>SKEY01002704.1_pt1 | contig 17719 bp, 13 predicted proteins | sample 4843871 | NCBI WGS metagenome assembly SKEY01 (sample SAMN11008797, study PRJNA524170) | human gut metagenome | biome: Human fecal sample; material: Feces; isolation source: fecal sample from pouch patient p36 | host: Homo sapiens | place: Israel: Tel-Aviv | collected 2016-12-04 | reverse complement strand
GTAATATCTGTTTTAATAAAACACATTGCCACAACAAGCGCCAATAGTATATCTAAAACTGGGTTTAAATTAAATAAAAAAATAACAATACTATATATTGCTATATCTATATATGGTACTCTAGCCAAATCACATTTTTTCTTTAACATATCTCATTCTCCTGTACGCAAACATATAAAGCTTAGGCCACACAAATAAAACTCCCTCTATTTTTTCTTTCAAAAATGGCGATAGCATTGGTATCAAACGCAAATTCTCTTTTTTAATCCGTTCTATAACGTAATTCCTAATTTCTTCCTCCACATCATATGCAACAATATTCTTCAATAAAGACAGAATAATTTGAGCTCTTCTTTGTAAAATATATTTTGAAGTTTCTTTACTTATATTTTGGTTTTCTAATATCCTTTGTAAGTGTTCTGAGATAATTATGTAACTATCTATCCATTTTTTATTATTATAGCTTGTAGTAATACTGCCATCTCTCCTCCTATATAAATACGAACATATATTACATCTTGAAACTTTTTTTGCTTGTAAATATATTCGTGGTGTAAATTCTTCATCTTCTGATATCAACCCTGGAACAAATCCTTTGTTTTCCCTCAATAGTTTAGTTTTATACAACTTTGCACATGCCATAGGAACATATTCTTTTGACCTTAATTCCCATACCAAAAAATCAGATCCAGACATTATTTCTGTGGAAGTTACATGGAATTTAGTCCCAGTCTCTATATTATACTTAGTTTCATAAAACTCTTCAAAGCTTCCTTCCAAAATGTCTAAATCGTTCTTTTGAGCAATAGCATACATTTCTGATAATGCATTTTCTTTCAAAAGATCATCTCCATCCAAGAAATAACAATATTCCCCTTTTGCCCATTCAATGCCTGTATTTCTTGCTTGACTTAATCCTTCGTTAACCCTATGCTTAATAATTTTTATGATATCTTTCAATTTATGCTTTTCAATATATTGCTCTACCTTTTTAATACTTGTATCATTTCCACAATCATCAATGCAAAGAATCTCAAACTCATTTAACCCTTGATTTAAAGCAGATTCTAAACATTGGATAATATATTTTTCCACATTATAAATTGGTATAACTATACTTATCTCCATATTTCTACCCCGTTATTATTGAATGTATTCTTACTAAAATTCTCATTAACCATATATGATGCAACTTTAATGAGCCCAAAAATACTCTTCTACTAATTCCCATTTCTTTATACTCTTTTCTTGTCAACATTCCATATTTTTTTTCAAAATCTTTATAATTTTTTATAATTTTCTCAGAATCTGCCCTCGCTTTTAACATGCACAAATTTTTTCCATATAATAAATGCTCTATAGCTCGATATTTAATCTCCTGTTGATACTTGCAAAAATCAATACGTTGTATATAGCATTCAAGTGCATTATCAAAAAATTCATAGCTATTCTCTATTGAGTTAGATGCTGATTTTGGATTTTGAAAATAATGATATGTATAATCATCCACATATATTACCTTAGGTGACAAATACGCAGCAAGTGGTATAACTGCATATTCCTCACATCTACGCAAATCTGTCGGATAGTATAAATCATTATCTTCTAAAATTTTTTTTCTAATTAATTTCGCAGAACTACTGATATCCATATATTTAACTAATTCATTTTTAGATATTGGATTGCTTGTAAAATTACTTGTTACACATCTTTTAAGACTGTGTCCTCCTTTATCTATATAATAATTTGAAATCAGAAAGTCGGCTTGTGCCTCTGTAGCTTTTTTATACATTGTACTTATACTGTTCTTATCATACCAATCGTCCGCATCACAAAAGACTAAATATTCTCCCTTTGCCTTTTTTATTCCCAAATTTCTTGCATATGAAACTCCTCTGTTTTCTTCATTATAATAGCATTTAATTTGCCCATATTGTTTTTCATATCTTTTTAAATATTCTGTTGTTTTATCTTTTGAACAATCATCTATACAAAGAATCTCATATTCGTCTTCCTGAAATCCTTGTATCAATAAAGATTCTAAACATCTTTCAATATAATTCTGTACAGTATATACTGGAATAATAATACTAACTTTAATCATTTTTCTCCCTGCCTAAGTGCCTTCAAAAAAATTATCATTCTGAGTCTTCCTGGGATTAATGCCACAATAAATTGCACTATAATCGTATAAAGATAATCCCAGTAAGAAATAAATCCGGTTTCATATATCTTCTTGCGGCTCTTCTTATATTTTTTAAAATAAGCATAGCCCCCTCGTCTAGCAATCATTTCTTTTCCTGTTCTTGCCCAAACAAGAAAATCATCTATATTTTTCCCTTTGCATCCAGCCAATAACATTCTTGTCCAAAGCATATCATCTTCCATTAAAGGTGCATGTTCATAATTTCCTGCTTTTATTACAGAGGATTTTTTATACATAACCGTCATATGATTAAACGCACTTCTACGTTTTTGATAAGCTACAATATTGTCCTGAGTGAGAGGAACTTTTCTTAACGACAAAATATAATTCTTATTTCCCTCAAATTCTTTGATGTGACTTCCACAAATATCTAATTGTGGATCATCCATAAATGCTCTAAGCTGTTTTTCAAATCTATCTTCTCGTGCAATATCATCTGTATCCATCCTAGCAATTAACTCATATTTGCACGATTTGACTCCTTTTTCCAATGCCAGTCCTAATCCTACATTTTTCTCGATCGGAACTAATGTAATTAAATTCGGATATTCTTCTATATATTTCTCTAATACTCTATCCAAATCAGTTCCTAAAGGCCCGTCTTTCACAATAACCCATTCTTGCGCTTGACATGTCTGTTTCAATAAGCTTTCTAAACAACTCTCTAAATATTCCGGTTTTTCTTTGTAATATAAGGACATCAAAACCGAAAATGGTGGATACTCTGTTTTGTTTAAATCAATTATAGGCATACTTTTCCCTCTTCTTAACTATCTCATCACTGCCGCTACCGTTGCAAACATTGTTTTAATATCTTCCCAAAAACTAAATTTTTCGATTGCTTGCAAATTATATTTCATTTTTTCTGGCAAAACTTTGTCTATGTAAACTTCATCTGCATTTTCAGCATTTTCTAGCAGTTTTTCTTCATCTTTGTACTCAATACTTGCCCTAGAAGTTACTCCGGCAGGCAAAAGTAATGTTGCTTTCATCTCATTAGTATACTGATTTACATATTTTTCCACTTCTGGTCTTGTCCCCACAAATGTCATATCACCAGCCAGAATATTAAAAAGTTGAGGGAGTTCATCCAGCCGGCTTCCTCTCAATAATTTCCCCATTCTAGTAACCCGGCTATCCCCTTTTGTAGTAACTTGTGTTCCCAGTTGCTCTGCATTATTTACCATGGTTCGAAATTTGCAAATTCGGAATTTCTTCCCATATGTAGTAATACGTACCTGACGGAAAATGACAGGTCCTTTTGAATCTATTTTGATTAAAATACTCAAAAGCAATAATACTGGACAGGTTAATACAATCAAAAAAATAGATACTAAAATATCAAAAAAACGCTTTGCTCTCATTCCCATTTTATGTTTTTGAAGAATTTCATAATATTTCTTGATTTCTTCTACCTGCATATCTTGTGGGAGTTCATTCCATTTTCTCATCTTTCTATCTCTTACCCTACCTTATACACTCTTTAAATACTTTTATAACATAATCCACTTCTTCATCCGTTAGTTTAGTATGAAGCGGCAACGTAATTTCATTTTCAAACAGTGCATAAGCATTTGGATAATCCTCAATAGAAAATCCTAAATTTTTATATGCACTAAGCATAGGCAATGGCTTATAATGCACATTTGTAGCCACGCCTTTTTCAGCCATTTTAATAATGATCTTATTGCACTCTTCTCTGCTTTTTCCGTTTAACCGAACTAAATATAAATGTCCACTAGATGCATGATATTCATCATAATGATTCAACACAGTCACATTTTCCTCTTTAAACGCCTCATTATATCTCTCAATAATTTTTTTTCTCTTTGCTAACATCTGTGGATAACGTCTTAGCTGTGCTAAACCGAGAGATGCCATAATATCTGTCATATTGCACTTAAAATATGGTGCTGCTACGTCATATTCCCAAGCTCCAAGCTGTGTTTTTGCCAAAGCATCCTTTGACTGTCCATGCAGAGAGAATAGCATAAATTGTTTATACAATGCTCCATTATCTATTCCAGGAATATCTCTCCACACCAAAGCTCCCCCTTCCGCCGTAGTAAGGTTTTTTACAGCATGAAAAGAAAAGCTAGTAAAATCAGCAATTTCTCCACATCGTTTTCCATCACATTTTGCTCCAAGACCATGAGCCGCATCCGCCAATACTGCAATTCGTCCTATTTTTTCCTGAATTCTATTAGATGGACAAAATTGTTTTCTTTTTCTTTCTGCAATTTCAAAAAGTTTCTTATAGTTACTAATAATACCTGCTAAATCTACAGAAATAATAGCCTTTGTTCTTTCTGTAATAGCTTTTTCCAATTTTTCATAATCTATTTCATAAGAATCTTTCTGTGTATCTATCAAAACCAATTTTGCTCCCACATGACATACTACACTAGCTGATGCAGTATATGTATATGCTGTAGTAATAACTTCATCTCCTGGTCCAATTCCTAACACACGCAGAGCCATTTCCAAACATGCAGTAGCAGAATTTAAACATACCGCTTTACTAGTATGGCAAAACTCTGCCAGTTTTTGCTCAAACAATTTTGTTTTAGGTCCTGTAGTAATCCAACCACTTTTTAATGTGTCTACAACCTCTGCAATTTCTTCTTCCGTAATATCCGGTGGCGAAAATAATACATTTAGTTTTTTCATTTTCAATAACCCTCACATTCTTTTAGTTTTTTATATGATAGGTAGGAACCATGTCTGCGACTTTTTCCTTAATAAATTTATCATTCTCATAACAAAATATTTTCAATTTAGGTAACTATTAAAAAATTCTTCATAAAGTTTTCCAACTTTTATCACAAATATTTACATTATACTATTATAAAATATTTTTCTCAAGGCATATTTTACACCTACGTACTTCACATATTACAACAGCTCTCCGTTTTTATTTGCAGTACTATAAGAAAACCTATTTTTTATAATACTACTCATATTTTTCCAACAATACTTGAATCAATTCGACAATTTTCTTGTATGACTTTCGCCTGTCAAATTGTTCTTCTGCAATTTCTCTTGCCCTTTTTCCCATTTCTTTTCTCATTTCTTCATCTTCATACAATCTCTCTATTGCATCTGCCAAAATTTCTTCGTCTTCCGGCATAATATTAATTCCAAATCCATCCGTTTCTACCTTCTTACGAAACTCTGGACTCATACAAGTATTAATCATCGGATGTCCGGAAGCAAGATAATCACCAATTTTTGTGACAATACTCTGTGGTGCTTTTTTCACAAAAGAGTTGACAACAATATCTGATTTTGCAAGATATGCTGCCATTTTCCCATATGGCATATATCCGACAAACTCTACATTTTTACAATAATGTTCCTCTGTAATCTGCTCCATTTCTTTTTCTAAGGGGCCACTACCAAGAATTTTTATTTTAATATTTAGTTTTCTTCTTCTAATTAACTCTTCTCCTGTCAAAACAAGCGTTCGGATATCATAGCTTGTTCCAATTGTTCCTGCATACGTTACCCAAAATTCATTTTCTTCTTTTCCAATCTCCGAAGCATACTTTTTTACACCTTCGTCAAATTCTTTCACTTCATTTCCAACATAAACTGTTACTTTCGGAACATCTAAACTCTGATTTTTTAGTGGACGGTCTCTATATTCATCAGAAGTACCGACAATTCCTGATACCATTGAATATACCTTTTCTATATCTCGCTGCAGGGGATGAAAAATCACATCGCTTACAATAGGCACATCTAATACCATATGCATAGCTTCCGGCCACAGTTCATTGATGTCTGCCACGAAAGGAATTCCTTTCTTTTTAGCATAAATCGCTGCTGCAAGAGCCACATCATTTGGTGGGACTTCACAATAAATCAAATCATAATTTCCTTCTTTTTCTAACAATACCATCAAATTTTTTGCTGCGACTTTATGACTATAAATTCTTCTAAAATCAATGTTTTTCTTATATCCTGGTTCATAAATAAATTTCAAATTGAATTTGTAATTTATTTTTTGCACTTCTGAAATATTTCTCTGAGACTTTTCCCAATGTTGAAATGTTGTTGTAATCAGATCAACTTCATATCCTGCATCTACAAGAATTTCTGATAAGAACCGAAACCTCGTATGCCCTTTCTCATTGTTTAACTTAACTCCCATCGTAATAACTGCAATTTTTTTCATATTTCTATGCTCCAATATTTTTTATTTTATCACTATGAGCACTATCCATAGTTTCATCTCTGTATTTCTGTTCAACCTTCGCAATTCTGATATCTATTTTAATTTAGCAATTAAGAAACAGATAAAAATAAAAGCAAGAAACACATCTGCCCTGCGCTTTATGCGCAAGACAGACTTTTCTTGCTCAAAACTTCATAAAAACCTTTACCTCTTCTTTTCTCGTATGTTCTGACAATTCTGACCCACTCTTTAGCATAATTCCTATTCCCTCAATAATCTCTGAAAAGTATGCTCTATGTATTCTTGTTATTTATTCCTTAGGTAGACAAGAATCTATAGAAAATAATTCCTGTTGTACATCCGAAAAATCTTTCATCAATTCACTCGCAATCTTTCTGTCTCTCTCCACATCTTCCTGTCTGATATGATAGGTCGGAACGATTTTGTGAACAATCTCTTTCATTCCCTCTTCTTCTGCATAAGCTGCCCGGTACAAGTCTTCCAGATCTTTCAGAAATTGATCTTCATCAAAATCAATCGGTTTTCCAATATGAATCAACTCATTCGCAGTACTTTGTAGCCCTTCCTCGCTCATCAATAATTCTTCATAAAGCTTTTCTCCAGGTCTAAGTCCTGTAAATTTAATCTCAATATCTTCTCCTACCGTGTATCCGGATAAACGAATCAGATTTTTGGCCAGATCCAGAATTTTCACCGGCTCTCCCATATCCAGTACAAAGATCTCTCCTCCCTTTGCACTTGCTCCAGCCTGGAGCACAAGAGATACCGCCTCCGGAATTGTCATAAAATATCTGATAATATCCGGGTGCGTAATCGTTACCGGTCCGCCTGCTGCAATCTGCTTTTTGAAAAGTGGGATGACACTTCCATTGCTTCCAAGCACGTTTCCAAAACGTACTGCCACATATTCTGTCTTGCATCTGTGGCTGAAGGTCTGTATGATCATCTCACACATCCTTTTGGAAGCTCCCATGATGTTGGTCGGATTGACTGCCTTATCTGTGGAGATCAGAACAAACTTCTCAACTCCGTACATATCTGCCGCAAGTGCAGTCTTATATGTTCCAAATACATTGTTTTTAATCGCCTCGTTCGGACTGTCTTCCATCAGCGGTACATGCTTATGCGCAGCTGCATGATAGACAATATCCGGTCTGTATTTTGCAAAAACACTGTTGATTTTTCTACTGTTTCGCACAGAACCAATCAAAACAACCAGATCCAGATCAGGGTATTTATGCTTCAGTTCCTGTTGGATATCGTATGCATTATTTTCATAGATATCAAAAATGATCAGTCTCTTTACTCCATTTGCTGCAATCTGACGGCACAGCTCACTTCCGATGCTTCCGCCTCCTCCAGTGACAAGGACAACTTTATCATACACATATCTTCCTATGGTCTCTGTCTTGATATCGATCGGTTCTCTGCCAAGCAAGTCTTCAATCTCCACATTGCGAAGCTTCTGAACGCTGACATCCCCATTCACAAGCTGATATACCCCAGGAAGAATCTTCAGATCTGCATCGGTATTCTTACAAATTCCAAGAATCGCCTGGATCTCTTTCTTTTTGGCACTTGGCATTGCCAAAATAATCTCATTAATCTTATATTTTTCTACATTTTCCAGAATTTTATCTCTGCCACCCACTACTTTTACACCGTGGATATAATTTCCGGCTTTTCTCGGATCGTCATCGATGATACAACAGATCTTTGCATCGAGCTGTTTACTCATCTCAAGCTCTTTCATCACGACATTGCACGCCTCTCCCGCACCGACGATCATCGTGCGCCGCATATGTTCTCCATGAACACTGCTTCGATAGATCATTCTGACAAAGCGATAGGAAAATCTGCCAATACAAGTGCACAAGAACAGACCAATGGTGTAAATGACAAAGTAACTTCTGTAAATTTCTTTGTAAGTCAGAAAATAGGCTGCCGCATTAAAAAGAAAGGAACCTATACATGCCTCTCCAATGTAGAGGAGCTCTTTCGCACTTGCAAATCTCCAAAGACTTCGATAAAGCCTGCATACGGTAAAAATCCCGATCGTCACGATCGTATTTGGAATCATCATACTTCGAACCGACTCCCAATATTCCACCGGAACTGCTGACAGTTCGAAGCGGACAAGCAACGCCGCAACGGAACATAAGTTAATGAAACATACATCTAAAATCACTAATGCAATCTGATAGATTGCCGATAAATCCCATTTTTTTACAAACTCTCTCATTTTGCCTTTATCCTACTCTTTTCTCTATTGTGCAATCTCGGAGCCTTCCAACGTCTCCCCGTTTTCTACACGGTCGATCAACGACCGAATTGTATCAATGGATGCCTGATCCGGCTGCATCACATAAAGCGGACCCCCTCCATAAGAGAAGCAAACCTGCTCATCTCCTGTTCCTGCGGCAGCCACAGAATAAATATTCCATGCTTTCCCCTGAGTGAGCTGATCTTTGATCAAATCCTGAATCTGATCCTGAGACATATTCGTCTCTACATTTCCACTGACACTGTTGATAATACCGTTGGCATTGACCAGCATCGCCGGTGAGATCATCTTTTTGATCAGACCTGTGATCACTGCCTGCTGATTTTTTCCCCTCTGATTGTCTCCACCTTCGATATTCTGTCTTTCCCGCGAAAATGCCAGCGCCTGCTGCCCGTTAAAATGGTTTGTTCCCTGAGCAACATCCATGACAAGCCCTGAATCCGGACTAGTTGTAAATGCAAGCTCAGACTCTACATCAACCCCGCCGAGCTGATCTACAATCTCGATCAAGGACGTAAAGTTTACACGCGCATAGAACGGAATCTCTGTATCATAAAGCTGTGATAACGTTCTCATGGAAGCATCTACTCCGTAGATTCCTGCATGCGTAAGCTTGTCTTTCTGTCCACCGCTGATTCCCGGTATCTCCACATAGTAATCACGTGGCGTTGTCGTCAAAAGAATCTGATGTGTCGTCGGATTGATTGTCGCAACAATATTCACATCGCTTCGACTGTTTGTCTCAATTGGTCCAAACACATCAATTCCACTGATAAATACACTGAAAGTATCTTTCTTCACCTCTACTTGAGCTGCTGTATTGTCCAGTTCTTTTTTGATACTGTGCTGATAAATGACCTTCACGTTCTCTGAATAATTCTCAAATGCTTCTTCCAGAATTCCGGTATATCCTTCATTATAAATAATCGCCTGTGCCTGTCCATCGTGCAGTGCCTGCGCCTGCTCACTTAGACTTCCATACTCCACGGTCTGGATCTCTGTTCCCAGCTTTTCATTGATATCTGCAACTGCTGACCGGACATCGTCTCCACTCATCGCATACTGAACACCAAAGGTATACGATGCCGCATCTTCAATCTTCTCTGCTCCATCGTCTGCCAGCACTGCAACTACCATATTATCTACTTTATAAGAACCACCTGATATTTTACCCAGTGCTCCATTTGCCTTTCCTATATAATATGTCGCAAATAACAGTAGAATCATAATGAAAAAGCTAAAGATCTTTCCTCCGATATGCCTTCCCTTCTTCCGGAGCTGGGTTGCCAGCGTAATTCCAAAAAGAAGCAGTAATATCACAGCAATGATTCCGAGATATTCTATCGGCAGCATATCTAGAATAAATAACATGACCATAAATACTACTGAGACCAGTCCCTGCAGTCCTGCCAGAATCAAGCCAAGCACATCCTTTTTCTTACCTTTTCTTACAGTTTCTTTCCGGTTTCCCGATGATTTTTTGTTAGTTCCTGATCCTCTTCTATCTCCTGCCATGGATTTTGCCGGATTATAGTAAACTTCCTCCAGCTCCTCCCGGCTTTTTTCCGGTCTTCTATTTCCCTGTGGTTTTCTACTATCTTGCATCCGCCTGCTGTCCCGAGGTCTTCTGTTATCTTGAGATTTCCTGCTGTCCTGAGGCCTTCTTTGTGTTCTATGCTCTTTTGCGGGCATTTCTCTTTTTCCCATAATCCATCCTTTCTTCCAAATTTCCTTTTTTCATCATCACTCTGTTTTCTTCTAAAACCTCTAATCTATTGCTATCCTATGAGGATATCTATCTAACCCCATATCTGAGTAAGTATACCATAAACTATAGTAAACTTCAAATTCTTTCCAAAAAGCTCAGACATTGTACCTGCCTTTCATTTTTCCAAAAAAATGGTCTTCTTTTCGGTCTTAAACTCTCAGACTTCTCTATTCTGCCTCTACCGAAATAAACTGGAATGTTGTCACATCAAACAATCCCATATCTGTCAGTTTGAGCTCCGGGATCACTGCAAGCGACATAAAGCAAAGTGTCATGACCGGCTCCACTTCCCCACAGATTCCAAGTTCTGTATAAGCTTTCTCATGAATCTCTGTCAGTTTCTGGTCCACCCATTCCCCACTTCTGTCACTCATCAGTCCTGCGATCGGCATAGGCATTTCTTCGATGATTTTCCCTTCTTTTACAAGGACAATGCCACCTTCCTGTTTAATCAGACTTTCTACCGCAAATGTAATCTCCTCATCACTGACACCGACTGCAATAATGTTATGGGAATCGTGGGCCACGGAAAGCGCCACCGCTCCTTCTTTGATCCCGTATCCTTTTAAGAATCCACATGCGACGTTTCCGGTTCCCTGATGTCTCTCCACAACCGCAATCTTCACGAGATCTTTTTGAGGATCCCGGATAAATTCTCCGTTTTCATCTACTTTGATCTCCTCAACTGTCTTCTTTGTGACAACACCACCTGGCTGTATCTCAATGACATTTACCCGGTTCGACTTCAAGTGCATTTTTAATTTCTCTTTCGAAAAATCTTTGACGATCACACTTCCTCTGACTGGCGCAATATCTGCATACGATGTCTCCGGAAGATATCTGCCATCTTCTGCGGTCAGTTTCCCACCAATCCACACTTTTTCTGTCTCAAATTGTTCCAGATCCTTCATCAGAACAATATCCGCCTGATAGCCAGGTGCAATCGCTCCCCTTTCACGCAGTCCAAAGCATTCTGCGGCATTTAATGTTGCCATACGGATTGCCGTAATCGCATCTATTCCCTCTTCGCGACAGATCCGCAAATGATTGTCCAGATGTCCCTCTTGCAGAATTGTCTTTGGCTGGCGGTCATCCGAGCATAGCAGACATCGTCTGCTGTTCTGTCCCGTTACCCCGCGAAGAAGCGTCCTTAGATTATGACATGCAGAGCCCTGTCTGAGTAAAATGTACATCCCTCTTGCCAGTCTGTCATCCATCTCTTCCACCGTAGAGCATTCATGATCTGCAAGAATCCTTGCCGCCGCATAAGCATTCAGCTCCTTGCCACTGATTCCAGGTCCATGTCCATCAATCACCTTTCCGGCCCGCTTGGCTACAAGCAGTTTCTCAAGGACACTATCGTCTGCCCCAATGACTCCCGGAAAATTCATAAATTCTCCAAGCCCCAGGATCCCCTCTCTCTGAATTGGCTCTTCTATCTCGGCTGCACCGATCACAGCACCTGCATGCTCAAATGGCGTCGCCGGAACACAGGACGGAACCACATACTGAATATCCAATGCAGTCCTCTCCGCTGCCTCCATCATATAATCCAGCCCTCGGATCCCACAGACGTTTACAATCTCATGTGGGTCCGCAATGATTGTTGTCGTTCCATGAGGTACTAAAAGCCGCCCGATCTCCTCCGGTGTAACATAAGAAGATTCAATATGAATATGACTGTCAATCAGACCCGGAACCGCATAAGAGCCTTTTGCATCCACAACCTCTCGCCCTTCATATTCTCCAATTCCCGCAATCTTAGACCCACTGACTGCAATGTCTCCGCTGATAATTTCTCCCGAAAATACATTTACCACTTTACAGTTTTTGATCACAAGATCCGCCGGAATCCTTCCTGCTGCTGTATCAATCAATTTTTTCAATTCTTGCTTGTCCATGTTTTCTTCCTTTTCTATCTATTTTGCTGTTTTTTGCATGCTTCTGCGTAAATTATAGCATATCCTTATTTCACCCTCAACCGTTGGCAGACAACGGTTATTTCTTTTCACAACTACTTTTTACATATCTCTGATTTTTACTCTTCGGCGCATTCGGGATCGTCATTTGGATCTGCCCACTCTCAAGCGCCGGATTCAGATAATTTTTTCTCAGAGCATCTTTGGATTTCAAGTGAAGCAACTCTAAAATTTCATTCGCTGTATAAGGAATATCTTCTTCCATTGCTTCCAGGAGTTTCTTTACATATTTTGAAAGACTTTCCACCGGTTCCTTCGGTTCCTTTTTAATCTCATCCAGTGCAATCTCAATCTGTTCCAACATAAACTCAATAAAACCCGTAATGCTTCTCTCCATCTGGCAGATAGAAATCGCCTCATAATATCCTCCCTGCACCCTCTCCATCTGGGTTTCCAACGGAAGATAGGAAAAGAAAGGTCTCCACTTTGCCAAAATCGCTGTCTGCCACAACTGTGCCAGTCTGCTGTTACCGTCCGTAAATGGGTGAAGAAACAGGACTTCATAATGGAAGATGGAAGACAGAATCAGCGGATGGATTTTTTCCCTCTGACTTTCCATCCATGCAAAAAGCTCCTGCATCTGCCCCTCAATAAACCTCGCCGGCGGTGCCATAAAAAACTGATTGTGATTAAACACACCTTTTTCCGTCTGGCGAAATTCTCCGGATTCGCTTGCAATATCCTTCGTCAGAATTCCGTGAGTCTTCTTAAAGTCCGCAATACTATAAGTCTCCACTTCCTGCATGTATTCATAAACCGCGTACATGTTCTGAACTTCCCGGATCACTCTTTCACTCACCGATACCGGCCGGCCCTCTACAATCTCCTTGATCTCCGGAACCGAAAGCTGATTCCCTTCCATCCTTAAAGAAGCGTGGATTGCACGAATTCTTCTTTCCCGGTTTGTTCCCGACATCCCTACTTTATAATATTCCATAATCCTTCCGGATTTCTCCGCAATCGATGCCACCAACATTACTATTTTATCTGTAATTTCATATGGCGGATTGTAATTTCCCATAAAATCTCTCCTTTATCTTACATCTTTTCTTACGCATTATCTTACATATTTTTAACTTTTCTTTTTGTAATATAATATGCGCTTTTTCTGTTTTTCTAATTCTGATTTTTCTCATAAACATAGATGTAATGTTACTTATTGTTTCTATTTATCTTGCATGTTTTAAGTTGATTTAGCACAAAAAATAACAGGTATCGTATTCCTGTATTTTGTTTCAAACACTTTTCATTCATCTATGTAAACCGCTGTAATCATTGGTATTTCCATCTTTTCTACTTCTTTTCAATGGTGAGAAAATCTAACCTATTACTTTCATTAACTTTTTAAGAAAGCAAAAAAGCACCTCATCTTACGCACTTATCATACCACACTTCACCTCATCTGTCTAAGGCTAAAGAAACCTGTCACATGCCATTTGCATCATACATACTTTTTAGCAGATTACTTTTATACCTTCATAGACGTTTCAAATTCAGCAGCAACATTGTGCAACAAATTTCAGACCATTTTGCAAAGCGGCAATACGAGTTTTCTTTCAGATCAGGCAGGTTTTTAAATCGACTTTCAGATAGTGCCTGCGCCTTTAAAATAATATCTGTATAATGCCTGTATAATGTCTGTGCGAAATTTTCGCAAAAAAACGCCCGGCAAAGACTCTCTCTTCTTTCAAAAAAGTTTTCCCACTTTCTTTTCAAAGAGTTTCTTTCTGCCAAGGCGTATTTTCTATGTTTTTTGCCAAGTATATTTTCACCACGCTGTCAAATGCCGTATTTTGCGATATAAGCAATTTTATCGTTTCAGGCAAGACTTGTATGCCTACCATCATTAAAACCTCTTATATCGCATTCTATTGCATTGTTTTTTACTTAAATTCTACCTTTTCGAATCGATACTTCTGTTTCACCTCGGGATATTTTTCCCGATCCACCTCACTCATAAACATCCCATAGGGTCTTGCGCAGATCTTAAAAGGCGGATACATCGCCTGATAGATCACCAGCTTCTCTCCCGTCTCTGTGTGCTGGGCAAACGCAAGTACCTTATACAGATATTCTGCTGTGTGCTCTGATACCCATTCCCGCTTAAAGTGCTGTACAAGGTCCCCCTCTCTGATATCCCTCCGCACAGTTTCCTCCTCTTCCGGCTCCGGTTCTGTATCGAGTTCCATATATTCTTCCCGATCCAGCGAAACCGGGATTCCTGATTTTCCTACAATGTGAACCCCGCCATACCATGTCCCGGTGATCTGAAAAATGTCTCCAACTTGATATTCCGAAGTATATTCATCGTTTTTCTTAATAATTCTTACTCTGCTCATCCTTTTTCCTTTCATTAATTCTGACTGCGCTCGCAGTATAGAAACAGACAACCTTGTCATCCAGTTTATATATCGTATTTATGCTAGTATTATGCCATTATTCCCTGCCTGATACAAGACACTATTTTGATTCTACTTCTATTTTTAATTTTTTACAATTCCCCTCTTGACTGTACAGTTACTGTACATTTTACAATGTGCCATGTTGATCATAGAATCCATTCAACAAAGATTCTGTTGAATATTACCTCGTGTGATACAAAGTAAAAATACAGATTTGAAAAATATCGAACTATGAAAGGAGAATGAAATTGAGATGAAAACGATTTTAAAACATGTAAAATTCAAAAGCAAACAACTGGTAGCGCTGTTTTTTCTGATACTACTATCCGCTTTTGGTCAAATGCTATTACCCGCATTACTATCAAAAATGATTAGCTTAGGAGTGGTCACAGGAGAAAACAGAACCATTTGGATGTTCGCTGCAATTATGGCCGGGGTTGCCGTCTTTTCTTGTCTTATCAGCTTTGGATCCGTAAAAATTGCCTCCGGTATTTCCACCAGTTTTGCTGCACAGCTGCGAGACAAAGTTTTCTCTACTGTTCAAAGCTTTTCCTCAGCTGACTTGGATCAGTTTGGCACAGCTAGCTTAATCACCCGAAGCACATCCGACATCACAAATGTTCAAAACTTTTTGACATTGTTGCTCCGCGTAGGACTTCTCGCTCCTATGATGGCAATTGCAGGATTGATTTTCTCAGCATCTACAGGAGGAAAAGTTAGTTTCGTACTTCTATTTGCGATTCCTGTTTTATTGATTGTACTGACGATCATTATGATCTTTGCATCTCGTTATTCGATACGCCTGCGCAGCAAGCTCGACCATATCAATCATTTATTTTTAGAAACTTTAGAAGGTGTGCGTGTTATCAGAGCTTTTAATAAACAAAAAACAGAATGCACACGATTTGAAAATTCTAACGAAGATTATGCCATGACCGCAATGACCGCCGGAAGAATTACAAGCATATTAATGCCGGCAATCAGTGTTATTTTCGGTGTCACAACTGCTGCAGTACTCGGAGTCGGATCCTATTATGTTGAACTAGGTTCCATGGAAGTCGGTTCTTTAGTAGCCAACAGTCAATACATTAGTATGGTTCTCACTTCGGTGATGATGTTATCCATGGTGATCATGATGTTTCCTACCAGTTATGCCTGCGCCAAACGCATTGCCGAAGTATTGAACACCAAAAGCACAATTGTAGATGGTTCCTTTCCTTTAGAACAAAGACCTTTGCGCTCCACTGTGGAATTCCGCAATGTGACATTTGCTTATCCGGGAGCAGATGAGCCAGTTTTAAAAGATATCAACTTTATTTCAAAGCCTGGTGAAATTACTGCAATTATCGGTGGTACAGGAAGAGGAAAGTCCAGCATTGTAAAGTTAATCCCAAGATTATATGACCCATTGTTTGGGGAAATCTTGATTGATGGCGTAAATATCAAAAATTATTCCTTAAAGGATCTGCGTTCTTTGATTGGATATGTGCCACAGAAAAACAAATTATTTTCCGGAAATATCGCAGAGAACTTAAACTTCGGAAATGAAAATGGAAATGAAAAAGATTGGAAAGAAGCAGCAAAAATAGCCTGTGCAAATGAATTTATCGAAAAGAAGCAATCCGGATTTTTCGATCCAATCGCTCAGGGCGGAACGAATTTGTCCGGTGGTCAGCGCCAGCGAATGGCAATCGCCCGTGCTATTATGAAGAAACCGGAAATTTATGTTTTTGATGATAGTTTTTCAGCTTTAGATATGAAAACAGATCGTCAATTACGTCAAAACCTGAAAGAAAGTATTGGCGATGTCACTATGATTATTGTAGCGCAACGCATCAGTTCGATCTTGAACGCAGATCGTATTCTAGTGATTGATGATGGAAGGATTATAGGCAATGGCACACACAAAGAATTATTAGAAAGCTGTTCTTTATATAGAGAAATTGCCGAAATCCAATTAGGAAAGGAGAATTTATAATATGGGGAACTTTAAAACTTTTCAAAGATTATTCTCTTATCTAAAAGAGCACCGCCTGAAACTTCTTTTCGTAATCCTATCAGCTATCATCAGCACAGGATTTATGGTTCTTGCTCCATTTTTGATCGGAAAAGTGACAACAACCTTATTTGCAAGTGTTACAGATGGTGTATTTTACTGGAACACCATTCTCTCCCTATTAATAAGTTTAGTTGCTTTATATTTCATATCACAACTATTTACTTTTTTACAAGGTTTCATAATGTCTAAAATTACTGCTAAAGTGATGCAAACACTTCGCCGGGAGATCGACGAAAAAATGCACAGAATCAAATTGAATTATTACGATACTCATACCCATGGTGATATTCTGAGCATCATTACCAATGACGTAGATACCATCAACAACACACTTAGCCAGAATTTAACTTCTATTGTTACTCAGGTCACTACCGCCATCGGTGTTTTGCTAATGATGATTGCCATCAGTCCTACGCTATCGATCATTCCGATCGTAATGGTTCCACTTTCGCTTTTCAGTGCAGCCGGAGTTATGAAAGCAAGTGAAAAGTATTATCAGCAACAGCAAGGACTGTTAGGAGAACTAAATGGATATATCGAAGAAATATATAATGGACAAGATGTCGTACAAACTTTTAATTATCAAGAACGAGCAAAAAATCACTTCTCAAAATTAAATGAAAAATTAAAGATCAGTTCCCAAAAAGCAGAAACAACTGCAGGTGCGATCTCACCAATCACAACATTGGTCAACGATTTAGGATATGTACTGTGTGCAGCAATCGGCTGTCTTTGGGCAATTGTGGGGAAAATTACCGTTGGTAACGTTCAGGCAATGTTAGAATATACTTGGCGTTTTGCAGAACCATTTTCTACTATT
>SKEY01002703.1_pt1 | contig 17728 bp, 17 predicted proteins | sample 4843871 | NCBI WGS metagenome assembly SKEY01 (sample SAMN11008797, study PRJNA524170) | human gut metagenome | biome: Human fecal sample; material: Feces; isolation source: fecal sample from pouch patient p36 | host: Homo sapiens | place: Israel: Tel-Aviv | collected 2016-12-04 | reverse complement strand
TTGTTTTTGAGAGCATAAGTTGAAACCAGCGATTATCGGTGGTTCTATTTGTCATGCCTTCAATCCAGATAGCTCTCTTTCCAATTTTTTGCTTGACTTTTTATTTGCAGGCTTAAATAAAAAAGACACTCCAAACAATCATTCATTGTCTGGAGCGTCATTGCTCTGCATCATTACCACCTTGTAAAGACTGGTTATTTAATTGTAAAATTTCAACAAAAGGGAGTCAGCAGTACATCCTTGTACCTGTAATCTCTTTCCGCTTTGAAAGACCAGCCCATCCCCCATTACTGTACAGCAATGTACAATAAAATGGCAAACATAGTTATCTTATTTTGGTTGGGCTGGATCTTTTATCTTAACAAGGGTTTGTAAAGAAAACATCCTGCTTTGCAACGAAACAGCATGCCCGCTAATGAAAAGAATAAAAAGATCTGACTACAAAGCATGCGCTGCTTCTCACAGTGGCGGCACCGTACCAGATTTACACTGGTTTCCATTTATCCTTTTCATAAAATAACTATTGTTGACCTACAGATAAAATAGCATAATTCGTAAGCGAATACAATCTATAAGCCCGTACTTTTAATCTTATGGAAAACTTTTTCACCTCGCTCGTAAAAGACGTCCTCTTGTTTTTCCCGCGCATTGATGACTCTCGCCAGTGCGTAAAAATAATCGGACAGACGGTTAATAAAAATGACAATTTCGCTATTTAAGCTAGATGTCCAGCTTAAGGTCACTATGGCTCTCTCTGCTCTGCGGGTGATTGTTCTGGCGACATGGAGCATACTTGCAGTTGTTGTTCCGCCAGGTAGAATGAAACGTTCAATTTCCGGAGCTTCATCGGTGTAGCGATCAATTCTTTCTTCTAGCCAGCAAGAACTTCCGGAATACAGGCGTCCTTCAGTTCTGGTACTTTCTGGTGTTGCTAAATCTGTTCCCAGATCAAAAAGCATTTGCTGAATTTCTTGTAGTTCTTTTTTGATTTGTGTGTCTTGGGTTTCTGAAATAATAAAGCCGATCCATGAATTTAATTCATCGATTGTTCCATAGCTTTCTACCCGATCAGAATCCTTTGCAACCTGAGCACCATCAACTAACTTTGTCATACCCTTATCGCCTGTCTTTGTATAGATTCGCATGCTATCCTCTCCTTTTTTTAAATTGTTAGACAGTCATCGTTTGTTTTAACGGTTGAGAATTTTCGCTGTTTATTTCTTTGCGAAAGCTAGAAGGTGATTTTGAAGTGATGTCCCTAAAGCTTTTGCAAAAATAGCTTGTTTGTGAGAAGCCGACACGTCGGGCAATTTCATCGATGCTCAAATTGGAATGACGGAGTAACTCTTTAGCTTTAGTTACTCGCTGATATTTTAAATAGGCTACAAAGTTCATTCCTAGCTCCTTTTTAAAAAGCTTGCTGAAATAATACTGACTTAAGTATACCTTGTTCGCTACTTCCTCTAGACAAATTTTTCGATGAAGATTTTTTTCGATATACTTTACTGCATTGACAATTTCTGTTTTTTTCGGAAGGATTTCGACCCTTTTGTTAACGTCTCTTAACTGGCCAACATCGATTTTTCGTTTAGGGTTCGAATTTGTTAAGGTACTTTGCGCGAGGCTGACAAATAATTCGACAATTTTTTCCAATCTTTCTGCTGAAAAATAGGTTGTTGTCTTCAATTCTTCAGAAAGATTACTAGATTGATTTTTTTCAATCAGATAGCGATTCTGTGCCTCCGCCAACCGTCCAATAATGAGATATCCGACTAAAATATTATTGATATAAACTGGCAAGGGAACATGGGTAAAGCCAGCATGGCAAAGATATTTGTTGATGCTTCTTCTTTTTATGGGATAAATCATCTGATGCATTTGGCAATTTTCACAGGCGGCTTTTTCTTTAGCAGTTGATTGGATCATTTCACATAGGCTATGACTTTCGGGAATCTCTGACTGTTGATCCCCATTGATATCAGTAATAAAAAAACAAACACCGACCGCTAACGAATAATCCTTCATCAATTTAAATAGCTGCGGCTCCTTTTCCTCACTTAATATGAAATAGCTCTTACTCATGCTTCCATCCCTTTCTGAAAAAGACAAAAAGAGACCTAGTATCAACAATTTTGTTGAATACTAAGCCTCTTTGCTTATTTAATTAAATCCTCTATGATTTAACTTATTTAATTTTTTAACGTACTGCCTTTCAAGTGAACACTTCACTACGTTGTAAAGTGCTTTCAAGAACTTAACGATATTATATACTAAATAGAGGAAATCAGCTAGAGAAAATATATTAAATAACAATATTTAAATTTTGTTAGTTTAACCAGTTCTCAGGATCTTTCCGCCATTTTTTTAACAGCTCAAGCTGTTCCTGATTGATGTAATTTTCTTGTAAGGCACTTTCAATCAAGGTTGAATAGTTTGTTAAAGTGGTTAATGGTGTGTTAGCCTCTTCAAAATTTTTCTTGCCCTTAGCTAGTTCGTAGGTGAAGATTGCTGCAACTCCTAAGACATCTGCGCCTTCGCGTTTTGCTGCGGCAGCAGCTTCCAGCACACTTCCGCCAGTTGAGATTAAGTCTTCGATTACGACCATCTTCTGGCCTTCAGTAATTCGGCCTTCGATTTGATTGCCGCGTCCATGGTCTTTGGCTTTACTGCGGATATAAACCATTGGTAAATCTAGAATTTCTGCTACCCAAGCAGCATGAGGAATCCCAGCCGTTGCTGTTCCGGCAATCACTTCTACGTTAGGAAATTCTTCTTTGATTTTTGCGGCTAAGCCTTGCGCGATGGCACGGCGTACTTCTGGATAGCTCATGGTTACACGGTTATCACAGTAAATAGGTGATTTGAGTCCGCTTGCCCAAGTAAAAGGCTCGTCGGGACTTAAGGAGACTGCTTCGATTGATAATAAGTCTTTGGCGATTTGTTCTGCGATCATTTATGCTTCACCATTCCATTCTTTTTTGATTTGTAAGTAACTTTCATAAGGATTTTCAGCTTGCGTGATAGGTCTTCCAACCACGATATAATTTGAGCCGATCTCACGAGCTTTAGCCGGTGTCATTACGCGTTTTTGGTCGCCAACGCTGGCCCCTTGCGGACGAATTCCCGGTGTTAAGCAGATAAAAGTATCGTTTGTCGCGTGATGGATTTTTTCTACTTCATGGGCCGAACAAACAACGCCCTCTAATCCAGCTTTTTCTGCACATTTTGCGTAGTGCAGCACGCTTTCTTGCAGACTGACTTCAATTAGCTGATCCTCATGCATTTGTTCTTCGCTGGTAGAGGTTAATTGGGTAACAGCGATTAATTCAGGAATTGTTTGATTCTCTTTTGTTCCTTCAGTCAACCCTTGCTTCGCAGCTTGCATCATTTCCACACCGCCGGCTGCGTGAACATTCGTGATTTTTACGCCCATCTTTGCGATCCCCCGCATTGCTTTTTGTACGGTATTAGGAATGTCGTGAAGCTTCAAATCAAGGAAAATGTCATGTCCTTGACTACGTAGAAAATTAACGATTGCTGGTCCTTCTTGATAAAAAAGTTCCATCCCGATTTTCACGAATAGTTTTTCACTGATGGGAAAATGGGTTAAAAAGGTTTCAATTTCCTGTTTTGAAGCGAAGTCAAAAGCAATAATCGGTCGATTTTCCATTAGAACCCTCCTCTAGTCTCTTGTCTTAGCTGCTCCAAAGATTCGATCCCAAGCTCTGCCATTCTGATCGGCAGCTCGTCGATTAGTTTTGGACAAATATATGGATCGGTAAAGTTGGCTGTACCAACTGCTACGGCACTTGCTCCGGCCATAAACATTTCTAAGACATCATCAACGGTTTGCACGCCGCCCATGCCGATGATCGGTAGTTCACTGACTGCTGCTACTTGATTGATCAGACGGATCGCGACTGGTTTGATGGCTGGTCCGGATAAGCCACCGGTTCTATTTGCTAAGATTGGTTGGCGCGTTTTTAAGTCGATCCGCATGCCAAGTAAGGTATTGATCATAGTGAAACCATCAGCTCCGCCTTTTTCAATGGCCTTTGCGATCGGTACGATATCGGTCACGTTGGGACTTAATTTGACATAGACTGGAACATTTGCGACTTCTTTCACTGCCTTCGTTAGACGATAAGCAACCTCTGGATCGGTCCCAAAAGCGATTCCGCCGTGTTTTACATTTGGGCACGAAATATTTAATTCGATTGCTTTGACATTTGGTGCATCACCGATTTTAGCGCAGACTTCGACGTAGTCTTCTTCGCAGGCACCTGCTACATTGGCGATAATTGGCAGTTCCTGGTACTTTTCTAAACTTGGTAAGATCTCTTCTAATACGACATCCATGCCGGGATTTTGCAGGCCGATGGCGTTTAACATCCCGCTTGGTGTTTCCGCTACGCGAGGTGTTGCATTACCAAAGCGTTCCTTTGGTGTAGTCGCCTTAATCATGATGGCGCCTAATTGATTCAAATCATAGTAATCCGCATACTCCTTGCCAAATCCGAAGCATCCGCTTGCCGGCATAATCGGATTCTTCAGGTCTAATCCGGGTAACTTCACTGCAATACTCATTAAAAGATGACCTCCCCTGCTTGGAAAACGGGCCCGTCTTCACATACTTTGACACTCTTGTTTTCATCCTCAGGTACATGGCAGACGCAAGCATAGCAGGCGCCCATCCCGCAAGCCATGCGGGATTCTAATGAAAGCTGCACGTTGGCGACTTCACTGTACAATTGTTCGACTGTTTTTAAAAGACCGTTATTGCCGCAAGCAAAAACTGCATCTGGTTGACGTTCTTCTGCCAGCAATAAATTACCGACATTGCCTTGAATCCCAAGTGTTCCGTCATCTGTCGAAAAACGGGTTTCTCCTAGGGCTTGAAATTCATCCGCATAATAAACCACCTCTTGGGTCCCAAAACCCAGAAAATGAATCACCTTCACGCCCTTTGCCTTCAGCTCTTTTGAAAGCTGATAAAGCGGCGGTACGCCGATACCCCCACCAACGATAAAGGCAGTATCTCCAGCGTTTAGGCTGTCAATTTCAAACCCATGGCCTAGAGGTCCCATCACATCTAGCTGATCTCCGGCCGACATTTCAGAAAAATATCTGGTTCCATCTCCTTCAACACGATAAATGATCGTGCAGGTTCCCATAGATTGGTCGTATTGATTAATACTGATCGGACGACGCAATAATAAGTCGCTTCTTGGTACGCGAATATGCAAGAATTGCCCCGGCATTGACATTTCTTTGACCAATTCTCCGGTTAAAACCAGCTCATAGATTCTCGGTGCTAACTCTTGTTGACGAACAATCGTCATCATTTCCTGCTTCATAACGGCCTCCCTATAAATCGACAGAGTGAAGCATGCTTCACTCTGTGTGAATTAAATTTCTTGAATTGAAAATGCCCGTGATTCCATCACTCTCAAGATGGCATCTGCTGTATCTAAGGATGTGAACAATGGTACACCGTGCTCTACTGCTTCACGGCGAATGATAAAGCCGTCTTCGGATGAATTTTGGCGATTTTTATCGGTCGTATTGATGACCACTTGCGCTTTGCCCGTGCGAATCAACTCAATCACATTGTGATCATCTGATTCAGAGATTTTCGCGATTCGTTCCGCAGTTAAGCCGTTTTCTTCTAAGAAATTGGCTGTTCCATCTGTCGCCACTAAGCTGTAGCCGACATCCTTGAAGCGTTTGGCTAAATTCAAAGCTTCATCCTTGTTTTCATCAGCTACTGTAAACAAGACTGCGCCGAAATCTGGTAAATGTAATCCAGATGCTGCGAAGGCTTTATACAGAGCTTTTGCTAAATTACGATCGGTTCCCATGACTTCACCTGTTGATTTCATTTCAGGTCCTAAGTAGGTATCGACCTTTTGCAGCTTCGTGAAGCTGAAGACTGGTGCTTTAACGTGAACCATGTCGCTTTCAGGATAAAGTCCATCTTCATAGCCAAGCTCCTTCAGGCTTTGGCCTAAGATTGCTTTTGTTGCGATCTGCGCCATCGGAATATTCGTGATTTTACTCAAGAATGGTACTGTTCGACTCGCACGAGGATTGACTTCGATGACAAAGACTTCATCGTTATGGATAACGAACTGGATATTCATCATGCCGATGCAGTTCATCCCTAATGCTAACCGGCGTGTATAATCTTCAATCGTTGCCTTCAACTCATCGGGGAAGGTTTGTGGCGGATAAACCGCCATCGAATCGCCTGAGTGAACCCCTGCGCGTTCGATATGTTCCATAATTCCTGGGATCAAGACGGTTTCGCCGTCACAGATGGCATCTACTTCACATTCCTTACCGACTAAATAGCTGTCGACTAAAACAGGATGTTCAGGAGAGGCTTTGACCGCGTGGGCCATATAGTCTTCCAAATCGGATTGGTTTTCAACGATTTCCATCGCCCGTCCGCCTAAGACATAGCTTGGACGAACCAAGACTGGATAACCGATTCTTTCAGCGATCTTAACTGCTTCCTCCGCGCTCGTCGCTGTATCACCTGGCGGTTGCGGAATGGATAGACTTTTCAGCACTTGTTCGAACTGATCACGGTCTTCCGCGCGGTCTAAATCTTCGATGGTTGTTCCTAAAATTTTAACCCCGTTATTAACTAAAGGTTCAGCTAAATTAATCGCGGTTTGTCCACCGAATTGGACGATCACGCCAATCGGTTGTTCTAACTCGATCACGTTCATCACATCTTCAAGGGTTAACGGCTCGAAATAGAGCTTGTCTGAGATGGAGAAATCAGTCGAAACAGTTTCTGGATTGCTGTTCATAATGATTGCTTCATAACCAGCTGCTTGAATTGCCTTTACTGAGTGAACGGTCGCGTAGTCAAACTCCACTCCTTGCCCGATCCGGATCGGACCTGAACCGAGAACTAGGACAGATTCTTTGGCAGAACGAACACTCTCATTTTCAAATTCGTAGGTGCTGTAAAAATATGGCGTTTGAGATTCAAATTCTGCCGCACAAGTATCTACCATCTTGTAAACTGGAACGATTTTTTCGGTTGTTCGGAATTTCCGCACTTCATTGGCTGTCATGTCCCAAAGCTGTGCGATCTTCACATCCGCAAAACCATTCTGTTTGGCTTTCTTCAATAGCTCAACATCTTTTTTGTTTTGGGCTAAAGCTGTTTCTAGTTCAACAATATGAAGCAGCTTATCTAGGAAGAAAAGATCGACTTTGGTTAGCTCATTGATTTCCTCGATCGAATAGCCGCGACGAATCGCTTCAGTTAGATAGAATAAGCGATCATCTTGTGCCTTGACCATTTTTTCAGTTAATTCATCATCGGTAACTTCGCTTAGTTCTGGTAATTCCGCATGATAGGTTCCGATTTCTAATGAACGCACGGCTTTTAATAATGATTCTTCGATGTTCCGGCCGATCGCCATGACTTCACCAGTGGCCTTCATTTGTGTGCCTAAGACACGTTCGCCGCTTTCGAATTTATCAAAGGGCCAACGCGGAATTTTGGCAACGACATAATCTAGAGCCGGTTCAAATTCTGCATAGGTCGTTTCTGTTACTGGATTTTTCATTTCATCCAGCGTCAAGCCTACCGCGATTTTTGCTGCCAACTTTGCAATTGGATAACCTGTTGCTTTACTTGCCAAGGCTGATGAGCGAGATACTCGCGGATTTACTTCGATTACATAGTAGTTGAAGCTATGTGGGTCAAGAGCCAGCTGCACATTACAGCCGCCTTCGATTTTCAAGGCGCGAATGATCGATAAGGAAGCATCCCGCAGCATTTGATATTCATAGTCAGATAGCGTCTGGCTTGGCGCGAATACGATAGAATCTCCGGTGTGCACACCAACTGGATCGAAGTTTTCCATGTTACAAACCACGATGGCATTGTCGGCTGAATCCCGCATCACTTCATATTCGATTTCCTTGAAGCCAGCGATTGATTTTTCAATCAAACATTGCGTCGCTGGTGAAAGCTTCAACCCGTTTTCAGCGACAGTCCGAAGCTCTTCTTCGTTGTCACACATTCCGCCGCCAGTTCCGCCAAGTGTAAAGGCCGGACGAACGATGATCGGATAACCGATGGTATTGGCGAAGGCAACCGCCTCTTCAACGGTATTCACGATTTCAGATTCAGGAATTGGTTGGTTCAACTCTTCCATCAATTGCTTGAACAAGTCGCGGTCCTCTGCTTGGTCGATCGCCGACAATTTTGTTCCCAGCAATTCAATTTTTAGCTCATCTAAAATGCCTGAATCTGCTAATTCCATTGCCATGTTCAAGCCAGTTTGCCCGCCTAATGTTGGCAGGATCGCATCTGGCAATTCTTTGCGCAGGATGCGAGAAACAAATTCGAGTGTGATTGGTTCGATATAAACACTGTCCGCGATTTCTTTGTCGGTCATGATAGTTGCTGGGTTTGAATTTACCAGAACAACTTCATAGCCTTCTTCTTTTAACGCTAAGCAAGCTTGTGTGCCGGCGTAATCAAATTCCGCGGCTTGTCCGATCACGATAGGTCCAGAACCGATCACCATGATCTTTTTAATATCTGTACGTTTTGGCATTTATGCTTGCTCCTTCCATGCATCCATCATTTCCATAAACTCATCAAATAAATGAACCCCGTCATGTGGTCCCGGCGCAGCATCTGGGTGATACTGAACGCTGAAGGCTGGGTAATTCCTATGACGAACCCCTTCAACCGTGCCATCATTGACTTCTACGTGGGTAACCATTAATTTTTCTGGATCAATTGTTTTTTCATCGACTGCAAATCCATGATTCTGTGAAGTAAAATCGATGCGACCGGTAGCGATTTCCCGCACCGGATGATTCAATCCGCGGTGTCCGAATTTCATTTTGTAGGTATCTGCACCGTTGGCTAATGAGAACAGCTGGTGTCCAAGACAAATTCCGAAAATCGGTACTTTTCCTTGAATCTGCTGAATCATTTCAATTGCTTCTGGCACATCTTTCGGATCTCCAGGGCCATTGGTCAGCATCACACCATCAGGACAAAGGTCTAAAATCGTTTGAGCATCTGTGTTATAAGGCATCACAGTCAAATTACATTCACGACGTGACAATTCGCGCAGAATACTGTGTTTTAGACCGAAGTCGATCACGACCACATTGCGGCCTACGCCTGGACTTGGGTAAGGAGTTACTGTCGAAACTTGTGCAACTTGGTTCGTTGGTAAGACCGTTGCTTTTAGTTGATCAAACGAATGTTCAAACTGATCGGCTGGATCAACAATGCTGCCTTTCATGGTTCCAACGCTGCGTAATTTTTTCGTTAATGCGCGGGTATCAATTCCGGAAATCCCAGGAATCCCTTTGCGCTTCAAAAATTCGTCTAGCGTCATTTGATTGCGCCAGTTACTAGCTAAGCGGGCGTGTTCTTTTACGATCACGCCTTTACAGGTGGGCGCGATGGATTCATAATCATCGCGGTTCACGCCATAATTTCCGACCATTGGATAGGTAAAGGTAATGATTTGTCCATTGAAACTTTGGTCCGTAATCGTTTCTTGATAACCGGTCATACTTGTGGTGAAAACCACTTCACCGACCACATTTGCTTCAGCGCCGAAGCCTTCCCCTTCAAATACTGTGCCATCTTCTAATATTAAAAGTCTTTTCAACGTCTTAGTCCTCCTTGTTGTATACCAACTGACCATCCACGAAGGTCATCAGTGTCGCACCCTTGACTGGCCAGCCAGTGAAAGGCGTGTTCACTCCTAGTGATGCAAATTTTTTATCATCGATCTTTTCTTCGTGACTCAGGTCAAATACCGCAATGTCCGCTGGCTGACCAATGTTTAAGGTTCCCACCGTCATTCCGAAAATTTCCGCTGGCTTGACTGCCATCCAATCAATCACTTGTTCTAAAGTAAAGCGTCCTGTTTCAACAAAGTGAGTATAAATCAATTGGAATGCTGTTTCACTGCCCACGATCCCGAATGGTGATTTTAAAAAGCTTTGATTTTTTTCTTCGAAACCGTGAGGCGCATGGTCAGTTGCGATACAATCAATCGTGCCGTCAAGCAGACCTTCAATCAATGCTTCGCGATCTTCCACTCCTCGTAATGGTGGGTTCATTTTCCAGTAACCGTGATCTTCGGGAATATTTTCATCGACTAGGATCAAGTGGTGAGGGGAAACTTCCGCCGTTACATGCACGCCGGCTCTCTTCGCATCTCGGATTACCCGGACACTTTCTTTCGTAGAAACGTGACAAACATGATAATGAACGCCTGTTTCCTCGGCTAAAATTAAGTCTCTGGCGATTTGTGAAGATTCAGTCGCACTCAAAATGCCCGGTAAATCTAGTTTTTCGCTGATTTTCCCATGATGCATCACGCCGCCGAATAATAAGGATTCATCTTCAGTGTGAGCAACTAAAGCTATCTTATTTTTTGCTGCTTCCTTCATCGCTAAATACATGGTTCCAGCTGTTTGCACGCCTACTCCATCATTAGTGAAGGCAAATGCTCCGGCTGCCTTCAAACCTTCTTGGTCTGTTAAGGTTTCGCTGCGCAGTTCTTCTGTAATTGGCGCATATTGATGTACTTTTACGACCGCATCTTTTTCAATGATCGCTTTAACATCGTTGAATTTTTCGACAGTGTCAGGAACTGGATCAAGGTTTGGCATCGCGCAGACGGTTGTGTAGCCGCCGCGAGCCGCCGCTTTTGAGCCATCCTTGATGGTTTCTTTATAAGTAAAGCCGGGTTCTCGTAAATGAACATGAACATCAACTAAACCTGGTGTGATTAATTGATTGCCTGCGTCGTACTCTTGATCAAATGATATGCCTGAGAAATCTTTCCCGATACCAGCGATGATACCGTCTTCCAGCCAAAGGTCGCATGCCATTGTTTGATTGCCTTTTGTTACGATCTTTCCATTTTTAATCAATGTTTTCATTTTATCTGCTCCTTTACGCTTTTCCATTAAGTACTGCTTCTAAAATCGCCATCCGAATATAGACACCGTTGGTCATTTGGGGAACAATTCGTGATTGCAAACTTTCAACTAAGCTATCTGCGATCTCTACGTCACGATTAACAGGTGCCGGATGCATGATGATCGCTTTTTCTTTCAATTGCTTCCCGCGTTCAATCGTTAAGCCGTATTTTTGATGATATTCTTCCTTCGAAAAGCTTTCCTGTCCATCATGTCGTTCGTGCTGCACTCTTAAGAGCATCATGACATCCACCTCAGGTACAAGCTCATCCAGAGGACGGTAAGTGCCGTAGACATCAAAGCTTTCGTCATACCATTCTTCTGGTCCAGAAAAGAACACTTCTGCACCTAAGCGTTTCAGCATTTGCATATTAGATTTTGCGACGCGCGAATGGGTAATATCTCCTGCAATCGCGACTTTTAATCCAGCAAAACGGCCAAATTCTTGATAAATCGTCATTAGGTCAAGCAAACATTGCGTAGGATGCTGCCCACTGCCGTCCCCGCCGTTGACGATCGAACATTGAATCGTTTTGCTTTGGATTAATTCATCGTAGTAGTTCTCATCGCTATGGCGAATTACTGCTACATCCACCCCCAATGCCGACATCGTTAATACCGTGTCATAAAGAGTTTCCCCTTTTTGAACCGAGCTGGTTTTGGCGTCAAAATCAATCACATCTAGTCCGAGTTTTTTCTCAGCGACTTCAAAACTTTTATGGGTTCGGGTACTATTTTCAAAGAAAAGATTGGAAACAAAGTATTGGTCCTTGTGGGGTGTCCATCGCGCACCTTGTTTGAACTGCTGCGCTCGACGAATCAGTCCCATCACCTCTTGATCGGTTAAGGCTTCCACCGTCAATAAATGTTTCAGACTGATCTCTTCAGACTGGATGATCATGAAATTTCCTCCTTTAATTCCTAGATAAAATGCTTGGCTGTCTATTTCTCGCTACGTGCCTGCTCCGGCAGGATTAAGTTCAAGATAATTCCTAAGACTGTGGCTAAAGCCATAGCAGATAACGTGAAGGTGCCTGCTTCAAAGACCAATCCGCCAATTCCAATGACTAGGATAGTTGAAGCAATCAATAGATTCTTTTTCTTATCAAAATCAATTTTATTTTCAATTAAAATTTTCAATCCGCTGGCTGCGATGACTCCGAACAAGATGAAGCTGATGCCTGAGATTACCGGCCCTGGGATACTTAAGATCAAGGCGCTGAGTTTGCCGACAAATCCTAGTAAGACTGCGAAGATCGCGGCACCGCCGATAACGAACACACTGTGTACGCGGGTGATTGCCAGTACGCCGATGTTTTCTCCGTAACTGGTTACCGGAGGTCCGCCTACTAGGCCTGCGACGATTTGCGCTAAACCATCCCCCATCAAGGTGCGATCCAAACCAGGATCTTCGAAGAAATTGCGTTTCGTTAATTTATTTAATACCATCAAGTGGCCGATGTGTTCAGTCATGGTGACAAAAGCTATTGGCGCCATTGTTGTAATCGCGTTAACGTACAGTTTTGGCTGATAAGTGGCGAATGGCACACTGAACGCTGGCATCGCCAACCATTTTGCATCGATGATCGGTTGATAGTCGATGATGCCGAAGATCATTGCTGTAATGTAGCCGCCAACGATTCCTAACAGAATGGGAATCAATCCTAAAAATCCGGTGAAGAACATATTGAAGAAAATTGTTAAGGCTAAAGTAATCAAAGCAACTAACACATATTTGAAGCTGTATTCGCCGTTGTTATACATGGCATTTTGTGCGGCGTTGCTGGCTAGGCCTAAGCCAATAACCATTACCACTGGTCCAACGACAATCGGCGGTAAGATTTTATCCAGCCAGCCAGAGCCGATTTTTTTAATAATGAAGGAAACGATCAGATAAACCAAACCGCAGGTCAAAGCCCCTTGGGCAACTGCTGGATAGCCGTCACTTTTCATTAATAATTTCATCGCCGCGATAAAGGCGAAGCTACTACCTAAGTAAGCGGGGATTTTTCCTTTGGTTACCGTTAAGTAAACCAAGGTTCCTAACCCCGAACTTACTAGAGCGATACTTGGATTGATTCCGACTAAGATTGGTACCAAGACGGTCGCACCGAACATGGTGAATAAATGTTGAATACTTAATCCGACCCAGTGGCCTGCACTTGGGCGGTCGTGAATATCTAAAACAACGTCATCATTGTGAAACTCTTGCATTGGATTTCCTCTTTCTAGTGTCTAAATATTTGTCTGATTAGTCTTCTTTTTGAATTAAGATGCGGTCCTGCCCGTCGTTTTCTTCCATTTCAACGACAATTTCCTCCGTCAAGGCTGTTGGGATATTTTTCCCAACATAATCCGCGCGGATTGGCAATTCGCGATGGCCGCGGTCAACTAAGACTGCCAGAGAGATACGGTTTGGACGACCTAAGTCGATGACAGCATCTAGAGCTGCACGAATTGTTCTGCCGGTGAACAAGACATCGTCGACCAAGATCACTTCTTTGCCCTCAATTGAAAAAGGAATATCTGATGAATGTAATTCCGGTTCAGCTTCCGCTACATTCACATCGTCCCGATACAATGTAATATCCAACTCCCCAACCGGAACATCGATGTGCTCCAATTGCTTAAGGCGTTCTGCGATTCTTTGTGCGATAAAAATCCCGCGGGTTTTAATCCCGATCAAGACGATATCCTGAACCCCCTTATTTCGTTCGATGATCTCGTAAGTAATCCGAGTCAACGCTCGTTTCATTGTTACCTCATCTACTACCTCTTTTTTATACATCCTGTCTCCTCCTTATTTGTTTTAATGAATTAATTTTTCAGGGAAAAATTAGTTCGATTCAAATGCCGTATATCATTCAACTAGAGTGTTCACGCGGATGATCGGCTCAGCTTTTGGAACTAGTTTCTCTTCCTAAAGTAAACTGCGAAAAGTTGAACTGACATCCTTATTCGTTTAAATGCCTTTATTTTTCGCAAAAAAAACTCCTACCCGTAGTTAGGTAGGAGGAATGTTATCGACTTCGTCAAAATGATAGTGTTCACCTAGGCGCACCTAGACCAAACCACTATCTACTTCCTTCTTAGCCTCACGGGACTACTCTTAAAGGATTACTATTTAGTTATTTATTTCTTACTACAGACACTATACTATTCCTGATTTAAGAAATCAATCATTTTCTTTTAACTGTTTCAAAGTTTTTTTGAAAATTTCTGGCAGCGGTGCTTCAAAGACCATCATCTCACCGGTTGTTGGATGTTCAAAGCCCAATAATTTCGCATGCAAAAATTGTCCATTGCCCTTCAAGGTTTTCTTTGGCCCATACAAAGGATCGCCAGCGACTGGATAACCGATGTATTGCATGTGCACTCTAATTTGATGGGTACGTCCCGTTTCTAGCTGTAATTCAATTAACGTGAAGCCTTCGTAACGTTTCAATACTTCAAAGTGAGTCACAGCCGGTTTGCCGTCTTCGATCACGGCCTGCATTTTTCGATTAACCTTTGAACGACCAATTGGTGCTTCGATTCGTCCCTTTTCGTGAGGAATCTCTCCGTGAACTAGCGCCACATATTTTCTTAAAGAGGTTTTATCTTTCAGCTGTTTCGCTAATGCTTCATGGGAGCGGTCATTTTTCGCCACCATCAATAAACCAGAAGTATCCTTATCGATACGGTGGACGATCCCTGGGCGAATCACATCATTGATCGTTGATAGGCTTTTGATTTGATACAATAATCCATTCACTAGCGTACCTTTGGGATGGCCCGCAGATGGATGAACCACCATGCCTTGAGGTTTATTTACCACCACGACATCGTCATCCTCATAGACAATATCCAAATCTAAATTTTCGGGAATAAGATCCAATTCTTCGGGTTCAGGAATCTCGATCAGGATTTTATCTCCAGCATTTACTTTGTAATTTGCCTTGATGACTTTGCCTTCAATGGAAACATGTTGTTCCTTGATCCATTGTTGAATCTGTGAACGAGAATAATCAGCCAGGCGGTCATTCAAGACCTTATCGATCCGCCCGGTTTCTTCTTTTATCATTACTTCAATTTGATTAGTCATTTTTCTTGTCTCTCTCATCTAATAGAATATAAATAAAAATCATAATGACACCTATCACTAAAGCCATGTCAGCGATATTAAAAATTGGAAAATTAATGAAATCCAAACGGAACATATCCACGACATAACCTAAACGGAAACGATCGATGAAATTACCGATGGCCCCAGCTAAAAAGAAGCTCAAGCCTAAGGTCAGCCATTTACTCTCCTGTAAATGTTTGACTAGATAATAAATCACCGCAACTACTGCAACAATCGTGATAACAATAAAAAAGATTTGCTGTCCTTCAAAGAGACTAAACGCGCCTCCGGTATTGCGAATATGGGTTAGTGACAAAATATTTGGAAGGATCGTTTGACTTTCACCAAAATTATACTGATTGACGATCCACCATTTGAACCATTGGTCGAGCGCGATGATTCCTGCACTTAATAATAAATAAATGACTAACAAGCTTATTTCTCCCCTTCTTGACTATAAATATCTCGCGGTCGAATGATGCCCAACAGGTTGCCATCCGAATGTCCATCTTTGGTAATCAAGATCGCTTCTAAAATGGCTTCTGTCTGAAACATTTTTTCTACCTCAGAAACTTTTGTATCAGCTGAAACAAATTTGAAATTCGTGCGCTTGCCGTTTCCTAACAGTAAATCTTCAGCTATACGTCCCTTAAGACTAACAGAACCAGATAGACTAGCTTGAGCAAAATAAAACCCAATGGTTCTCAAAGTAATCAAGCCCATAAACTTTCCAGAGTCATAAACCGGAAACTGGGAAAAACGTTTTTCCGTGATGATTTTCATGATTTCTACCAATGGCAGATTTCGTTCAAATCCAGTGACTTTTTTACCAAACCTTGGCAACACCTTTTCTGGACGCAATAAGCTTTCCTCGATTTGTTTAATGCGTGTAACTGCCCAATCATTCGGCTCAGCAATAACAAAATCATCCGCCACTTGATCATGCACAATCGCATTGCGCAATTGTGCCAGCTGCAGCAAATCATTCTCACTGTCGCCAATTAAGTTATCTCGCCGTTTTGATAAGCGTCTCACCGCTTCACTAAAGCTCATATTCACCGGATTGCCTAATTGTCGCTTTAATTCCTTTTCAATCCGATTAAAGGTACTCAAAAAAATATCCGCCCGTTCTCCCATTCGACTGCTCCTTATTTCTTACTAATGAAATTTTTTCTTTTAATTCACCTAACTAGATTTTTCAAACGATTTCTGAAAAATTTTTTTTGATTCTAATTCAGGTAAAATTCGATAGCTCCAGTATAAGTGAAAAAAAGCGTGATGGAAAGTCTCAGGTATGAGGAAAATTAGAAGTGAACATTTAGAGAAGTGTTTGAGGAATAAAGGTAAGTGAAATTTACTTGGTTTGCTGAACATTATGCAGCTGACTCTCAGCGAAGTTAATAAAACTGTGAAAAATCGGACTCGTCAAATAACCCGCTATTTCAGCAGGTTTAAAAATTCTGATTTTTTTCTTACACCAACTAAGCCTATTATTGTTGAATGTCCGCTTTATACCAACGTTGGATTTCTGATAAAGTAAACAAAGGTTTTATAAATGCTGTTTTTGTATTTTCTTTAAAATGATTGGCTAGCTTTTCAGTCTCTCAATCAATGTAAATTGATTGTCTTCAAGCCAAACATCCTCCAGCTCAGCATTGACGTGCATGCAAGCAATTAGGATCGAAGTCGTTTGTTGATCATTCAATTCTTGAAGATCAATTCCCTTAGGCAGTCCAATTTTTTGAATCAAAATATCTGGTTCTGGTCTTTCTTCTGTAATGATCAGATCCTCTGGAATTCGAATCAATTGTTTTTCAGACGCCGCACTTTTTTCTTGAAGCGTATCTTCATCGTTTCGGTTATCAAAGATTTTTGACTCAGTGGTTTCGACAAATTTTGCTTCAACCGCTTTTTTGAAAAGTCCCACACCGTCTTGGTCAAATAGATCAACGATTGCTAGTTTTCCCAAAGAGGACTTGATTTTTTCTGCTGGCAAGTCACGATTGACGTCTTTGATACTAAAACGATGATAGTTTCCGTTGCTTTTTTCATATTTAACTTGTAATCTTATTCTCGTTTTGCCTATACTCTCCACCCCTTTTCTATTTATCCTGAAAAAATCAGCTTCATGAACCAACCAAGCTTTCCAAAGGCATTTTGGCAAAATGGGTATATAGTTTTTCTAGCTTATCGGCAATGAAATGTTTGACCGTAAATAATCTTCGTGATAACACTTTCCATTCTTTTTTATCAAAGTAATCTTCGAAAAAAATAGACAAACGGCGCAATAAACGCGTATTTTTAGTTTTCATGAAGATATGTTTGACAATATCCACCATCATAAAAGAAAAATCGTCATTGGTTAATTCTTCTCGTACTTGCAGTACAAGTAAAAATTCCAAGGTATCTTTTGCATCGCCAGTTTCAAAATAGTATTTTCTGATGCGCTTTTCTAACGTCTTTCGCTTCAGTGAAAAAAGCTGATTTTTGTTTAATAGATGCTTCTTCATAAACATCCTCCTTGTATATTAGAGTTAGGGTTTTAACCTTCCGGTTTTGATTGGATAACCCTATGAACCATCGTTATTTTAATTTGGTATTAACTCATTTCTTTTGAGATAATATATT
>SKEY01002702.1_pt1 | contig 17742 bp, 10 predicted proteins | sample 4843871 | NCBI WGS metagenome assembly SKEY01 (sample SAMN11008797, study PRJNA524170) | human gut metagenome | biome: Human fecal sample; material: Feces; isolation source: fecal sample from pouch patient p36 | host: Homo sapiens | place: Israel: Tel-Aviv | collected 2016-12-04 | reverse complement strand
ATCCCAGACTGGCTCTGATTATTCTTGTGGTGATTCCTCTGCTGGCAGCGGCAATCGCGGCTATTATGACAACAGCTTATCCCAGATTCGGCATTATGCAGACTAAGCTGGATAAGATGAATTCAGGCATCCAGGAAGCCTTGACCAATGTGCGGCTGATCAAGTCTTTTGTGCGCGAGGATCATGAAATGGAAAAATTCCGCAGATCCAATGAAGATCTGCAGGAAAACAGCCTGCGGGCCATGAAGATTGTGATTATGACTATGCCCGTGATGATGCTGGCCATGAATATTACAACAGTGGCTGTTGTGTGGTACGGAGGAAATATGATTATCGGCGGCACCATGCAGGTGGGAGATCTGACGGCCTTTACTACCTATATTGTTCAGATCCTGATGTCTCTGATGATGCTTCCATGGTATTTCTTCAGAGCGCCCGGGCCATGGCATCGATTAAGAGAATCGATGAGTTGATGAATACAGAGGTGGATTTGACAGACGATCAGGCAGGAAGAAAGGAGCTTGAGGTCAAAGAGGGACGGATTGAATTTAAGGATGTATCCTTTAGCTATGACAGGAATGGAGAGGACAAGGTATTAGAGCACATCAGTTTTACTGCGGAGCCGGGACAGGTTGTGGGAATTATCGGTTCTACGGGAAGCGGAAAGACTTCTATGGTTCAGCTGATTCCCCGTCTGTACGACGTGACAGAGGGAGCGGTTCTGGTAGATGGAGTGGATGTGAGAGAATATTCTCTGAAGCATCTGAGAAACGGCGTAGGCATGGTTCTCCAGAAAAATGTGCTGTTTTCCGGAACGATTGAAGAGAATCTTCGCTGGGGCAGTGAGACCGCCTCAGAAGAGGATATCAGGGCAGCAGCAGACGCAGCCCAGGCAGACAGCTTTGTAGCGTCCTTTAAAGATGGCTATGACACAGACATGGGGCAGGGCGGCGTAAATGTATCCGGCGGTCAGAAGCAGCGGCTGTGTATTGCAAGGGCTCTTCTCAAGAAACCGAAGATCTTGATCCTGGATGACTCTACCAGTGCAGTAGATACAAGAACAGATGCCCTGATACGTAAGGCTTTCCGCGAGGAGATCCCGAACACAACAAAGATTATTATCGCACAGCGAGTTTCTTCTATTGAAGATGCAGATCAGATCATCGTACTGGATGACGGTAAGATCGCAGGTGTGGGTACTTCAGAAGAACTGCTGAAGACAAATGATATTTACAGAGAAGTATATGAATCACAGGTCAAAGGAGGCGGAGACGATGAATAAGAAGAAAAAATTAGATCAGAACACCATCCAAACTGCCAAAAGACTTCTGAAATATATGACAGGAACCCATAAGATACAGTTTATCATCGTATTTATCTGCATCTTTATCAGTTCCGCAGCAAGTATTGCAGTATCCCTGTCCCTGAAATTTCTGCTGGATGACTTTATCATCCCGCTGATCGGACAGACAGATCCGAACTTTGCAGAACTCTATAAGGCACTTGCAGTCCTTGGCTGTATTTTTGCACTTGGTGTGATTGCCACATTTATTTATACCCGAATGATGGTTTATATCGGTCAGGGTGTGCTTAAAAGTGTCCGTGATGATATGTTCGAGCATATGCAGACTCTTCCAATCCGCTATTTCGACCAGAATACAAACGGATCTGTCATGAGCCTCTATACTAACGATACAGATACCCTGCGACAGATGATCAGTCAGGCGATCCCACAGGCACTGATGGCACTGTTTACGATCGTGGTTACCTTTATTTCCATGTTACTGTTAAGTCCGTTGCTTACGATTCTGGCAGTTGTGATCATCTTTATCATGCTGAAGGTTACCAATAAGATTGGTTCCAACAGTGGCAAATATTTCATCCGTCAGCAGGTATCTCTGGCAGATGTGACCGGTTTCGTGGAAGAACGAATGAATGGTCAGCGTGTGGTAAAAGTTTTCAACCACGAAGATAAATCAAAAGAAGAATTCGACAATCTCAACGAAGCACTCTTCGAGAGTTCTGCAAACGCCAATAAATACGGAAACATGATGGGACCTGTGATCGGTAACATCGGTAACCTGCAGTTCGTACTGACAGCAGTACTTGGGGGACTTCTCTCTGTAACTGGTGTGGGCGGCATCACTCTTGGTGTTATGGCTTCCTATTTACAGTTCACAAAGAGTTTCACTCAGCCATTTATGCAGGTGGCACAGCAGTTCAACGCCATCGTTATGGCACTTGCAGGTGCAGAGCGAATCTTCAAACTCATTGATGAGAAACCGGAAGAGGATGAAGGTTATGTAGAACTTGTGAATGCAAGAAAAGATGCCAACGGCAACATTACAGAATGTAAAGAAAGAACAGGTATGTGGGCATGGAAACATCCGCATTCCGCAGATGGTTCTGTAACTTACACAGAACTGACCGGAGATGTTCGTTTCGAAGACGTTACATTCGGATACAATCCGGATAAAGTCATTCTGAAAGACATCAGCCTCTTCGCAAAACCTGGACAGAAACTTGCTTTCGTAGGTTCTACAGGCGCAGGAAAGACAACTATCACAAACCTGATCAACCGCTTCTACGATATTCAGGAAGGTAAGATCCGTTACGACGGAATCAATATCACCAAGATTAAGAAAGATGACCTGAGACGTTCTCTGGGAATCGTACTTCAGGATACGCACCTGTTCACAGGAACTATCAAGGAAAACATCCGCTATGGTAAACTGAATGCCACAGATGAGGAAGTATATGAGGCAGCAAGACTGGCTCATGCTGACCAGTTCATCAAGATGCTTCCGAAAGGTTATGACACCATGTTAAGCGGAGACGGCGAAGAACTGTCCCAGGGACAGAGACAGCTTCTCTCCATCGCCAGGGCAGCAGTAGCCAACCCGCCGGTACTGATCCTGGATGAAGCAACCTCAAGTATCGATACCCGTACAGAAAGTATCGTACAGAAAGGTATGGATAACCTGATGAAAGGCCGTACCGTATTCGTAATCGCTCACCGACTCTCAACCATCAGAAACAGCGATGCCATCATCGTACTGGATCATGGTAAGATCATCGAGAGAGGCGATCATGAAGACCTCATTAAGATGAGAGGAACTTACTATCAGCTGTATACCGGAAAATTGGAATTATCATAAAACCGAATTGGTCTAACCAAAAGCACCTGTCAATCGTCAATAGTAACAGATTGGCAGGCGCTTTTTTATATATATTATTGATAAAACCGAAAATTGTACGAAATATGCAAAAAGTGAACGTAAAATTGTACAATATAACGGACAGGCACCGGTTGACAAATTTTTGTCCCAAGAGGTATAATATGAGAAGCATGATGAAAACGTACGAAACTGAATATGGAATTGGCAAACCTGGTGTGAGCCAGGGACGCAAAGCTTGGAGCCTTTGATAAAAAAGTATTTACATACATAAGAGGAGTATTAATCCGGGAAGGATTAATTTATAAGGTAGTTCGGCTGCAATTATTTTTTACCAAAGAATAATTGTGGCTTTTTTTGTACGTTAAAAGTCAGAAAAAGTCAAAAATATGACTTAATAAAATCAAAAATAAGCATCAAAAAGAAACATTTCTGCACAGAAACAAATGCAGTGAGAAATAAACTTGGATGGAGAGCATAATGACTGAAAAAGAGCTGCGGCGTTTAAGCCGCACAGATTTACTGGAAATGCTCCTGGAACAGAGCAAAGAAGTGCAGCGCCTGCAGCAGGAGCTGGAGGAGACGAAGCAGAAGCTGGAAGACCGGAGACTGATGGAAAAGGAAGCCGGATCTATCGCGGAAGCAGCACTTCGGATCAATAAGGTATTCGAGGCAGCACAGCAGGCAGCAGACCAGTATCTGGAGAATATCAGACAGCATGCAGACAGGCGGGAGAATGAAAGCATTCAGCATGAGGAAGCATAAGAAAAAAGAAATTACTTCCCTGCCCACAGTCTCACAGCTGGAGGCAGAGTTAAACAGAAGTAAATACAGGCACCGGTTTTATCAGGTGCTGCGCAATACCATCGGTACACTGATCGCAGTAGCAGCCGCGGCAGTTCTGATCGCCGTACTGTTACTTCCGGTACTGCAGATATATGGAAATTCCATGTATCCCACTATTCAGGAAGGTCAGATCGTGGTATCTGTGAAAGGTGCAGATTTTACCCAGGGAGATGTGATCGCTTTCTACTATAATAATAAGATTCTGGTGAAGCGAATGATCGCAGGTCCCGGAAGCTGGGTAGATATCGATGAGAAGGGAAATGTCACAGTGGACGGCGAACCCCTGGACGAACCCTATCTGGTAGAGAAGTCTCTGGGAGACTGCAATATCAAACTCCCCTATCAGGTGCCGGATGGCAGATACTTCGTGATGGGAGATCACAGATCCACTTCCATTGACAGCCGAAATACATCAGTAGGCTGCGTGGCAGAGGAGCAGATCGTAGGAAAGATTGTATTCAGGCTTTGGCCTTTGAGTTCAGCAGGTCCTGTGAAGTAAGGGGAACAGGAAAAGGGAAAAGGAGAGATGTCAGATGAAAAATACGTTGTTGCATCAGGCGGCGAAGTTCAAGCTGCAGAACCGGAAGCATAAACGCTGGCAGAAAGCGGTCAGTATTCTGGCATGTATAGTAGTTTTCTGTACTGTATATGCGCTGATCCTTCCGGCACTTACTGCAGAGGGAACTCCTCACTGTGGAATAGAAGAACATACGCATACGGATGAATGTTATGAGAACCGTCTGATCTGCGGGAAAGAAGAAGGCGAAGGAGCACACACCCATACGGATGAATGTTATACCCAGGAACAGACGCTGATCTGCGGACTGGAAGAGGGTGAAGGTGCTCATACTCATACAGATGAGTGCTATGATGAGGAAGGCAATCTAATCTGCGGACTGGAAGAGAATGAAGGACACCAGCACACAGAGGAATGCTACCAGACAGAGGACATTCTCACCTGTGACCAGGAGGAGAGCGAAGGACATCAGCACACAGCAGAATGCTACGAACAGGTACTTGCCTGTGGTAAAGAAGAGCATGTACATTCACTGGCATGCTACTCTGACCCGAATGCAGATGTAGAAGATGCAGATACATGGCAGAATTCTGTAAGCTCTGTATCCTTGACAGGAAACTGGGGCAGCGATCTGGCAGCCATCGCTCAGACACAGATCGGCTACAGAGAAAGTACTTCCAATTATAATGTAGCAGAAGACGGCGCCACAATGAACGGCTATACCCGCTACGGCGCATGGGCAGGCGACCCGTACCGCGATAACTGGTCCGCACAGTTCACAGACTTCTGTCTCAGCTATGCAGGCATCCCGTCATCCGCAATGGTACAGCCATCAGACTGCTGGGAATGGGCACCGGTCTCCAAAGAAGGCTACACCCCGAACACCGGCGACCTGATCATCCTCGACGGCAACCAGGACGGCACCCCCGACCACGCCGGAATCGTCCTCAACGCCAACGACACCCAGGTAACTACCGTGATCGGCGACTCTGACAAAGAAGTAAAACAGAATACATACAACCTGGACAACGCGATCATCGTCGGCTACGTAACCATGCCACGCAACCCGAACTTCGACTATGGCGACGCAGAACCGACAGCGGACGATGCAGACGCACCGGAACCGGACAATAATATAGAAGAAACTCCGACGGCGGAGCCGGAGGAGACACCGGAAGTTACTCCAGAGGCAGAAGAAGCAATACCGGAAGAAAGTCAGCAGACTGAGAAAGAAGAGAAGAAAGAAGAGAAGAAAGAAGAGAAGAAAGAAGTACCAGCAGTGGCTGAGGTTACTGATACCAGCTGGTGTACAGCAGAGAAAGCAGAAGACAGCAATATAGAGGATGAAGAATCAGAACAATCAGATATTGAAGTATTTTCCGGTGAAGAATGTGTAAGTGCTACAGCAACAGGAAATACTATTGATTTCGGACAATACATTACGAAAGCAGTTGTAAAGAAAATTGTAAATGGTGAGTGGAAGGAAGCAACAGAGTTTAATAATGGTGACCAGATTAAAACGGATATAGAATATGATATACCGGCAGGAATCCTGAGTACTGATAACAGAGTCATCAGTTATCAGCTTCCGGACGGTGTGCTTCCGCAGGGAGATTTAAACGGTGTTGTTTATAGTAAAGGAAGCGCAGTTGGTACATACACCATCAGCAGTACTGGCCTGATTGAGATTACATTTAATGAAGATTTTGTTGATAGTGGTTCAAGAATTGACGGTGATGTAGGATTTTCCGGAACTGTCAGTTCGGATAATACGAAAGTTGATAAAGATATTATTTTTGGCGGCAAGGGCGGTACGATCACTATAAAGAAAGAAGAAGAAACCCCTGAAACCGGTGATATCAATATCACAAAAGAGGGAACATTAAGCACAGACAAAAAAACAATAGAGTATAAAGTAACAGTTTCCACCGTAAATGGTACAAAGAAAACTGTTACCGTGAAAGATTACCTGAAGAATGCGACATATAAAAAGGATGTTGTAATAAAGGACAAAGATGGTAAAACAGTAAGTGGCAATGTTGTTTATAACGAAACCAAGGCACCTGCTGAATCCTCTTTTGAGATTAAAGATCTTCCGGAATTAAAGGCTGGTGAATGGTATGAACTTACTTATTCAGCAGCAGTAGGAGAGGGACAGGCGGATGGCACAAATATAGTTGAGAATACTGCATCTGCCAATGATAAGAGTAAATGGGTACAGGTCAGAGTTTCTGAGCCGGTGATCAAGAAAGACGGAAGTTATTCAGAAGATACAGGAAAAATCAAATGGACCATTACAGTCTATGGTGAAGGTGACAGCTTAGACGGTTATACATTGAGTGATATTCTGGATGGTAAGAAATTACCTGATAATTCTAAAGCAACTTTAAATGGAAAAGAGATTACTTTGCCATATAAATTCGGAAAAGGTTCAGATGGTAAACATACATTTGAAATCGTATATGAAACAGATGCTCCGGATAACGCGGGAAACGTAAACAATAAAGCTGAGCTAACCAAAGATGGTAAAGGATATTCATCAGATGCAACAGTTAATGTTACAAAACGTGACTGGGATATTTCCAAGTTTTCTACCGGACAGGAAGCTGTAGAAGGTGGGAAAACCAGAAGATTTTCATGGAAGAGCAGTATAACATTACCTGGAAATGCTATTAATTCTTTAGGCATGTTTAACTATGAAGATACTATTAAAAACGGTAGCTCAGATTCTGAACATTATGGTATCAGAAGTGAACTGCAGCAGGCAATTGAAAACAGTATTAACATTAAATATCTGGTAAATGATAATGGACAGATGAGGGATCAGACAGATAGCCTTAAAGTCTGTTCAAACTGGCTTTCTTATACAATAACATATAAAAATGCTGCCGGAGATGAAGTTAAAGATGACAGTGAAAAGGTCAAGAGTTTTATCATTACCTTTAATGCTAATCCGAATTCAGATAAAAAGTATGCCGGTAAATTAATTGAGTTTGAATATCAGACAATAGGAAATATCGAAGCCATACCGGAGGGTGAGACAGAAACATTCTATAACAGCGGAAAACTGAGAGATAAAGAAGTAACTGGAAACGTAAGTTATAAAAATCCGGTAAGACTGATCAAACAGAGTGGTGTAGATGGTTCTCTTATACCCCCAGAAGATAATTACTATTGGAATACTGATTACAAATGGAATGGAGCATATTCTGATAGTCAGAAAGAAGCGAAGCTGGGAGAAAATAAATACATTTATTATCGAATTCTGATTGATCCGGAAGATCGTGGAACTGGTCCAAAAACACCAATTGTTCTGACTGATACACTTCCAGCGGGAACAGAATTTGTAGAGGACAGCGGATATGCATTATATACTGATGCGGCATGTAATGGTGTTTGGCGCTGGGAAAATAACAAAGACATTACAAAACCTGGATTTTCTGTAGGAAATGGCAATGTACTTACAATTACTCTGAAGGGAAACAGCTATTATTTAAAAGATGATAATAAAATTGCTATCTATTATGCTGTTAAAATTACAGATGATACGAAGCTGGATGGAACCGGAACTGCCACATTTACTAACAAGGTAGTATGGGGTGATCGTGAAGCAAGTACTGATACAGATATCAAAAAGAATCATGAAGTGATTGAAAAAACGGGTTCTCAGAGGATTGAAAAGGACAGTAAAAATGGTACAGAAATACTGAAGAATATTGTAGATTACAGTATTGTCATAAATCCGCATGCTGAGGATCTGGATGATGAAAGTGATACCCTGGTATTAAAAGACGTACTTAAATATGACGCAAAACAACTGAGTGCTGTCAATCTGGATCTCAGTACAGTTAAGCTGTATGTATATGATGCCACCAAGGAAGACAAGTGTGGTGCAGAAATCGATGCTTCAAGGTATGTGATCGAATATAACGATCTCTCCAGTGGAAAACGTGAGTTTAAAGTTACTCTTCCAGATGAACTGGCCTGTGTTCTGAAATATTCCTATCAGTATGACAGAGGAAATACTGCCGGTGATATTCACATAAGCAATGAAGCAAAATTGGGAAGCCATACCAGCAAGGAAAATTCCTTTACCTTAAAAGAATCAACATCCTATGCGAATGCCAACAAACACATTATTGTTTTCAAAGTAGACAGCAGAGATTTCTCAAAACTGCTTTCAGGAGTTAAGTTTGAGCTTTACGAATATAAGAATAAGAATTGGACAAAAGTAAAAGATTTAACTACTGACAAAAACGGCCGAATTGATATCAGTCTCGGCGACAAAGAAGACAGTCTTGTAAAACATGATGTGCTCTATAAGATTGTAGAAAGAGAAACACAGGATGGATATGAGGTATCTGATAAACCATATTATATTGTTTCTCTGGAGAAGAAAACGAAAGATGAAATCTGGAACTCAATTCCATGGGAGACAAAGAATGGTGAATTAGGCAACAGCAAGGATAATATCAGGACAATTTCCAAAAATGGAGATGCCATTTACATTACAAATGATTACACAAGTGTTGGTGTTGAGAAGAAATGGCTGAACAGTGAAGGTGTAGCTATTAAGCCAGGGGCAGAGAGTGTAACTGTTAAGCTGCAGAGAGAAACACAGACGCCGACGGGTAATAAGGTAACGATTCACAGTAAGGCTACTTGTGGAGCTAATGTAGACAAAACAGAAATATTTTGGGTAAGGCCTGGTACATCGATGAGAATCAGATGGAATATGAATGTAGACAAAAAAGGAGTTGGTACTACGTTCACTTATGGTTTAGATGGATGTACATTGGAGTGGGAACTGGAAGGAGGATGGATGAATATTCCTACTATAGTTACTCCACCAATAAACGGTGATGTTAACATTGAAATTTCGCAGACATCATATGTTCACTGGGGAAGTGGTGGATCGGAAAATAATCCGATTTCTGTAGAATATACTTCAGGTGGACATAACTCGTCAATTGATGAAAGTTACAATACTGCTCAGGTTATACTGGATGCATCCAATAACTGGAAATATGTATGGAAAAACCTTGCGCAGAAGGATGCAAATGGTAATCCTTATTACTATAAAGTAGTGGAAGTCAGCAATATTCCGGGCTATACTGTAAGTTATACAAATAATGATGTTCAGTCCGGAGAGGTTATTGTTACGAATACCAGAACCACCAGTCAGGACTATGAACTTCCTGAAACCGGAGGAATCGGTACTAACAGGTTTACAGCAGTGGGACTGGCCTTAATGGCAGGATCACTGATGTGCGGATACGTGATGAGGCGGAAACGCAGAGAAAGGAGGGGAAACTAAAGCCTACTTCTCAGGCGAATCCAAGACGTCGAAGCGTATTCAAAAAATATAAAAGTGTTAAACAAAAAAATGTTTATAAAAGAAAGTGAGGAATGAAGTATGAAACACTTAAAAAAAATCGTCAGCTTATTGCTGACAGCGGTAATGGTGTTGGCTATGTGCATACCGGTAATGGCCGCTAATGTTGACATTACTAATCATAAATTTGAAGCGTATCAAATTTTCATTGGTGATCTTGATGGCAAAAAGTTATCAAATATCAAGTGGGGAGATGGAGTAAAAGCGAGTGAGTTGTTAGCTGAGACTGCTCTTGCTGGATGTACAACTCCAACAGAGGTAGCTGAGAAATTAATTGGTGAATCTCCGGAAATATCTAGTGATGTTTTTATAGAATTGGTTTCTAATCATTTAACTGATACTAAGACAAGCGGTACAGGTTCAATTGCTTTACCAGCAGCAGGATATTATCTTATTGAAGATATTACAAATGTTCAGAGTCAGCATGATGCAAAAAATTTAACTTTACTTAAGGTTAGTGCAGCTGAAACTGTTACACCACAAGTAAAAACAGATAAGCCTACTCTTGAAAAGAAAGTAAAAGATACTAACGATTCTGATGGTGCAATAACAGGATGGCAGGATTCTGCTGACTATGATATCGGAGATACAATTCCTTATCAGCTGACAGCTACTATGGGAAAGATTTCTAATTATGATACATATTATGTAAAATTCTGGGATACTATGACTCATTTAACTTATACAGGAATTACTTCTGTAAAAGTTGGAAGTACGACTTTGGAAGCAGATCAGTATACAGTTAATTGGGATTCTAAAGCAAAAGAGTTAACTGTAGAGATTGATGATGTTAAGCAATATGGAGCAACGGAAAGAACTAAGGTAGTTGTAGAATATACAGCAACTCTGGACGCAGATGCTGTTATTGGATCAACAGGTAACCCAAATGAGGCTCATCTGGAATATAGCAATAACCCGAATAATGCAGGATCAGGTGAAACAGGAAATACACCGAATGATAAGAATATTGTATTTACTTATAAAGTTGTTGCTAATAAAGTAGATGAACAGAAAAATCCTCTTACAGGAGCTGCTTTTGAACTTCAAAAGAAAGATAAAGACGGTAATTATAAGACAGTATCTATCTGCAATGCTACTAAGAAGAGTGATGGAACATATGAATTGACAGATAATGCTAGAACATCCTTTGAATGGAATGGTATTGATGATGGTGTGTATAAAATTATTGAGGTTATAACTCCAGCGGGTTACAATTCAATTAATCCTATTGAATTTACAGTAACAGCGGATCACGAAATTCTTTCTGATAATCCACAGTTAAAAGACCTGTTAGGTGGCGATGCGTTTAGTGGTAAGGTTTCAACAGGTACTCTTACTACAGCAATTGAGAATAAATCCGGTTCATCCCTTCCAGAAACCGGTGGCATCGGTACAACAATCTTCTACGTAGTTGGTGTAATTCTTATGCTTGGTGCTGGCGTTCTTCTTGTTACAAAGAAACGCATGAGCTCTAACCGCTAATCACGAACCTACACAAAGAAAAAAGTTATAAAGTAATACAAACCCTTCAAAGGAGCAGGAAGTCATTCCTGTTCCTTTGGGGATAAAAAGTGACAACAGGGAGATGCACATGAAAAAAAAGAATTTATCTACAATTGCATTAGTGCTTGTATTTTTCGTGGGTCTCTCCGTGCTGTTATATCCAACAATCAGTGATTACTGGAATTCCCTGCATCAGTCACAGGCAATCGCGACATACGCGGATTCGGTGGCTGAGATGGATGAACAGGACTATGAGGAAATGTGGAATGCAGCCCAGGAGTATAATGAGAAACTTTTCGAGACCGGACATGGTCTGGGGCTGAAGAAGAAAGAGAAGAAGGAATACAATAACCTGCTGAATGTTTCCGGAACCGGGATCATGAGCTATATCGAAATTCCGAAGATCAAGTGTTCTCTTCCCATCTATCACGGCACAGATGAAGGTGTCCTTCAGATTGCCATCGGTCACATCGAAGGAAGCTCCCTTCCAGTAGGAGGTGTCAATACTCACTGTGTTCTTTCCGGACACAGAGGACTTCCCAGTGCCAAGCTCTTTTCCAATCTGGACAAGCTGGAAGAGGGGGACATATTCATGATCCGTACCTTGGATCAGACGCTGACCTATGAAGTAGATCAGATCCGCATCGTTCTTCCGGACGAAGTGGATGACCTGAAGATCGAAGAGGGCAAAGATCTCTGTACACTGGTCACCTGTACTCCTTATGGAATCAATACCCACCGTCTTCTGGTGCGCGGTCATCGTGTAGCCAACCGTGAGGAAGCGGAAGCTGTTCGTGTAACAGCAGATGCCATGCAGGTGGACAACAGAATTGTGGCTGCATGTATTGCCGTTCCTGTCCTGCTTATTTTGCTGGCTGGCATCTTTGTAAGTGGTCGCAGGAAGAGATAAAAGAATGAAGAAAAAACATATATCAACGATCATTATCGCACTTATTTTTCTTGCAGGACTTGGGTTCCTCCTTTATCCTACGGCAAGTAACCTGTGGAACAGGGCGCATCAGTCCCGCGCTATTGCAACCTATACGAAGCAGGTGGAGAAGTTGGATGATTCCCAGAACAAGGAGATGCTGAAAGCAGCCAGAAAGTATAATAAAAGTCTTTTGAAGAAATCCGATCACTGGAAACTTTCGAAGAAGGATAAGAAGAAATATGAAAGCCTTCTGGACGTTTCCGGAACCGGAATCATGGGTTATATAGAAGTTCCGAAGATCGACTGTTCCCTGCCAATCTACCACGGAACAGACGAGGGCGCACTGCAGATCGCCATCGGACATCTGGAAGGAAGTTCCCTTCCTGTAGGGGGCAAAAGTACTCATTGTGTTCTTTCTGGACACAGGGGACTGCCCAGTGCCAGACTCTTTACAGATCTGGATCAGATGGAGGAAGGTGACGTTTTTGTCCTGAATGTGCTTGGCAGGAAGCTGGCATATGAGGTGGACCAGATCAAGGTGGTTTTGCCCGATGAGATGTCTGACCTGGAAATCGTTCAGGGAAAGGATCTCTGCACATTGGTTACCTGTACGCCATATGGAATCAACACACACAGGCTTCTGGTGCGTGGACATCGGACGAAATACATAGAAGAGACAGTTGTGCGGGTACAGAAGGAAGCAGAGAAAAAGGAAACAGGTATCTGGCTGCTGGCCGGCGTCGGAGCTGTGTTCTTGATCATAATCATTATCGTGGTGGTAAAACGCCGCAGGAAACGTAGAAATCTACAGAGATAACGGAGGCTGGGTAGTATATGAAGAAAAAGTTTATGAAATGGAAAGGGTTCAGGATTCTGACAGCCGTTTGTATGGCTTTGCTGCTTCTGCTGGGAGTGGTGCCGGGAGTATGGGCATCTGATACAGGCAGCGGGGGGCAGTTGGGAAGTCTTTCTATGACACTGGCTGTGACTGAGGATGGTGCGCAGGTACCTTTGGCAGATGTGCCGCTGTCTTTGTATCAGGTAGGAACTATGGAGATTGATACCTATGTGGTTCATTTCCAGCTGGCTTCCTCTCTGGAATCTACGGGAATAGATCTGAATAATCTGAAGACTGCAGCGGATGCAGAGGCAGCAGCGAAGACACTGGTAAATAAAGTTGGAAGTGCAGGGGTTCCTGTGAAGACGGCTGTTTCAGATGTGAATGGTAATGTGAGTTTCACTTCTCTGGAGATGGGCGTGTATCTGATGGTTCAGACAGGAAATCTGGAGAGCTGCAGGGTTTCTCCGATGCTGATCTCTGTGCCGTATTCCAGTGATGGAAGTGAAGCTGACCTGGAATATAATGTAACTGCTTATCCGAAAGCAGAGAAGAATAATGACAGTAATACAGGTACTCTGAAAGTGACCAAGAAGCTGTATCTGCTGGATGATGACTGGGTTGATATCTATACACCGGAAGCAACTTATTATGTACGTCTGTATCTGGATGAGGCGGCCACCATTCCTTATGGGGATGCGAAAGCGATCCATATTGTGGGAGATACCAGTGGTACTGTGGAGTATACGGATCTGCCGCTGGGCACTTATTATGTGCGTGAGACAGATGCAGAGGGTAATCCGAGACCGGATGGTGATTCTTTCCTGGATGAGACAGGAACTGAGGTTATCTGCAGTATTGATGTGAATGGTGAAACCGGTTCTATGGTTACTTTTGACAATGTGAATTTCGATGTGCAGGAAGCTGTTGTAAATAATATTTATCTGGATCTGCCGGATAACTTCTACATGGAGCGTCTGTTATGGATTCAGAAGAATGTGGTGAAGGATGGACAGCAGACGACTGTAGATGATACCTTCTATGCTACTGTCAATGAAGTGCAGGAAGATGGAAGCGAGGTTAAGGTAGAGACTCTGGAACTGAAACAGAATGATAAAGTAAGTCTGGTATTCCAGTCTACGGATATTGCGGATAAGGATAAGGTATTCAAATACAGAGTATTCGAGTCTGATAAAGATGGTAAGGCGGTGGATAAGGCTACATTCGGATATAAGGTCAGCGGTGAAGGTAATCTGACATTCGATGGTGAGAAAGAACTGACAGTTACGATTACCAATACAGTGACAACAACCACTCCGACCCCGACCCCGACACAGACTCCGGAAATCACTCCTGGCACAACTCCTGGAACAACGCCGGGTGTTACTCCTGGAATCACACCAACCACTTCACGCCACAGCGTAAAGACAGGTGATAACACGAACATTATAATCTGGTTCGTAGTTCTGTTTGTAGCAGCTGCAGCAGTAGGATTCGTGATCGCCAGAAAGAAAAAGAAATAATGTATTATTGAGAAAACGTAACGTCTGCAGGCGTTGCGTTTTTTTCGTTATGATGTTATGATTTGAAAAAAGATTTCACGCGAATGCAGATGGTTGTGTATATATAATTTCCAACAGCAAAGGAGAGAGATGAAATGGTAAAGGTAGATTTGATCACCGGTTTCCTTGGTTCAGGGAAGACGACATTTATCAGGAAGTATGTGCAGTATTTGATGGATACAGGAAAGAATATCGGGATTCTGGAGAACGATTATGGGGCTGTGAATGTGGATATGATGCTGCTTCAGGATCTGATGGGGGATAATTGTGAATTGGAGATGATCTCCGGGGGATGTGATAAGGACTGCCACAGGAGGAGATTTAAGACAAAGCTGATCGCTATGGGAATGTGCGGCTATGACCGTGTGATCGTGGAGCCATCGGGGATTTTTGATGTGGATGAGTTCTTTGATATCCTTCATGAGGAACCTTTGAACCGCTGGTATCAGATCGGGAATGTGATCGCGATTGTGGATTCGAAGCTGGAAAGTGATCTGTCGGATGAGGCGGATTTTATCCTGGCTTCGGAAGTGGCGGATGCCGGATGTATTGTGATGAGCAAGAGCCAGGAGGCAACGCCGGAGGAAATCCAGGGGACGATTGAGCATGTGAATTGTGCCTTGGAAAAGGTGCATTGCAGCAGGAGATTTGGAAAAGATTTTGATGGCAGTGGTGAAGCTGGTGTTACCAACAATGTTATCCACAAAAACTGGGATGAGATGTCGAAAGAGGATTTTGAACGGGTCGCATCCTGTGGATATGAGACGGCAAGTTATCGTAAACCGGAGTTTGAGGCAGAGGATGCGTTTACTTCTCTGTACTTTATGAATGTGAAGATGACTGAGAAGGAGCTACGGGAAGCCGCTGAGCATGTTTTGTCTGATCCTGAATGCGGGCGAGTGTTTAGGATGAAGGGATTTATGAAAATAGACAATGATAGCGAAGACTGCTCTGGACATTCTGCCCGGACAGAGAGTGATAGAGAGCAGTGGATTGAATTAAATGCTACGAAGAATGAAATCACAATCCGTCCGCTTCATGTGGGGCAGGAGGTTCTGATCGTGATCGGGGAAGAGTTGCAGGAGGAGAAAATCAAGTCTTACCTGAAGATCTGAGATTTGAACGCAGGTCGCGAAGTGACTGCGTTCATGAGCAAGTAGCGAAGCGGATTGCGAATGTCCGCTTTACTTTATAAAAAAGGGCACTTGAAAAATCAGGTGCCCCATTGTATAATCTACTTAGAAGATGACCGGAAGCATGTTCCGGTTGCCCTCGGTAAATTTAATATGTGAAGAAATTAAGCATCCTACCGCCCAAAGTTGGATGCTTATTTCTTTTTATGTTGATCTATGTAAGTCAATGCCGTAAAAATTACTAACAATAAAGTAAGGACTTCCATTGTGTTCATCGGGCATCACCCTCCTTTCGTGAAACTGGAGGGCAGGGGTCGAAACTTCGCATCCGGGTCTGTTCAATTATACTTGTTCAGTATAACGTGAAAAATAGAAGATATCAAGTACTTTACGTTCTATATTATTAAAAACAAAACAGGGTATGAAGCTCATCGTAATCCGATGAAACTTCATACCCTGTTCGTTTATTTTTATGGAGTTTTGTAACCGTTTGAATTATTTGGTAAACAGATCAACCAGATCCTGGCCGTCTTCGTAGCCCTGGCTCTTAAGCTCATTTACGAACCATTCGTCTACGCCGTCTACAGCTTCCTTAAAGGAATCGATATCCATATCAGCTTTCTCTGTGAAGGTTACACCGTTTTTGGATTCCCAGCGTTCTTTGATTTCATTGTCGCTGGAACGGTTGATGTAACGTTCGTATTCAACTGCCTTCTGACCGCATTCATCAACAACTGCCTGCTGTTCAGGTGTGAGACCGTCGTAGATATCCTGGTTGATGCAGAAGAACAGACAGTCATAAATTGCATCCCACATAGAGCAGTAAGGCTGAACCTCCTGAACGCTTGCTGCGTCAATAGCAGGAAGTGGATTTTCCTCACCTTCAACAGTGTTCTGCTGAAGTGCTGTGTAAGTCTCTGACCAGTTCATGTTAGTGGCATCAGCGCCCCATCTCTTGTAACATTCCATCAGAAGATTGGAACCGGCTACACGAACTTTGAGGTTTTTCATATCATCAACAGTTTTTACTTCATGTTTGCTGTTAGTCAGTTCACGGAAACCGTTCTCTGCGATACCCATGCAGTGGAGTCCGTATTCACCGAGGATTTCTTTTAGCTTTTCACCGGCTTCGCCATCGAATTTCGCATCCGCATCTGAGTAAGAATCATAGATGAACGGAAGAGATACGACGTTGAAACGTGGGTCAAATGCGGAGTAGATCAGGTTGGAATGCATGGAGATCTGAACTGGATCGCCATTCATCAGAGCCTGAATACCTTCGGACTGGTTACCGTTTGTCAGCTGGTCAGCAGCATAAATGTTGACTTTGACTTTGCCGCCTGTAGCTTTTTCCATCAGTTCGCCGAACTTACGTCCTCCGTCAGCCCAGGTACTTGTCTCAGTAGTGGAGCAGGCGAAGTTCCAGGTTGTTTCTGGCCAGTCCAGATCACTGTAATCTTCCACTGTGTTGAAGGAATCCTTTGTGAAAAGATCAACCAGATCCTGAGCATCGTCATAGCCCTGGCTCTTCAGTTCGTTTACAAACCAGTCATCGATACCGTCAACTGCTTCTTTGAAGGAGTCGATGTCCATGTCTTCTTTTTCTGTGATTGTTACACCGTTCTGGCTTGCCCAGCGTTCTTTAATCTCGTCATCTCCGGAGCGGTTGATGTAACGCTCATATTCAACTGCTTTCTGTCCTGCCTCGTCAACAACTTCCTGCTGTTGTGGTGTGAGACTGTTGTAGATGTTTTCGTTGATACAGAAGAACAGGCAGTCATAAATTGCATCCCACATAGAGCAGTAAGGCTGAACCTCCTGAACACTTGCAGCGTCGATAG
>SKEY01002699.1_pt1 | contig 17758 bp, 21 predicted proteins | sample 4843871 | NCBI WGS metagenome assembly SKEY01 (sample SAMN11008797, study PRJNA524170) | human gut metagenome | biome: Human fecal sample; material: Feces; isolation source: fecal sample from pouch patient p36 | host: Homo sapiens | place: Israel: Tel-Aviv | collected 2016-12-04 | reverse complement strand
AGGATACGGAAACCATCGCATAGGTGAAGTTACCAACTTAAATGGAAATAAGATTGTAATTACAGAGAGCATCGTTTCTTATTCTCTTGGTATCAATGCAATTAATTTCACCTACGAATATGTCAATGGAAAATTTGTTCCGACAAGCAGATATGGATCTTACAAAGAAATATATTCCGCAGATGGAAGCAGCCGATATTTCACAGTAAACAGTGAGCTTCCGGCATATGCCAGACCAGGCGCTACTGCGGTAAACACGACACTGAAAACCGGATCATTAACGAAAATCATTAAATGTGCACTCATAAGCGGAAAGATGTATATTCAGTTAGAATGCGATGGAGAAATCTACTGGATTAAAGCGCTGGAAAATCCACCGATTGCTGATAACGAAAGACAATTTATGGAAGTTAGATATGCAGGATGATATCATAAGAGGATGTCAGTTAATACCACATTTCGACATCCCCAGTAGTAATTGAAAGATGAAATTTATTTTTTGCCGCAAAATGAAGATAGTTTAAACTTAAAAAAATCCCTAAAATTAGTATACCTATGGATAATTGAAAGATACAGAATCTGCAAATCAAGTAGTAGTTCTATAGAACTATTTTACAAAAAAATCATAGGTTTAATTCCCAAAAGCCACCAAGAGATTTTTCTTATCTCCTGGCAGCTTCTCTTCATTATATCATTAAATTATTGTACAACACTCATGCTTTCATCGATCCAGTTCTGAACCATCGCAGCACTTACTTTAAGATAGTGGGCTATTTTTTCAGCTTTCATTCCATCTGCAGCCATGGACAAAGCAGTTTCTTTTGCCTGTGGCACCACGATTTCATAAAAATAGAATCCCAGATAGCCGATATTTTCCAACTTGATGATGACAATACTCCTGTATGAGAGATAAAGCCCAAAAGAAAAGCAGTTTGAACCGAGAGTAACTAACTCGATAATCAAGCTGCTTTTTTCATATCACGTTATTCAATTCATCAGGACTTCTGCAATTATCTCTGCTGCTATCTGGGAACCTTTTTCATTTGGATGGCACCCATCATCCGCATAAAGATTTACTTTATCTTGAAAGTTCATAAAATTTCTTTCCAACATTTGCAATCAAAGTATGGTTTCTATCTGCTGCTAGGTGATAAGCTTCATACAGTTTCTGATACATCTCATCATAATCCATTCCAAAAGTTTCCAACTTCTTTCCTCCACGTTGATATGCCAGGTCGCATAAAAAACTGGCTTTGCTCCATTCTCCCTGATCTTCTCACAGAGTTTTTCTGCATTTTCAAGGAAACTGGCTTTTGATGTAATTGGACCATTGCTCATTTCCTGTAAAATGACAAAATCCCATTTTTCATTTTGCAAAGCTTCCTGTGTACGCTTTCCCATCTTTGTTTTCGGATTTAACTGATCTGCCAATCGTTCCCCTCCACGGGTATGTTGCACAATCTCTGCACCGGTCAATTCAGCCAACATGTCCGGCATATGATTTGCCGTTGTAAAACTGTTTCCTAACATCAATATTCTCATCTTCTATATTCCTTTATTATGCGCATTTACTTCTATCGCATAAACCAATTCCGTATGTTCATCAAACAAAACCCACTCCACCAGATCAAAATCATCTGGATGTTCCTTCAAAAATCCAGCAACTGTATTTACTGCAATTTTTGCTGCAAGTCCAACCGGAAATGAATACACTCCTGTAGAAATTGACGGAAATGCGATTTTTCTGATTTTGTGTTCCAGTGCCAGCTGCATAGAAGATAAATAACAGCTTGCAAGTAATTCTTTTTCATTTTGATTCCCACCATTCCATATTGGTCCTACTGTATGGATAACATACTCACAAGGGAGCTTATATGCTTTTGTAATTTTTGCCTTCCCGGTCTCACATCCATGTAATGTTCTGCATTCTTCCAAAAGTTCTGGTCCTGCTACTCTGTGAATTGCTCCATCCACACCTCCGCCACCAAGAAGTGAATTATTCGCAGCATTTACGATTGCCTGAACATCTGTAATTTTTGTAATGTCTCCTCTGATTGTTTTCAACAATTCCATAATTTCTTTACTCACACTTTCTGTATTCTTCCAAAATGTCATTTGCTCCATAGATATTCTGGGAGTGTTCCATATTGCTGTTGCACATATTATAATGCAATATATGAAGTGATGTATATAAGAAAAACCCTTGAAAATACTGGATTTTCAAGGGTTTTAAGACTCTTTTTAAAGTTCTGCAAAAACCAGATTACTGTGCCATCTGCTTTGCAAACTATTTTATTAAGAATCCCTATTTTTCAAGCATTTTAAGACTTTTTATTATCATTTGACGAATTATAAATCTTCGTCAGAATTGCTTTCATTAAAAGACTCTTATTGTTTTCGTCATGTACTTGTTTTTCGTCATTTTAATTTTTAATTCGTCAACCATTCATAATTGAACCAAATTTTTCAACCTCATTAGTAACTACTTTCTTCTCCATATGTGTGTATATATCCGACGTAGTGCTAAGATGTGCATGTCCCATTAATTTTTGCGTAACTTTAACATCTATACCCATTTCATAACAACGACTGCAGAAAGAATGTCGAATTGCGTGGGGAGTAGCTTTTTCAAATTCAATAGGTTCTCTGTTTTCCATAACAGCATGAATCTGTTCACTGCAGTTAATATCTTTTACTACTTTATTAACTTCTTTTTCTACTATATACCTAGTAGCCGGAGATCCCATTGTTGTAGTAAATACCAAATCCTCCAATTCGCCCTCACTTCTCCATCTCCCATTTGCTTTAAGTTCGCGTTTAATTTCATCTTGTTTTCTTTTCTGCGACTTTAGCATTTGTTCCACTTCACCAATAAACGGAATATTTCTTATAGAAGTTGGCGTTTTGGGCGTTCCAAGAAACTGTTTCTTTACTCCATATTCATAATTACATGATAATGAAAGACGTATTCTTATTTCTTTTTTGTTAAAGTCTACATTTTCCCATTTTAAACCACCAACTTCTCCAACCCGCATTCCGGTATAAAACATAATATAAAACATCTCTTTATACCATGAGTCTTCTACTGCTTCAAGAAAGACTTTTTGTTCTTCACTACTAAGATATCTTTGTTCCTCTGGAGCACCATCCCTCTCCCATGATACAGACAAATCATAACAGGGATTTCCCGGAATGTAACAACTATTTCTTGCCCGTTCTAAACATTGTTGTAATAAAGATAAACCATTTCTTACAGTACTAGCCGCTTTTCCAGCTTTTTGATGTAAATTAATAACATCCTGAATATGATCTGTTGTCAATGCATTTAGTTTAATATCTCCAATATAATTACCAAAGATGTTCTTATAACTCCTTTTCATTGATACTATACTTGACTGTTTAACTTTTGGTATCTTATATCGCTCAAACCATTCCGCAAACCATTCATCAAGCGTTATGTTACACTTTCGAAAATCAACCGATCTTTCCGCTTGCTTTCTTGCTTCAGCATATTTAAACTTAACAACATTTAAGTCCTTATCAATAATGCCTATCTTTATACCGTTTACCGTTGCTCTGGCTTCATATCTGCCATCTTTACGTTGATATAAACACTTTCCTAACTCTTTGCCTCTATTATCTTTTCCCATTCGTCAAATCCTCTCTTTCTTCTTGAGCTGACGTATGGTACTTGTGTAATTTCTCATATTATACAACCATTTCTCCTTTCACTCAAGCAAAGTTTGCAATCTTCTGTTTTTGGCATTCACGCACAAGCCATCTATCCAGCAAAGATTTATATGCATACCATTTATTTCCAACTTTTAACGCCCATCCATTCGTCTTAAATAGCTCTCTCGTCTTCGTCATTCCAACACCAAGGTACTCACTCGTTTCTTTTACCGTTAATAATACTTTTTCCATTTTGTTTCCTCACTTTTATAAATTTATACATAAAAAACAGCAACCAAAAGAGAAAAAGACACACTTATACAACTAAGTCGTCTCTTTTCAATTTTGATTGCTGAATCGCTTTACACAAAGCAATATATCATTCTAATATGTTTCATATGTTATCATATCGTTACGAATTTGTCAAGTTATTTTTAATTTTCAATAAAAACAAGGGTGGTAATTCCACCCTAAGATTTTAAACTTACTCACTCTCCGTATCATCCATACTACTAAATGCAAATCTTATCATTTGATTTATCAATTCATTTCGACTTATCCCCACTGCTGCCGACTTTTCATCTATATTCTTTAATAATTCAGAATCAATCCTTAATGAGATTACTTCTTTCTCTGGCTTTTTTATGATAAATTTTGCCAAAATATCACCACCTCTCTTGAATATTGTAGTGCAATCTGCTATGCTTAAATATATTCATTTTTTGATATTATATTTATCATCAAATTTTGAATACAAATGTAAAAGAAAGGAGTAAAGCGCATGGCACTAATTAAATGCCCTGAATGTGGAAAAGAAATCTCCAGTAAATCCAAACATTGTATTCACTGTGGGTTTCCTTTGGAGGAATTGGAAAAAGAAAGTTCTTCATTAGATTCAAAAGAATGCGACATTTATACAGCACCACCGATTACCGAAAAATACGTAGTAATTATGACCGACACTGGAATTAACAAAACACGCATTATTGAAGAATTAGAAGATACATGTAACTATAGTTCCGTACAGGCAATAAAAATCATTAATTCCTTGCCCCAATCAATTATCGAGACAGTATCATACGATACCGCGAAACAAGTCAAAGATATTTTTTCAGAAATAGGTGCTTATGTTTCACTTAAAATTGAAAAATGTAATATTCTGATAGAAGTAGAGGCTGATAGTCCCAAATATCAATATTATGGAATTAAAGTTCTAAATACAGAAAACGCTACACAAACTGCTAAAAATCTTTTAATAAATGCGAGACAGTTAAATCAAAGCATTACCCATATTGAGTATAAAGATATTATTGCATCTGGACTTCCACTTAGTAAGGCAGAATCTTTCGTAGAATGTCTAAAAAAAGGGAACATTTTATGTGCAATATTTAAAGATACTTTTAACGAATCAATAAATACATCAATGATAGAATTTATTGATAAACACTCCATTCAAGATGATCTTGTACATTGCCCTCATTGCGGCTCAACACAAATCACCTCTGGACAACGAGGATTTTCATTCTGGACAGGTTTCATTGGTGCAAGCAAAACTGTAAATCGTTGCGCCAAATGCGGTTATCATTGGACACCCTAATGGAAAGGAAAAAGAAATGAAAAAGAAAATTATAACAATATGTATAATTGGAAGTATTATTGGTTTAACCGGATGCACTACTTCTACTAATAGTAATATGACGAAACTCGATAAAAAATTTGACTCTTATGCTCATAAAGCTGCAAAAACACAAGCAGAACAAGAAGTAGCAGATTATACCTGGACAACGGTAGAATTAGGAGAACCCGAATACGCTTATACTTTATACAATGAAACTTCAAATAATTATAAAGTTACGTACTATGCAAAATTTGATGAAGCTGATGAAGCCGCCGATCAATGGTTAGAATTAACCGTCTTATTAACCGGAGAAAATAAATTAGTTGATAATGTTTCTGTCAGCTATATGGATGCAAGAACTTATGAAGCAGTAAAAAAATCTTCTCCAAGCGGCACTGAATCTAATGGCATCTGGTATAATATCAACTTAACAAATGAACAAAAAGAAAAGGTACTAAACTCTTTCAATGATTAACTTCCTTTATATGTTCGATGAAGAATTATTAATCCCAAACTGATATAGACCTCGATACTTTATATTAATTACTATTAGCAGCTCCTAAATGTAATAACTCCCCCACACAAACAAATAGAGGACAGTGATACTGTCCTCTATAGTACAAATAACATAAAACACTTTCATTAATGAATTTATTTCTGAACTTGTTTTTTTGCTCTTATTAAAGTTGATTTGCTAATCCCAGTCAATTGCTCAACCTGTTTATAAGAATGAGATTTTAAAAGTTCTAAAGCATGTTGCATTTGCTGCCTAGAATACTTTTTAGGTCTACCCTCTGAAAAGTCCGGATTCTGTCTTGCAATAGTTTTACCCTCTTGTGTTCTTTCAACAATCATATCGCGTTCAAATTCCGCAAATGATAACAAAATATTTCTTATAAGTTTTCCTGTAGGTGTATTATCAAGTTTTCCCATATTTAAAATATTTACTGTCACGCCTTTATCAAGTAGGTTCTGGATAAGTTCAATTCCTTGTGTGGCACTTCTGGCAATTCTATCCAATTTGGTAACGATCAGTGTATCACCAGTTACGATTACATTTAAAAGTTTGTCTAATTCTGGTCTATGGGCTTTTGTACCGGTGAAAGTATCTGCATATATTTCTGTTGCACCAGCTTCTTTAACCGCTTTTTCCTGCACTTCCAAACTATTACCATCTTTAGCCTGTCCTTTAGTTGATACTCTGCAATATGCATAAATCATGGTCATTTCCCCCTTTCATTAGTGACACTAAGTTATGACACCTCTCTATGCCTTGATTATACGTTATTCTAAATCTAGTGTCAATACTTTTAAGTTATGACACCAATCAATATAAGAAAAAAGCCTATCCTCTCAATTATCTTTTTGGATAAGGCTTCTTTACATCTGTTCTATTCAATAAATAATCCGTATTAACTCCGTAGAAATCTGCAATTCTACACAACTGCTCCAACGGTATGGCATGTTCACCTGTTTCATATCTTGAATATGTTTTTTGATTTACATGCAAAATATTTGCTATATATGTTTGGGTCAAATCTCTATCTTCGCGCAATTCTCTAAGTCTTTTATATTCTGGCATACCCACACACCTTTCAAAGTATGTAAGTATTATATGATAGACCAATTAAGCCTATTGATTTTTAGGCTGAATCAGTCTAAAATAATAAAAAACAGCGAAAGGATTTAATCCACCATGAAACACTTTATAAAATTGCTAGTATCCATTTGTTTCTCTTTATTTGCTAGCTACTGCCTGTTCATTTGCCTTACACATACTGCTGCCAAAGAATATGTATTCTTCTATACAATATGCGCCGCTATCTTTTCATTAACTATTCCAGCTTTTATACTTGGTATGTGGCACTACATTAATTATCAGAAACGAAAAATAAAACAACTTCTCAATCTCCTTGATAAAATGATACAAATAAAATCTGATAACTAATATGATTATTTTTATTTATTCTGACTTTTTATTGACTTTAAATCCTACATGTGTTATATTCACATCAACTAAATAAGGAGGTAAAGCAAATGTTACTAAATTTCAACTGTTTTTACAAAGTAATTGTCATCAAAATCGAAGTATTTGACAGCAAAATTGTTGACGAAAGACATTTTTCAACTTTAGAATCTGCTGAGTCATATGCCAATACTGTTACTGATGACAGTTCTGTTGTTATTGTCGCTACTATGTAGCTTCAATAGGATAGCTCACATCATTGTAGCTATCTTACGAAAGTTAAAACAAATAAAGCAAAACGTTTGCTAACTCCATACCATTTCTATAATCTTAAGAGAAAGTTTATCTATGGAGGTTCTTATAATTAGTTCTATTTATCATTCTATGAATCACCATCAAAAAACCACTAGATATTCCTACATACATTCACAATCATAAAAAAGAGACCGAAGAAAAAGTCCGATAATTTAGGAATCAAGTGTAGAAGTTAAAAGATATTTTACACTAATCTCGGTAAAATTCATTTTCACTTACTCTTCAGGTTGTTTTACTCAAAAGGCAATAGATGTTCGAGCATAAATATAGGTACACAAAATAATGATCTACATCTATTTTATTCTACATTATTCCAGATTTATCTATTGCTCTCCCCTACCAACAAGGAAAAAATTTTACTATTTACAATTTCATTTCCTTATACAAAATTTCCTCTCTCAACTTTTGACAAGGTGTAAATTTAATTCTATTATGCGCTGGGATTTCCACACTTCTTCTATTTTGAAAGTCAAATCCTTTATGCTTCTTATAGGTTTTGATTTCAAATTTTCCCAAATATTTTACTGACGATCTTCCCTCCTCTATTAATCCCTCATATATCAATGTTGTTACTGTATCTATAGCAGTTTTCGCTTCTTCATATGTACAATCCTGTATTTCAGAATATCTCCGTATCATCTCTTGACGTGTCATAATATTGCTCCTTTTCTTCAAATTATATAATTGGCTAACGTCCCAACCAGAGAATAAGAGAATACAAACATCTTACCTGCTTTTTTCTGCTGGCTGGTAAATACATCGGTACTCTGCAAGAGTAACGATACAAGCACGTCAGTGCGTTCTTCATATTCTTGCCACTCCGTGCCGCTATGCGCTTTCCAAAGTCAACCGCATATTCATTTCAAAATTCAACTGCATCCAAAAAATACACTTTTCCTAATATTAAGAAATCTGCATAAAATGGACGCATATTTATATCTTTTGTATCATCCAATACCTTTTGTTATATGTCTCAGATTGCCTTGATCTATCTTTACAAGAGACAATCTTATATGGATATTGACGATCTTGTAACTTACCATTCAAGGTATTAATTCCCATTGTCCGATCATGTAATCCTAATATGTCGCGAAATTTTTCCTTTAGTTCTTTTTGTTCTTCTTTAAAAAGCTTTTTTCCCTCCAACTCTTTTAATATAGACAAGAATATATCTTTGCTTTCCGTTTCTATTCTCAACTCTGATTTTTTATTTAATAACTCTGCCCCTAATCTTCTGAAGAGCACCGTTTCATATCCATTTTGTTTCATATCCTCAATAGTATATCTATCCATTTGATATTTCTTCAGTGTACACTGATTCACTTTTAATGTACCTGTTTGAAAGTCTGTGTAAAATATTTTGTTTTTCCGTGCAATCTGACGGGCATCTAAATTTTGTACATCTAAATTCTGCCAAAATTTATCTTTATCCTCTATATACCGTTCCACTGGTTCAAGTTGTTTTTGATTACTTACATAAAAGTTATTTACTGCACGTCCATCGTATACTTTAAAATAAAAGCTACAAGTGTCCAAATAGTCTATAGGACGCTTTCTTCCTATTGACTGTAAAATACTATCTATGTCAAAGAGTTCTGTTATAATATGGCGCAAATCATCGTCTATAAGGTCTACACCATTATCCATAACTTTTGTAGTAAATAGCATTCTTTTGTTTGAAAACTTTTTATTCTCTATACAATCTCTTGTTGCAAAACCGCACGCCTGGGACTGACTGCACATATAATAAGCCGAATCTCCATAATAGTTGTGCATTTCAGTAAGTCGTTCCATAGAATTGACAAATATTAAGATTTTTTCAAAATCCGTGTCCGCCAATATTTCATCAATAATATCCGTAAGCATTGATTTATGATATGTATACACTCTCTCCACATAATCGTAAGACTTAGGTATACTATAGATATGATCTTTTTCTACTACTCCATCTTTCACTAAATCTTCAAAAAAACTATCCGCTGTAGCAGAAACAAAAACCACTACATTCGCCTGCTGCCCCATGACATACTCATATGCAAGATCTGTATAACCATTAAATTTAGCATCCAGATAAAAGTAATGACATTCATCGGCTATAACAAGATCATATATGTTCGTACTTCCTTTTCTAAGCTCTTTTTGCAAAGACTGATATGTCATAAGAGTAACACCAATTAAACTAAAAATTTCCTTTCTTATCTGGTCGTAGAGGGCTTTTCTATTACATAGATACAGCACTCTCTTGCCAGTCTGTATATAATATGGCAGCAATACTTTTAACATAAATTGCGTCTTTCCTGTTCCTGTCCCACTTGATACAATAACTTTTGTATTTTTCCATTTTTTGTATTCATCTTTTATGATATCTGATATGTATTTTTTTGATCCCAACATGTGAACAGCCTCCTTTATTTAGAAGTAAAATGCGTATACTCAGTCATAGCATTTAACAGCTCAACAGATTCATAAAAAAAGAAAATATTTTTTTCTGGATTTTTATAATCCTTTCGAGATTCAGCAAGAACAAAGCCTTTCATAAGAAGATACCCCGCCAGTCTTTGTGAAAAAATCGCTTTACAATTCACTTTCCTAATGTCATTCATTTGTCTTCCTCCTAAAATTCACAAAAAAAGACATCACGAATAAAATATGGACAATATCTCTTCCATATCTTATTTGTAATGTCTTTGCTGTAAGTGTCAATCTACGCGACACATAATATTTATCTTATCATAGTATAACACATATTATTAGTTTGTCAAGGTTTTTGTCAGATTGTTTTTAGGACACAACTTAAAACATCTAATTTCTATATATGATTCTAATATTAACATCTCTAAAACTACGATGGTTGTCGCATTACAGGAATCTATAAAAATAGATAAAATCTTTGTTTTATAAAATTAAAAAGAGTGTAGCATACTTACATACACCACACTCTCATCATAAGCAATTACACAAGTACCATTCGCAAAATAAATACGTAAACTTTTCATTATCTTTTTCGTCAAACTCTGTTGACGAATTATTGACGAATACTTTGACGAATTTCGACTAATAACTTGCGATAATTTACGATAATTTATAACACCTTGATAATAACTCCAAAATCATGCAAAACGCTTGATTTTACTGTATTTCCAAGGCTTTACGCTATTGCATCTTCTAAAGAATTAGCCCTGCATCTGTTTTGCAACTTCTTCTGCAAAGTTCTCTTCTTTCTTTTCGATACCATCACCTGTCTCGTAACGTACGAAACCTTTAACAGTGATCTTAGCACCGTTTTCTTTAGCAACCTGCTCTACGTATTTAGCTACAGACTGTTTTCCGTCTTCAGCTTTAACGTATGTCTGGTCAAGAAGGCAGATTTCTTTAAGCTCTTTTTTGATACGTCCTGTGATCATTCCTTCGATAACCTTAGCCGGTTTCTGGGATTCTTTCGGATCGTTCTGGATCTGAGCCATAAGGATTTCTTTCTCATGCTCAATGTATTCTGCGCTTACTTCGCTATCGCTTGTGTACTGTGGTTTCAGAGCTGCAATCTGCATTGCTACGTTCTTAGCCATTTCTTTAACAGCATCGTTAACTACGTCTGTTTCAACGTCTACAAGAACACCGATCTTACCGCCCATATGTGTGTAGGAAGCAACGAAACCGTTCTCTTCTGTAACCTGAGCAAATCTTCTGATGTTCATGTTCTCGCCGATAACTGCGATCTGAGCTGCAAGAGCTTCTTTAACAGTCTTAGTTGTATCAAGTGCCCATGCTTCTGCAAGGAAAGCATCGATATCTGCTGCTGTTGTGTTCATAGCCTGAGCTGCTACATCTGCAACGTAGTTCTGGAATTTTTCATTCTTAGCTACGAAGTCTGTCTCAGCGTTAACTTCTACAACAACTGCTTTCTTTCCGTCTTCGGAAACTAAAGTTTTGCAAAGACCTTCTGCTGCTACACGGCTTGCTTTCTTCTGTGCTGTAGCAAGACCTTTTTCGCGAAGGAATTCTACTGCTTTATCCATATCACCTTCTGTAGCTGTAAGAGCTTTCTTACAATCCATCATTCCGGCGCCGGTCATTTCTCTTAATTCTTTTACCTGTGCTGCTGTGATAGCCATTTCATTTTCCTCCTGAATAATATTCGTAAATCGCCCGGAGGGGCTTTTCCTTTTTCAATGACAGGAAAGCCTGTCGGCTTTCCTGTACTGGTTCAAAAAATTATTCTTCTGTAGCTGCGAACTCTTCAGATTCAGCTTCGATTTCACCGTCTGCATCTGCAGTACCCTGTTTTGCTTCGATAACAGCGTCTGCCATTTTGGAAACGATTAATTTTACTGCACGGATTGCATCATCGTTACCCGGAATTACATAATCCAGTTCTTCCGGATCGCAGTTTGTATCGCAGATACCGATAAGCGGGATTCCTAATGTATGAGCTTCCTGTACGCAGATTCTTTCTTTCTTAGGATCTACGATGAAGATTGCATCCGGAAGTCTCTTCATTTCTTTGATACCGCCGATATTTTTCTGTAATTTTGCAAGTTCTTTTTTCAGCTCAATAACTTCTTTCTTAGGAAGAACGTCAAATGTTCCATCAGCTTCCATAGCTTCGATTTCTTTCAGTCTTGCAATACGGCTCTGGATAGTTTTGAAGTTTGTAAGCATACCACCTAACCATCTCTCGTTTACATAGAACTGTCCGCAACGCTCTGCTTCTGTTTTGATAGCATCCTGAGCCTGTTTCTTTGTTCCTACGAATAAGATGCTTCCACCGTCTGCTACGATATCAGCGATTGCATTGTAAGCATCGTCAACCATACCTACAGACTGCTGTAAGTCGATGATGTAGATACCGTTTCTCTCTGTGTAGATGTATGGAGCCATTTTAGGGTTCCATCTTCTTGTCTGATGTCCGAAATGTACGCCTGCTTCTAAAAGCTGTTTCATTGAAATAACGCTCATGTTTGTTCTCCTTTTTTGGTTAATTTCTTCCGCCCGGTTCTTTTTCCTGGGGACCCAGCCTCACACCGCAGGGCACCATCCGCGGGAATCTCCGAACGTGTATATTTTTGCATGCACAATAGATGCGCATGACTCGCAACTTCTGTAGTATAGCATACAAAAACCCTCCATGTAAAGAGGGTTTTTTGCAAATTTTTTATTATTTTTACAGGTTTTTCAGGATCTGCCAATGCTGTCTTTCAGTTTTTTCTCTTCTTCAGCAGTCAACTGACGGCATTCTCCTTTTTTCAGGTCATCCGGCAATGTTAATACTCCCATGGAAATTCGTTTCAGATAGACCACTTTCTTTCCTACTGCTTCTGTCATTCGCTTGACCTGATGGAATTTGCCTTCTTTGATCGTAAGCTGAATTTCCGAAGACCATCCTGACGGATATTGTTCCAGTTCTGTCTCTTCCACTTTTCTGTTTCTGAGGATTTCCAGTTTCGCAGGCATAGTCGGATTTTTTTCTCCAATCTCCAGACCCTCAGCAAATCTCTGTACATCCTCTTTTGTCACACACCCATCTGTGACAGCATAGTAAGTTTTGTCTACATGCTTCTTCGGAGAAAGAAGTTCATGTGCCAGTGCTCCGTCATCTGTGATCAGAAGCAGTCCCTCTGTATCTTTATCCAGTCTTCCTACAGGAAACATATCTTTCCTGTCTGACGGCACCAGTTCCATCACTGTTCTGTCACGCTTATCCTCAGTCGCACTGATATAACCTGCAGGTTTGTACAGAAGATAATAGACGAATTCCGGTGCCTTGGAAACTCTGTTTCCATCCAGAATTACTTCATCCTCTTCACTGACCTTGATCTCCGGTTTCTTTGCAGGTACACCGTTGACCTGTACTTTTCCTTTTTGAATATATTTTTTTACCTCACTTCTGGTTCCTACTCCTGCATCTGCCAGAAACTTATCCAGACGAACTGCTTTTCCCATCACATTCTCCTGTTAATCATCATCTGCTTTTTATGGCAGATTTTTTATATCATTCTCTTCTTTTTTCTTACACTGTACACTTTTTCGAAATGAGTAAGGCAGCACACTACGCCGGCCAGCAGAATCAGATAGATCAATATCAAAATCTGCACACCGTATTTCATGGAAAACAGATCCAGTGCATATTCTGTAATTACCAGTGACCAGATATTGGCCCCCATATGAAGCAGCATACTGCTGTAAATATTTCCACTCATTTCCAGTATCCATGCAAATGCTGTTCCAAGGATACTTGCGTATATTCCCTGCACGATATTTCCGTGATATATACCAAAGACCACTCCGGAAATCACTGCTGCCACCGGCAGCTTCATCCAGTCACGCAGACGCAGATAGATTAACCAGCGAAAGATCATTTCCTCTGCTGCCGGCGCAACGATTCCCATCCAGAAAATCATCATAAAAAGTGATTTTCCTTCTGTAATTCTGGTCATGCTTTCCTGGTAGGCACTGCTGTTGATAAATGACTGAAGAATTGCCATCAGGAAATTTCCATACTGTGCAAGTCCGGCTCCTGCCAGAAGCAGAAGAATTATTTCCAGTAAGGAAAGCGGTACTTTTTTCTGTGCCGGGATCAGACCGCCGGCAATTCTTCTAACTTTATCTCTTCGATAAAAATACAATGCCGGGATCATAGCCAGGATTCCTGTTAAGCCTGTGAGAAAAATCGTGTAATTATAGTATGTCTCTGCCGAATTTTCTGCTGTTCTTGCAAATACTGCCAACGCAGTCCCTGCAACGATCTGCGAAATCACAAAATGGATTCCTGCCGGATATCCTGCCCTCCAGATTTTAGAAACAATATTTTGTTTTCGCAGAGGGCTCAGGCGAAAAAATCTACGATTCCTTCTGCAGAATCAACGATTTTCAGAGGTTTTGCCTGTTTAAGCTCTTCTTCAGTTCCATATCCGAAAGAAACTGCAATACATTCCAGGCCAGCTTTGCGTGCTCCGTATACATCATGTTCTTTATCTCCAACCATAATAACCTGATCTCTGTGTTTGTCCATATTCAGACGTTTCAGAACATCTTCGATCACTTCTGTCTTGTTTGTTCTTCGACCATTCAATTCGCTTCCGCCGATTTCTGTGAAGTACCGGGTAAGTCCAAAATGATCCAGGATCTGTCTCACATATACTTCCGGTTTAGAGGATGCTACTGCGAGAATATATCCTTTCTTCTCCAACTGTGCCAGCATGTTCTCAATTCCCGGATATACGGCATTTTCAAAGATTCCTGTCACAGAATAGCGTTCTCTGTAAATTTCCACCGCCTGTTTTGCGGTTGCCTCATCAATCTGTGCATATTGCATAAACATCTCCATAAGCGGCGGTCCTATGAAAACCTTCAGTTTCTCAAGGTCCGGTTCAGGCTTTCCAATTCTCTCCAGTGCATACTGAACAGATTTCGTGATACCCTCTCCGGATTCTGTTAATGTTCCATCTAAATCAAACAAAATTACTTTGTACATAGGTTCCTCCTGTCTCAGAAAAATTGATATAATATGATAAATTATAGCATTGTTTTCCTGAAGCGTCTATGAGGAAAAAATCCGGGGATTCATTTTTATCAGCTTTCCGCCTTGAGAGATAACCAACAATTCTATTTCTTTTACATTTTCATCTTCCGTATCCGGTATGATCCAGTCTCCTTCCCAATGCCAGGGACATTCTGTTTTGTTAAGCCGAAAAGAAAGAATCTGAACAGAGCCCCGGGATATTATCTGAATTCGCGGGGTATGGAAACTATCTGTATTTTGTGTGCAATGAAACTTAACAGCTTCATCTTTTACATGCGTGTATTCAACAGTATCCCCCTGGTTTTCTTTATTCTGAAACACTTTGGAATTACCTGTATTCTTGTTTTCTTTTTCTGTTTTCTTTGCTTTATTTTGTTTCTTCTTATTTTTCTTTTTTGACAGCTTAGGAGTTGGGGGCTGAGTTGATTTGGGTGTTTTTGTCGGCTTCGGATTTTTCGCAGGTTTAGGTGTTGGTACAGGTATTGATGTTGGGGTGGGTTTTTCTGATATCTTAACAGCGGATTCATTATCCGTCCGGGATGTTATCTGCATATTGTTATCTGTCTGAGGTTGAGCGTTCCATGCAGAATTATTATTCCGGGCATTATTACTCTGAACGTTATTATTCTGGGCATTATTATTCTGGACATTATTATTCTGAGAATTATTGTTCCATTGACTGCTGTTATTCCAGTCAGTGTTATTCTGCTGTACACCATTCCATTGCTGTATATTATCCTGTGTTCCGTTTCCTGTATCAGAATCATACTGATATCCATTGTCCTGCGTCTGATCGTTCTGTGCAGGAGTTTCTGATGTGTTGTCTCCAGTCTGCCGGTTATTTTCCCACGTATTCTCCCAACTGCTCTGATTCCACTGCTGTTCCTCATGCCATTGCCAGCTGCTGTTTTCTCCATTTCCTACATCAATATCAAAACCTCCCATCTGCATGGCAGAGATAGTCGAAGTCAGACACAGACATAAACATACAGATATCACAATCCAGAGTCTGTTATGATTTTTCTTCACTCTTAGTCATCTCCTTTTCCCACAATCTCAGATTTCTGCTGACTGTATCGTCTAACATTGTTTCTTTCGACTTATATTCTGTCCATAGTGCCTGACCGGCTTCCTTTTGCCCGGTACGGAACAGGAACATTCCATATTCACCGTATCCGGCTCTGTAAGTTTCATCATAAAGAAGTATTTGCTCATAGTAGAATCCTGCATTTTCATAATTTTCCTGGTACTCACTGTTTACTGCCAGAAGCTGTAATATCTTTCTGGACTCCTCTTTTTCAGTGCATTGTTTTTGTAATTTTCGCAGTCCGGTATCTGCCTGTTCACAGATTTTTTCCCTGTCCGCTTTACTGCCGTTTTGAAATTCTTCCTGATAATAAAGGTCTGTAATATCAGTTAGCTCTTCATAAAAATCAAATGTTTTGGAACCGGATACCAGATCAGAACTAAACAGAAGAAAAACAGTTATCACTGCAAAAGCAATACTGCTCCCTGCCAAAACCAACATATTTTTAATTTTACTCTGATTTTGTCTCTTCTGGATTCTGCTTAGTTTTTTCTGTACAGTCTTCATATTTTGATAACGCATTTCCGGTTTCTTCATGCAGCATCTGAAAATAAGCCAGAATAATGACATGTTCCGAATGAATAACAGACAATCTGTTTTTCCACATAAGGCAGATAATGTTTTTCCAAATGTATAAATATCCGTTGCTGCATTTATCTTTCCCTCATATTGTTCCGGCGCAGCAAAACCGGCAGTGCCTGTACATACTTTATGGTGATATTTATATCCGTTTACAGCACCGCCCAGATCAACCAGATATAATCTTCCATTCTCACCCAGCATCAGATTGTCAGGCTTCAGATCTCCGTAATAAACCGGTGGTTTCTGACCATGAAAATAGGAGAATACCTCTGAAATTTCCATTCCATATTTAACGATTTCATTTATGGAAAAATGTTTTCCGCCTCTTAAACACTCACCCAGCGATTTTCCCTTGACATATTCCATAACAAGGTAGCATTTCCGGTTATCCTCTATATAATCTATCATCTTTGGCAGAGACGGATGTGAAAGCTTCAAAAGCATACGTGCTTCACTTTTGCCGGATGCCGGTATTTCTTTTACCGCCCACAAAACGCCTAGTTCCAGATCTCTGGCAAGGTAAACTTTCCCTCCACCGCCTTTTCCAACAGGCTCCAGAATACAGTAACGCCCTTTTAATACAGTTCCAGATAAATTCACTGGTTCACCTCCTGTTCAATTGTCAAACAGATAAAATCATCAGATTCTCTACTTGCTCATAACCGAATAACTGCTCCGCAGTTTATCTGAGCCAAGCAGATATTCACAATTCGTTTAAAATAAAAATGGAAAATGTGATGAAAGAATTTCATCACGTATAGATTAGATAAATACAGAATAGCACACTTCGTTCTTTTTGAAAAGCCCCATTTACAATATATGTAAACAGGGCTTAGTGTGCCAACAAGTTGATTTATTGATGAATCTTATTTTTACATTCTGTCCGGTGCAGAAAATCCAAGAAGATCGATACATGTCTCCAGAACTTTCTTAGTGAGTTTCAGCAACTGGATGAAGGAAGCTTTCTGTGCTTCGTTCTCTTCGCTGAGGATCTTTGTC
>SKEY01002697.1_pt1 | contig 17764 bp, 23 predicted proteins | sample 4843871 | NCBI WGS metagenome assembly SKEY01 (sample SAMN11008797, study PRJNA524170) | human gut metagenome | biome: Human fecal sample; material: Feces; isolation source: fecal sample from pouch patient p36 | host: Homo sapiens | place: Israel: Tel-Aviv | collected 2016-12-04 | reverse complement strand
TTGACCGCTAAGAGTTGTTAAATGGGGACTCAACTTTAGTTGGCATACATAACAAAACAAGTAAAATAATACAACCTACAAAAGGAATAAAAATAGTAAATATATAAAGAAACGTTGATATTAAAGGATTCTTGTAAATATAAGTGCAAGAAAATAATAGAAAAGTGTTTTTTATCGGTAACTCGGTAACCTTTACTATTTTTGAGGTAAAAATATGAGCAAAGGATCAAATAATTTAGCGGCTAAACATTGTGTGATTTGGTACGAACATCACGAGGAAACGCCGTTGGACGTGCTAGAGGATTTCGTTAATTGGACTAAGACCAGACATTTGAGAAGTTACATTAAAATTGCAGAGATGCTGCATGTCACAAGAAATGAAGCAAAGAGATTATTGGATTTAGCGGCATTGCCAGACGATGTGACTATTAAACGGATGAAGGAGCTGATGCATAATGAAAGATGAAATTTGGAAGCCTATCAAGGGTTACAAAGGTTTCTACGAAGTGTCGAACAAAGGGCGTGTACGAAGTGTTGAACGTTTAGACGCTCGCGGACAGCACCGAAAAAGCAAGGTGATTGGCATCAACAGTGCTTGCCAAGTTACACTCTGTCGCAATAACAAGCGAAAAAATCACTTGGTTCAAAAGCTTGTCGCGGATGCATTTTTAGAAGCGCCTCAAGCTAATGAGAAACTTATCCATGTTGACGGAAATCTAGAGAACAATTGCGTTGAAAATCTGAAGTGGCAAAAGAAAGCACAAAGGAAGCGCAATATTTATCGCTTTGAAGATAACGAAACTGGCATATCGTTTGAAGGCTCAATCGGCGATTGTTGTGATGCATGGGGTCTAACTAAAATGGCTTTGCTTGGCAGAGCTAACAGGGGACGTGTCACAAAAACTTTAATCGGTGTTAAAGGACTTCGTACATTCACGAATATCGAAACGAACGACAAATTTTACGGTACAAAACAGCAAGCAAGAGCATACTTTCACATAAGCTGGTCAACGCTTTATGATCGTATAAACTCTGGACTTATTCAGATGTTTCCGCCTGATGATGAACCAACAAACAGCGAAGACCGCATTTCAGTTCCAGCGACGAAGCGTCTGTTGAATCAATATTACCTTAAAAAAGCTAATGAATTGGGTTGTGAGGTGACATATGAATAAACAAGAAGCAATTGAAAAGTTGAAATCAAAGGCAAAGCCTCATTGGCTAGATGAAGAGATTTACGGAGATAGTTGTATTAAGAGTGTAGAATTGTGTATGGCTATTGAGATTGTCAATCAGATTGACGAACCAGAAAAGCCAGTAGTGCCGCAATACGTGGCGGATTTTTATGAGTCAATCAAAGACGATTTTGAAGACGGAGTGTATGAACTTTGTATACAACTTTATAATTGTGATTTGGATGGGAGAATAAAATTTTGGTTTGACTGCGATGATAACAAACCAATTGAAACACTTGTTAAGATGAAACTTTATGGCTATGAGGTCGAGAAAGAAAAGCTGTATACAGTAGAATTACCAAATCAAAATGGAGGTACTCATTTGGTACTTTGTAAGGACTGTGATGGCAAACTATTTGTTGAGACATTTCTTATTGACGATTGGGAAACTTTTGGAAAGTGTAAACTAACAGAAGCAGAAATTAAGAAAGAGTTTTCTTGGGCGTGGCAGTTTGCGAAAGAGGTGGAAAATGACTAATTTATGGGAAGAAACAATATTAGAGTTAACGATTCATGGCAAATCTTTTGATGATGTTAAATATATTCAAGGTTCAGATTTTGGAATTACAAAAGAAAATTTTGAAAAAGTCGCAAAGAAGTCTAAATACTATTCAGGTTTTGGCGCTGCGAAAGTGGCAGAGGATTTAGTTGTTGTTGGCGATAATTGGTGGATTGAACGTCACGAATACGACGGAAACGAATGGTGGGAATATAAAGAAAAGCCAAAGCAAATTAGCGAAATTAAAGAAGTTAGTCATCTTGCTGGCGGTATGTGGAACAAACTAGCTGAACTAAATGAAACAGAGGTGGATGAATGATATTTGTGACTTGGATCCTGCTGGGATTCCCAATGTTTGTAGTGTACGATGAAAAAGAGCGAGCGAGATTAGTGGCGTGCGGGTTGCTTTATCACATTATCGATGTATTTCTTAAGAATAGAGGAGACAATTAAATGACACCAAAATTTAGAGCGTTGGATAGACTTACAGGCAAGATGTTCCCAGTCGGAATAATTGATTACTCTATTCAGAGCGTATACATTGAAGAACCTAATGGATTGTATGGGGAAAGAGATTTTGATGAAGTCGAGCTCATGCAATCGACAGGCCTTAGAGATAAAAACGGCAGAGAGATTTATGAGGGAGACATCGTGAAGTTCACACTAACAGATGGGTTCAGCTATGTCACGCTCGAAGATGGTGTTGTCACTTACGAGTTAGGCGCTTTCTACGTAGTTAACGACTTAGCTGAATATCTCATCAGCGACATTAATAATAATAAGGCTGAAGTCATTGGGAATGAGTTTGAAGTTGAGGTGAGAATGAAATGAGTAAAGTTACAGTTTACAAAATAACTAAAGGAGACCATAACTATCTGATTGCTGATCCTAATGTTATGAGAGATATAATAGTACATTTTCTTGAAGATGAAAATGTTGATAAAGTTGTGATTAGTAAAGGAAAATAAAATGGTTGAGTTAAGAGACATTATTGATTTGATTATCATGGATAATAACGACCCAATCTACATATTTGATGATAACAATGAAATGTTTGAGTATGGTGTAGATGATATCTCAGATATACTTTCACACTATATTGATACAATTACTATTTATGATGGTATGGTTGAAATTTGCCTACAAGATTAAAGGAGAATGAGCTATGAATAAAGTTAAATTTTTTCACGATGCGAACGGTAATCAAATAGAAAAAGAAATCAACGAATTTGCGTTAAAACATAAAATCATTAATGTTTCATATGCTGTTGACCTGTCGTCAGCCGGCTATTATAGTACGCAAGCGATGGTTTTATATAAAACAAGTTTTTGGAGAAAAAATAATGGCTAATAATCAGTAACCCACTTTGGTATCTAGAACCGTTCGATTCGGTTCGCGGGTATAAGGCTAGGAAGAAAAAAATAAAATTAGAAAGTTGGCCTAAGACGAGCGCTACCTAGTCGGCACTCTGAGGACTCTAAATTATTCTAGATTCATGGAAAATGGCTCATTAAGACTTCGAGTTTCTCTCTAAATTCTCTCGAAGTATTTTCCAGAAGATTTGCGGATAGACTATTGGGAACAGTCGTTTTCGCAAAAGGGCTGCAGGTGGTTCGAATCCACTTGCAGTCGTTAAACCAGAAAATAAATATCAAGGAAAACCTTCTTACAAAATTAGTACAGCTGGCAAGGTTCATCTGGTTTACTTGCTGGCAAACATAGCGAAATTTAAAAATAGAAAAGAGGTACCTTAATACTATTTTCTTTAAACGTGTGACGGGTTTATCGCTAGGCTTGAAACACAAAAAAAGCCTGCTTACGCAAGACTTCATCGATATTAAACAATTACTTATATTATAACACATCGAAGGAGAAAAGACGTGAGCAGGATTAAAACTAAAGCAGATTATATTTTAGAAGAACTTAGATTAATTCCTAAAACGATTAAGCAATTAAAATTAGACATCGAGAACACCAGAAGCTCACTGTTCACGTCGCCGCAATGGTCTGACATGAAAGTGAGCGGAGGTGTTAGACGTACACAGACAGATAAGAATGTTTCAATCATTGACGCATCTGATTACGGGCTGGCAGAGATTGACCGTTTAGTCAAACGGCGCGAAGAAATCATTGGCGTCATTATGCAAATACCCGACAGTGCACAGCGTCATGTGCTGCTGACTACTTATCTCAATTGTCAAACGTTTGACGAAGCTATTGATAAATTGGAACTTAATAGGAACAAATATTACACTATCAAAGCAAAAGCTGTAAAAAGTCTGAGCATTATACTAAATCAATACTAAAACATACGGAAATAGTACAAAGTAATACTCAAAAATACAATCTGCCATGCTAATATAGTAGTATGAAATAATGACGAGGGGAGCTAAAAGGTAGCTCCTTTTGTTATGCAAAAAGGAAAAGGAATATGAAACCACAGAAGCTTACTGTTGTTGGTGGAAAGCGAAAGCAAGTAGACTTTGATAGTCGAAGCGAAGAGTACAAAAGTTATAACAAAACTAGATGGAACTATGATAAGAAGCTGACAAGGTTTTATAATAGTTCTGCTTGGAGAAGTACAAGTAAGTTAGTATTACTTCGTGATGATTATGTCTGTCAAATGTGCGGAGGAGAAGCGACGATGGTCGATCACATAATTCCAATTAAAAAAGATTGGAATCGAAGATTGGATCTTGACAATCTTCAAGCGAGTTGTAAAGCATGCAACGATGCTAAAGCTAATCTTGAGAATTATGGTAAAAAATAGCTTGAAAAAAGCGAACTATCCTACCTATAACGGGCGTGAGGGGATATAAACATTCGGAAATACCCCTTGTTTTTTTATCGAGGTATCGTATTGTTCGGATATAACAACGCCGCCCTCTTCCGTGCGCAATTTTCCCTTTTTAAAATTTTTGCAGTCTGAAAATTTCAATGTAAAGGAGGTGTAAAGCTTGGGACGAAAGTTGAAGGTGGTTGAAAATAACAAAAAACATTTGACTAAAGCTGAAAAAGCTGTACGTGTCGAAATCCAAAAATCTGCTGGTGACGGTTTGATTGAGTTAAAACTAACACCTCCTGAACACTTAGGAGAAACAGCGAAAGCTGAATACGCTCGTATCGTTGAAGATTTAAAAAGTTTGCCAGTTCGTGATTTGGATAGAGCGATTTTAGAAAATTATTGCACATGGTACGGTATATATGTCGAAGCAAGTCAAAAAGTAAATGAAATAGGTATTTCTGTTTTTAGCGAAGATAAAGGCATGTGGATTCAGAATCCATTAGTTGTTACGCTCGAAAAAGCAACAAGTAACATTAAATCGTGCGCAGCGCAGTTAGGTTTAACTGTCGACAGTCGCATGAAGATGTATGTACCTAAAACAGAAGAAAAGAAAGACGGTATATTCGATAAATTTGGGAATTAGCGAAAGGAGGTAATCAAAATAGCTTACGATTATTTAGAGATTCCAGAGCAGTACAAAGATACTGCTTTTTATTATGCGCTTGATGTGGTCGACGGTAATATCAAAGCTTGTCAAAAAGTTATCAAAGCTTGCCAAAGACATTTGGATGATTTAAAAAACATCAGCAATTCTAATTTTGAATTTGATTATTTCCCAGAGAAAGCCCAAAACACTATCGACTTTTTGGAGATTTTGCCAGATGTTAAAACAGGCAAAACTTATCCGCTTGCAAGGTTTCAAAAATTCATCATCTCCAGCTTGTATGGTTGGCGGAAGAAGAAAGACCACTCTGTCAGACGCTTCCGCAAGGCTATGGTCTCAGTTGCTCGTAAGAACGGAAAGACCATTTTAATCGCTGGTATTTTGCTATACGAGTTTTTATTTGGTAAGAACCCCGCATTAAGTCGTCAGTTATTCTGTACGGCAAATGACCGCACACAGGCAAGAATTGCATGGACGATGGCTAAGAAGCAGTTAGAAGCTCTTAGAGCTAAGGATAAGGACATTTTCAAAGCTACTAAGATTGTTCGCGATGAGTTAACAAACAAGCGTGATGAATCGTATATCAGGGCATTAAGTCGTGACACTGGGGCAGTTGATGGTTTTGAACCATATGTTGGCGTGCTAGATGAATACGCTGCAAGCAAAACAAATGAAATGATTGAACTTTTGGAATCTGGTCAAGGTCAGCTTGATAATCCATTGATTTTAATTATTTCGACAGCTGGTCTAGATTTGAATGTACCAATGTACACCATTGAATATAAGTACGCTACTAAGATTTTAGATAAGAAAACAGTTGATGATTCGTATTTTGCGTTCATTTCCGAACAAGATGACGAGAAAGAAATTGCTGACGAAAGCAATTGGATTAAGTCAAATCCTATTTTGGAAGTGCCAGCGTTGTATGAAAAAATCATGGATTATTTGCGAAAAAGGCGTAAAACTTCGCTTGAAACGGGTGAAATTAACAAAGTTTTGGTTAAAAATTTCAACATGTGGCGTCAATCTAGCGAAGCCTCTTACATGGATAAACAAACGTGGGAAGATGCACTTATTGATAAGCCAGATACGACTGGCAGACGCGTCTGGATAGGCGTAGACGTTGGACATTCAAGCGACTTGTTTTCAATCAGCACAATGACGATGATGGACGATTATTGGTACGCTGACAGCTTTTCTTTTATCGCTACAAAGTATGGTTTGATAGCTAAAGAAAAGCGGGATGGTGTATCTTATACGAACCTTGAACGCATGGGCGAATGCGAAATTACCGCGCTCGAGTCTGGTGTTATTGATAATGAACGAGTTATGGAAAAACTCGAAGAAATGGTTATTGAAAACGATTGGGAAGTTCAGGGGATTTATTTCGACCCTTATCAATATGGAGCTTTATTAACTATGATTGAGAAACGACACCCAGAATGGACACAAGTCCAAATCCCACAAACAACAATGGTTCTGAATATGCCGACGAAGCAGTTTAGAGATGACGTCAAAACTGGGAAAATAAAACATTCGGGCAATAAGTTGCTTACAATGGCTGTTAATAATGCTTATACACGAGTTGACAACAACGGTATGCGTATTGATAAGAATAAAAACAGCAATAAAATTGACCCGCTCGATGCTTTACTAGATGCTTATGCGGCTTGCTATCTTGAGGCGTTCGATGGCGTTGGCTACTGGACTGATGAGAAAATCTTTGAAAGCGGAGGTTTATTTTGAAATTTTTTAAAAATAACATTCATACATTGCTACTGTTAGCAGGCTTTGGCTTGATTGATTATTCATTTTTTAGATTGAATTTTACAGCTGGCTTTATGTGTTTAGGTTTGATGTGTACGTTTTTAGGTTTATACATTGATAAAACCATGTACTAGAAAGGAGGTGAGACAATGAGCTTTTTTCAGTCGTTAGGAGATTCCAAACTCTCTTATGACGATTATGTCGCTTCGGTAGTGTCTGGCAACGATAGCGCAAAGTATGTTGGTATTTCAGCTCTTAGAAACAGCGATGTGCTGACAGCAACATCAATTATTGCTGGTGATATTGCTAGATTTCCGTTGATTAAGAAAAATGTTAACGGTGACATCATTCAAGACGAAGACATCAATTATTTGTTGAATGTAAAATCGACTGGCAATGCTTCAGCTCGAACGTGGAAATTTGCGATGGCAGTCAATACTATTTTGACAGGTAATGCTTATTCTCGTATTTTGAGAGACCCACGAACTGGCAAAGCGTTGCAATTTCAGTTTTATAAACCGTCTGAAACTCGTGTGGAGGAATTAGATAGCCATGAACTTATCTATACATTTATTGATAGTTTGACAGGTAAAGAGGTTGTTTGCGGAGCTGATGATGTGATTCATTGGAAATTTTTTAGCCACGACACAATTTTAGGACGTTCACCGCTTTTGTCGCTAGGTGACGAAATTAGCTTGCAAAACAGTGGAACAAGTACGCTTTTAAAATTCTTTAAAGATGGTTTTTCAAGCGGCATTTTAAAAATGGAAGGCGCTATGTTGAGCGGTGAAGCTCGCAAGAAAGCTCGCGAAGAATTCGAGAAAATGCGAGAGGGCGCAAAAGGTGGTAGTCCACTAGTATTTGATAAGACGATGTCCTACGAACCGCTCGAAATTGATACTAATGTCTTGCAGTTGATTACAAGTAATAATTTTTCAACAGCTCAAATCGCTAAAGCTTTGCGAATACCAAGCTATAAATTGGGTGTAAATAGCCCTAATCAGTCCGTGGCGCAACTTACAGAAGATTACGTTACAAACGACTTACCGTTCTATTTTGACGCGATAACGAGCGAATTAGGACTTAAAATCTTTAGTTCAAGAGATAGGCGGAAATGTCGACTTGAGTTTGATACACGTAGTGTCACTGGTCGAAATGTTGATGAGATTGTTAAGCTTGTCAACAATACATTGTTGACGCCTAACCAAGGACTTATTGAACTTGGCAAACAGCCGTCTGATAATCCAGACATGGATAGGTATCAAACAAGCTTAAACTACGTGTTCTTGGATAAGAAAGAAGAATATCAAACATTGAAAGGAGGTGAGACTAATGCCGAAACGAATTCAGATGAGGGGCCCGCTGATTCCGAATAATAGCCAAGAAGTTTACGACTATTATGGAATGGAAGCGGTCAGCGCTAAATCGATTGCTGAAGCTCTTCCAGAAGATGGTTCAGACGTAGTAATTGAAGTCAATTCAAACGGAGGTTTGGTGACAGTAGGCAGTGATATTTACACAACGCTGAAAAACTATTCTGGGCACGTCACAGTTGAAGTAACTGGAATGGCTGCAAGTGCTTGTAGCGTCGCAATTATGGGCGCTGACAAAGTCGTTATCAGTCCAACAGCTCAAATCATGATTCACAAAGCGCTATTGACTTCTGTAGCTGGTAATAGTGACGACCTTGAATCAGCAGCAAACGCTTTGAAAGCTAGCGATAAAGGCATTATTAATGCTTACAAGGCTAAAACTGGTTTAAGCGAAGATGAATTGCTTGAACTCATGAAAAATGAAACGTATATGAGTGCTGACGAAGCTGTTGAAAAAGGTTTTGCTGACGAAGTAATGACTTTTGACGAACAGCAGGCAGTTGCAAGTATTGGCAATGGACTGTTACCACAAGCGGTTATTGACGACTATTTTGCAAATCATGGCAACAAGCGAAAACAGGAAATTGAAGCTATGAAACGTGAAATCGAAAAAGAAGAAATTTTACAAGGACTTTAAGTCCTTTTTATTTTGCACAAAAAAGGAGAAAAACTATATGTTTGATGAAAAAATCAAAGAATTAAAAGCATCTATCAACTCGCTTTCAACTACTATCGCTGATAAAACAGCGCAGGTTAAAAACGCTCTTGAAGCTGATGACCTTGAAAAAGCTCGTACAATCAAAAACGAAATTGACACTGCTAAAGAAGAATTAAAAACAGCTAAAGCTGATCTTGAACTTTTTGAAGCTACTAAAAATTCAGGTGGGGCAGAAAACAAAAAAGGTCACGAAGTAAAAGGAGAAGATATGAATTATCGTGATAAAGTTAACGCATTTTTGCATTCAAAAGGCGCTGTTGTAAATGAAGGACTTCGCTTTGAAGGTAAAGACGAAGTGCTTATCACAATGAATGAAGTTACACCAGTAGCACCAACAACAGACGGTGTTAAGAAAGCAGATACAACTAAAATTACTAGCGAAGAGCTTGTTACGACTCCAATCCGTGAAATTAAGACTACTGTTGATTTGAAACCATTCACAACAATTTATCCAGCTAAAAAAGCTTCTGGTAAATATCCAATTTTGAAAAAAGCGACATCAAAAATGGTTAGCGTTGCTGAATTGGAGAAAAACCCAAAACTCGCTAAACCAGAATTCGAACAAGTTGATTGGTCTGTTGAAACATATCGTGGAGCTATTCCAGTTTCACAAGAATCTGTTGACGATGCAGATGTTGATTTGATTAGCATTGTTGCTGAAACAGTCGGTCAAATTAAAGTCAACACAACTAATGCAGCTATTGCCGACGTACTTAAATCATTTACAGCAAAAACAGTAGCAAACGTTGATGACATTAAGAAAATTCTCAATATCGACCTTGACCCTGCTTATGACGTGGCATTCGTGGTTTCACAAAGCTTCTACCAAATTCTTGACACTCTTAAAGACGGGAACGGACGTTATCTATTACAAGACTCAATCACAGCAGTAACTGGCAAAGTTTTGCTTGGTAAACCAGTATTCGTTCTTTCTGATGAAATTCTTGGTGCATCTGGAGAAGCGAAAGCGTTTATTGGTGACTTCAAACGTGGTGTCTTGTTCGCAGACCGTAAAGACCTTGGACTTCGTTGGGCAGATAATGAAATCTACGGTCAATACTTGCAAGCTGTTCTTCGTTTTGGCGTTAAGAAAGTTGATGCGAAAGCTGGCTACTTTGTAACGTTTACACCCAGCGAAGCCTGATTCGGAAAACGTAAGCGTTCCGACTGAGGCGAACACAGTAACAGAGATTAAAGCTTACTTAGACAGCAAAGGGATTAGCTATACAAGTAGTATGACTAAAGCTGAATTATTGAACTTAGTAAATTCTTAAGGAGGTAGCTAAATGGCGGTCTCACAAGAGTTACTGGAAGCAGTTAAACTCTATTGCAAGATTGACTTTGACTTTGAAGATAGCATTTTGGAAGAAATGATTGAAGCTGCACAAGAACAGATTTGCTTTGCGATTGAAGCTGGTTCAACACCAGCTGATTTTGAGGGCTACAAAAAATTCGATCTTGCTGTTAAAAAACAAGTCAAAGAAGATTACGAACATAGAGGTGTTACTGCCGATAGCAATCGTTACCCGCTGGCGAATGGTGTGTTAAACATCGTTCACCAATTGCGTTTGAGAGGTGATGGCAATGCTGACACGTAAAATGAATGTGCGTATCACCATTTTTAAAAAAGAAGGTGGACAAAACGAAGATGGCGAAGTTTTAGACAATGTCAGAACAGACATCATGAGTTGTTGGGCAGAAGTGTCTAAGACGACTGTTAAAGATTTTCGTGAGAATACGACAGGCAAACAAGCAGATAATGCAGTGTTGACTAAAACGAGCGACACGAAAGTCTTTTTAATTCGCTATATGCCTAAACCACCTTTTGACAATTCAATGTTCGTTGATTTTAACGGGCTTGAATATAAGATTGAAAAAATGGAAGTTGATTACGCTAACAAGGAAATGATTATGATAAGCGGGGTGCGTGTCGAATGACATCTGGACTCGATGAAATCTTATCTAATCTTACGAAATTGCAGGTTAAAGCACCTAAAACAGCAAAAGTAGCGGTAACTGAAGTTGCTGATAAATTTGAAGAACAATTGAAAACCAACACACCAGTTGAAAGCGGTGAGTTGAGAGATGACACGGCAGTCAGTGGTTTTAAAGGAGCCAGCGAAGGTATCGTTTCGAAAGAAATTGGCTATGGAAAATCAACTGGTTGGCGCGCGAAGTACCCAGATTCTGGGACGATTTACCAACGAGGACAAGAGTTTGAAGAAAAAACAATCAATCAAATGACACCCGTTGCTAAGGAAATTTTTGCAGAAAAAGTTAAGGAGGGCTTAGATTTATGATTGCCGAAACGACGGCGTACAAGCTATTAAGTAACGATGTTCAATTGAATGAGCTGTTCGACAGCTATCGTGGAGGGAAGTTTGGAGGCGGTTTTAAACAAGGAATTTTCACTTATGACATTCCAGAGAAACCAACGAACATGAAAAAGAAAGAGCTCGCTCCATTTCTGCGAATTAATACAATTTACGATGCGCCAAATGTATATGCTGACGATGGCTATATTGGCACGGAACAGCGTATTGTCATCAATTTTTGGTGTCAAACGGCTGCGCAATCAGAAGCAATTGTAAAACGCATCGATGCCATTCTAACCGAAGCGGGTTTTGAATGGTATACAGCTAACGAAACGCCTCGATATAAAGATAACGATATTGGCTTACTGATGAACGTAAGAAAATATCGTTTTTTTGATTGGGGTAATTAATAGAAAGAAGGAATTAATACATGGGTAAAGTAAAATTTGGACTTAGTGGTTGCGAGTATGGCGTTTTGAACAATGCCGAAAAAGTTACACAAAGTAAACGTCTTCCAGGGCTTACAAGCGCAAAACTTGAGCTAACAAACGAACTAAAAACACTCTCAGCTGATGACGGACCATACGTTGTCGTTTCTGGAGGTATTACAGAAGCTAAATTGACAATTGAAACATATGACTTGACATCTGATGCACGCAAAGATTTCTTTGGCATTACTGTCGAAAACGGTGTTGAAAAATATACTAAAGACCTTACACCGAACGACGTCGCAATTTTGTTCCGCACTAAAATGGACGACGGCAAATATGTATGGGTTGGTCTCTTGAAAGGTAAATTCAATCTTCCTGGCTTTGAAGCATCTACTGTTGATGGTGCGCCAGACCCTAAAGCTGACTCAATTGAAGGTAGCTTCGTAGCGCGTGGTGGCGAAGATGGCACTGTGCTTTTGATTGGTCGTGAAGATGCAGAAGGCTTTGACCTAACAGCATTCAAAAAAATGGTATTTCCAGCTGTGGAATAATTAACTGGCCGCAAAATGCGGCCTTTTATTTTTATGTGAGGAGCAATTATGTACGAAATTAAATTAAAAAAAGGCGGCGTTACCAAAGAATACGCAAAAGAATACATCAATGTTGAAGATAACCTTTTAGCTGTTGACCACAACGCACGTCAAAACGCTTTTATTTCAAATGATAAAGCTGCTTTTGATTCGAAACAAACACGAAAACTTAACGAAGCGTATTTGCAAATGTTCGTTGATATGTATGGCAAACAATTCACTGTTGCTGATTTGAAAACTGCAGACGTTGAGACGTTGAACGTTCTTGATGAATTGTATGTTGATGCGTTAGGTCGAGGCAAATCGAACGAAGAAGCCGACGAGGACAAAGGAAAAAAGGAGGAATAACTCCTGAGCAAGCTAAGTCTAACTTGCTCGGAATGATTCAAACATTATTAAATAACGAGTACACAATTCTTGATATTAAGAAAATGCAACTATCAGATTTTGAGCTGATGGTGGAAGCATTAAAACAAGAAACAGTAGCAGAAGAAACTGAGACAACGTTAGATAAGGCTTTTCCTTTCCTATTTGGTTAGAAAGGAGGATAAATGGCAAACATAGGTAAATTGGTAGCCACTGCTACGCTTGATATAGCGCCTTTTCAAACCAACACAAAACAGTTGAAAACTTACATGCGTGGCATCGACAGCTCTTTGAAAGCCGTTGAAAAATCTATTAGCGGTCAAGGGAGTAAAATCAAAGGTTTACGTGCCGTCTATAATGAAACAGGACAAGCTCTCAAAGGCTATCAGTCATTACTAGTACAGCAATCTCAAAAATATAATGCTTTGAAGTCTGAAATAGGGGACTTCTCGACAGCGACAGCAGCTCAAAAAGACGCTCTGATTGGCGCACATACAGCGATGATGGATACCGCAGCTAAAGTAAGCGAGTTACAAGGACGTTTACAAGGCTTAGCTACTGAAATGAGTGTGTTTACTCGAATGGGCTCGGCAATGACCAATTTTGGTAACACGCTTCAAAGCGTCGGCGGTAAGATGACAGGGCTTGGGAATACCATGACGGTTGGTGTGACAGCGCCAATTGTAGCAGGAGTTGGAGCCGTCGTTAAATCTGCCATGTCCTGGGAAAGTGCGTTTGCTGGTGTTAAAAAGACCAACGATGAAGTCGTTGATTCGAACGGTAATGTGGTTTACTCATATGCGGATTTGGAAAGCGGTTTGCGTGGTTTAACAGCGCAATTGCCAGCTAGTCACGAAGAAATTGCAGGGGTGGCTGAAGCAGCTGGTCAGTTAGGTATCAAGTCACAAGACGTTGTTAGCTTTACCAAAACCATGATTGATATGGGTGAGTCAACTAACTTGTCAGCTGAAGACGCAGCATCAGCAATTGCTAAAATTGCAAATATAACTGGTTTAACATCAGATGAATACCAACGTTTTGGTAGTTCTGTAGTAGCTTTGGGTAATAACTTCGCTACCACTGAATCAGACATTGTCAGCATGGCTAACCGTTTAGCGGCTTCTGGAACATTGGCAGGTTTGACTAACCAAGAAATTCTAGGTCTTGCGACAGCGATGTCTTCTGTCGGTATTGAAGCAGAAGCTGGGGGGACTGCAATGACCCAAACCCTATCAGCTATCGAATCTGCGGTAGCTGCTGGCGGCGAAGACTTGCAAAAATTTGCAACAGTCGCTGGCGAATCCGCACAAGAATTCGCTGATAAATGGAAAAATCATCCAATCGAAGCTATCCAAGATTTCATTCGAGGTCTTGGAAAACTTGACGAAAAAGGCGAGAGTGCCACTATGGTGTTGGACGACATGCAACTTTCTGGTGTTCGTCAGTCTAACATGCTTAAATCATTAGCACTTGCCGCAGATACAATGACAGGTGCGGTTGATCTGTCAAATCGGGCATGGAGTGAAAATACGGCGCTTACTAACGAAGCAAGCACACGTTACGAAACAACTGAATCAAAACTTAGAATGTTAAAAAACCAAGTGGTCGATATGGCTATCGACTTCGGTGGTCCGTTCGTAGATGCGTTAAAAAATGGTCTCGAGGCATCTAAGCCACTCATTCAGACATTGTCTGACATGGCCAAGAAATTCAACGAACTAAGTCCAGCTCAACAACAGCACATTATGAAGTGGCTAGCTATTTCAGCAGCTGCAGGTCCAGCACTTTCGATTTTAGGAAAACTAACAACCGGTCTCGGCAGCATGTTTAAAGTCTTCGGTTCAGTCAATAGTGGAATTGGAAAACTTGTCGGCAAGCTCGCACCAATGGCTTCTGGCTTAACTGGTGTTGGAAGTGCAGCAGTTGGCGCGACAGGTGCTGCATCTAACTTCGGCGGTGCAGTTGGGCTGTTATCAAATCCGCTTGGTTTAGTTGTAGGAGGTGCAGCAGCACTCGCTGGCGGTTTGGTTGTATTAGCTAATGCTAAGCAACATGCTACTGAACAGGCTCAAAAATATGGAACAACGCTTTCTGGAGAAACAAAAGGTGCACTTGACCAGTTCGGAACTGCAGTAACGAACACTAAGATAGCTATGACTAACTTTGAAACTGGCGCAGTGCAGTCTGCTGATAATGTCAAGACAGCAGTGGCAGATATGATGAAACAAATCACTGACGGCGCCGAAAAATCGAAGGCTAGAATAGACGAGCTTGCTCAAAAATTCGGTTTTACCGATGAGCAGGTAGCTGCAGCGAAAGCCAAACAAGACCAGATTGTCCAAAATTCGCAAACGATGGCTGATCAAATCACATCGATTTACGAGAAACACAATGGCGACGTTAGCAAATTGACAACTACTGAAAAGACAATTGTCGAAAGCAACATGAAACAGCTCTGTGAAGCTCGCGTGAAAGAGTTGAATCTTGGGAAGTCAAAAGAGAAAGCTGTTCTCAGCACTTTCAATGGCGAAATTGGGAAGATGACGATGGCACAACTCAAAGACAGCTCGAAAGCTCTACAAGCTGCCATGAAAGAAGAGCAGAAAGCGTACAAAGACCAACGCAGTGGTTTGAAAGAGTCGCTTGATCAAGGCATCATCGACCAGCAAGAATATAACACTCGAATGACTGCGCTCAAAGAACAGCACAAAGCAACGATGTCTGAGTTTGGTCAAGCACTAGTTAAAATAGCGCAAGAGCAAGATGCGCAAAGTGGCCAATTTGGTGTGTACGCAGAGAAGATTCGACGTGTTCTAGCAGACTACAATATGAGCTTCGAAGACCTGTCACAGCGAGCGATGGAATCTGCGAACAAAATCGGTCAACACACTGCGATGATCGGAACATACACGTCTGACATGAGTACCGATGCGCGAAATGCCACTGATCAATGGAATGCTTTAACGCTTGACCCGTTGACTGGTGAACTAAAAACGAATGCTGTTCAAGAAGTAACAAAAGCCTTGACTGCCGAAAACGGTTGGAACAACATGGAATTCATTCTCAAGAATGCTAACGTTAATTCCAACGCTCGTGTCGAAGTTGCAGACGCCCTTCAAAAACTGGGCGAATGGGATAAAACGACACCTGAACAAAAAGAATTGTTGTTCCGAAACGACAAAGGTTTGTTAGCTATTTATCAATCTAAAGACCAGCTCGACATTTGGAATGGCATGCCGACAAACGTCAAAGAGCTTCTTTGCGAAGACAAAAATTTTACTTCAAACACAGAGAGAGCTAAAGAGATGCTCAACAAATGGAATAGTGCTACGCCAGACCAGAAAGATTTGATAGCGCATAATAAAACTGCTGGAGACGTCAGCGCAGCTATCAGCATGATTTATAGCGTACCTGATGCCAAAAACACTAATTTGACAGCTACTGATAACACCGCTGGCAGCACATCAAGTGCCCAAAGTAAAATTAACAACGTTAATCAGAAGTCTATTCCTGGAATCTTAGCGTCTGATTTGACTGGTGGCGCCACTGGTTCTGCCCAAAGTAAAATCAATAACGTTAACCAAAAATCAGTCCCTGGAATCTTAGCATCCGATTTAACAGGTGGACCAACATCAAGTGCCAAAAACAATCTCAATAGCGTTCGAGATAAATCTGTCACAGTCACAGCGGTCGACAATGCCTCAGGCGTAATTTCCAACATCGCAAGTTGGTTAGGTTCACTAAAAGACAAAGTCGTCAATGTCGTCACACATCACACAAAAAACGAAAAAGGTACGAACTTCCACCCAGGTGGTTTAGCTCTGGTCAACGACCAAAAGGGCGGCACTTATCGAGAGTTAATTACTTTGCCTGACGGAACTAGCTTCATTCCGAAAGATCGTAACGTTATGTTACCGCTTCCTCGAGGTTCAAAAGTCTTACCTGCTGGAAAGACTAAGCAATTATTTCCTCGCTATGCGAACGGCATCGGCTTTGAGAATACTCGTGTTGCAGATGTCGCACGAAGAATCGGTAATTTGCAGTCACAAAGTGACGTGGCCGTTTTAACCGACCACAGCGATAATAGCAACATTAATCAAGCTCTTAATAAGCTTATCGAACTCGTAGCGGAAAACACAGACAGCTTAGATAAGCTGGCTGCAAGACAAATAATTATTGAAAACTACATGGATACTGAACGCGTTGGGCGTTCGGTTGCTAAGTCAGTAACTAGTGAACAAGAGCGTCAGAACTCCATTAAAAACGCAATCTATGGGAAGGGGTGGTAAAAATAGAAAAAGTATTTTTTGACGGAAAAGAATTGACACAATACATTACAGTAGCTTCCGATTTTCATCTGTGGCAAGGTGCCGATTTCGACCCTCAGTTTTCAGAAAATGAAATTCTGAGTGGTTCGGAATTCAATTATACGCGTTTTGGCACAAAGACAATACCTGTGCCGTTTTATACGTGCACCGGCTCAGTCGAAGACTATAATCAGCTACAGCGCATTTTAAAAGTCAAAGAACCTAAAGAACTCCGTTTCAGTAGTCTGCCGAATTTAACGTTTCAGGCTATTCCAAGTGGAGATTTAGACTACGATAAGATAACACGAAACGCTGGAAAAGGCACAATTAACTTTATTATCGCAGACGGCTTAGCACACTCAAAAACAGCACGAGAGTTTGAATTTGCTAAGAATTCTGACGGCATTTGGGAAACTGAAATCGTCAACGACGGTAGTGAAGACGCATATGTCAATTACGAAATTAAGCTCAAGAAAGAATCTGGGTTCGTTGGCATTGTTAGCGAGTATGGTGCTATGCAATTTGGGAAAGTTGACGAAGCAGATGGTTACACCGCACGAAAAAACGTGACCGTTTTAAGTAACCAAAAAGGCGATTTTGCCAATTGGGCAGACGGTACTGTTTGTTACGAAAACCAAAGAAAAATCGTAACAACTCAAATGACGTCAGATGCAGCGTTCAACGGTCGTCTTGGTTTATTGCCGAGTTCCTTC
>SKEY01002690.1_pt1 | contig 17819 bp, 15 predicted proteins | sample 4843871 | NCBI WGS metagenome assembly SKEY01 (sample SAMN11008797, study PRJNA524170) | human gut metagenome | biome: Human fecal sample; material: Feces; isolation source: fecal sample from pouch patient p36 | host: Homo sapiens | place: Israel: Tel-Aviv | collected 2016-12-04 | reverse complement strand
ATATAATGGTTTGCCTAGGGAGATCCTATGCCATGACCCTCAACGGTTTCGAGGAGAGCGTGGGAAGAGCTGGGTAGTTGTTGGCTGGACCGCAGCAGCAACTGCTGTGGGTAGAGTGGCACAATTTGAAATTTAGAAAGAAAAGAGGAATTTTCTTTCACAATTATGTAGCGAGGTTCAATTCCTCGCCTGCCCATTGCCTGTCGGAAAGCAGGCGTAAAAATAATATTATTCAGATCACGAATATATTTTGTTTGTCTGATTTTAATTTACAGAATTGCATCTGGTTTAGCTCTGTACCTAACAGAGCATTCTAGGACTATAGCCAATTTGGTAAGGCATCAGGTTTTGATCCTGTGTAGTGTTGGTTCGAGCCCAGCTAGTCCTATTAGATCTAAAACTAAAAAGTAGTATTGAAGATGGTATAACCAGGATGCCGGCAATCATGGAGAATGTAGGTTCGAGCCCTACCTTACTGCTTTTGGTAGCAATGTAGCTTAGAGGTCAGAGCGGGTCGTGAAAACGGCTGCGGGGCGGTTCGATTCCGTCTATTGCTATTAGTCAACTGATAAGTTCAGTTAGCAGGATATAACATGCAAAAATTGGAGAGTTAGTCGAAAGACTAGCTCTTTTATTATAGAGATAGTTATGAAATTTTTAGCAATCGTTTTCTTAATCACTACAATTGTTTGTATAATTGCCAATTGGTTAGACTAGGAGTTTAAAATGCAGGTAAAAACAGTTTCAATTGATCAAATTAAACCGTATGAAAATAGCTCTAGAAATAACGATTAGATAAACAGGGTTACTCAAAAGAGTAGCCTTTTATTTTGCGTTAAAGATAGTGATGTTGCTGAATAATTAGGCACGGAAGACAACGAGCAACTAGAAGAAGTGGTAGATCAGTTAAGTTAAGTCTAAGAAGAAATGGAATAAAGGTTAAAAGAAGTTCTTTTGGCAGCAAAGGTGGTTAAAGTTATGGGGTGGATTAGATGGCACGTGCTGAGTATAAGAAATGGCTAGAGCCTGATAATCTAACTAGGCTAAGATCATGGGCTAGAGATGGTTTAACTAATGAACAGATAGCGAAAAAAATAGGTGTAAGAAGACAAACTATTTCTGAATGGTCAAAGAAATACCCTGACATTGCGGACTCCTTGAAAAAAGGTAAAGAAGTAGTTGATTCTGAAATTGAAGATTCTTTGATTTCGGTTATGAAGAAGCATACTATCACCACGACTCAATATAAGATGGTCAAGAAAGATAATTTCAATTTGAAAGCTGAACGTTCTAAATTTGCTAACGCTTATAAGCTAGATCATCCTAATGCTACAAAAAGTGAAATAGATATTGCTATAGCAGAGAATGTGGATGTTTATGAAAAGATACCGGTCAGCAAAACGGTAACTGAAGTAGATCCAAGCACTTCTGCTATTATTTTCTGGCTTAAAAATAGACGGCCAGATGTATACCGTGATCAAACATTCCAGAAACTTAATGAAGCTAATGCTCGTAAGACGCTTGCTGAAGCTCAACTTAGTGAAGCGCAGCTTAAAGCGATTCAAGAAAACGATGATCCAAGTAACAAGACAATTATTGTTGATGATATAAGGGAGGTTTCAGATGACAGCGATAGTGAAACTGAGTCAAGAGATTAATCCCCACTTTTATCCAGCTTGGAACAGCAACAAGCCTTATCAAGTGTATAAGGGCGGTCGTGGTTCGTTTAAGTCTTCAGTGATTAGCTTTAAGTTAGTTACTACAATGATGCGGTATATTGCCCAAAATAAGACGGTAAACATTATTTGTTTGCGTGAAAATCAACGTTATTTACGAGACAGTGTTTATAATCAGATTTTGTGGGCAATGACCAAGCTACACGTTGGAAGTGAGTTTAGAACTCGTGTCTCACCATTAACTATTACTCATATCAGGACGGGATCAACATTCTACTTCTATGGTGCTAATGATCCTATGAAACTCAAGTCCAACATAGTTGGTAATATAGTAGCTGTTTGGTATGAAGAATTTTCAAATTTAAAAAATGCTGACGTATTTGACCAAGCCACTCCAACATTTATCAGACAAAAGCCAGATTTCGTTGATCAAGTTAAGGTTTATATCTCATATAATCCTCCACGTAATCCATATGCGTGGGTAAATGAGTGGCTCACACAGCATGAGACAGATCCAGAATATTTCATTGATACGAGTACCTACTTAGACGACAAGCTAGGCTTTACAACTAAGCAACAATTAGATCTAATTGAGACATACAAGCGCAATGATCCTGATTATTATCGTTGGCTCTATCTTGGCGAAGCAGTAGGGCTTGGAACAAACGTTTACAATATGGACTTGTTTAAGCTTGTGGATAAGTTACCAGATGATGAGTACATTACAGAAGTCTTTTACGGCATGGATACCGGCTTTATGGTATCGGCAACGGCTTGCGTGGCGTGTGCTTTGACTAATAAATATAACGTGTATGTACTAGACACCTTCTACTATGATCCAACTAAGTATGCTCGCAAGTTGTCAGCATCTGAACAAGCCGAAAGAGTGCATGATTTCATTAACGAGATGACCAATAAATATGGGATGCTCCCGTATAATCAGACAATTGACTCTGCAGATGGTGGTATCTACACACAATATTGGCAGATGTATAACACGCAATGGTCTAAGGTGCATAAGTCTAGTGAGGCAGCAATGATTGACCGAGTTCAAGACTTGCTAGCGCAAGGACGTTTATTTGTGCTTAAGACACCCGGAAACAACATTTTTTTGGACGAACATAAAAAATACCAGTGGGATTCGGCTACGGTTAATAGTGACAATCCAAGGGTAGTTAAAGAAGATGACCACTCTTGTGATGCTCTTAAATACGGCATAGTAGATAATGAGCGCTTACTTGGATTATCAGCATAAGGTGGTGAGTATATGGGATTATGGGCAAGCATTAAAGGATTATTTAGGAAAGGTGGTGCTAAGTTAGGCATGATTAAATCATTAGGAGCTATTACAGACGATCCACGAATTTCAGTACCTGCAGAAGAGTACACACGTATCCGAAAGGCTAAAGATTATTATTCAGATAAGCCACAGGATGTTCCTTATTGGGTGCTAGGACATAAGAAAAAACGCAAAATGAATACCGTTAATATGATGCAAAAAGCATCTAAACGCTTAGCATCAATCATTTTCAATGAACAATGTTCAATAAAAGTTAATGACGATGAACTTCAAAAACAACTTGATAAAATCTTTCGTGAAAGTCGCTTTTACACAACGTTTGAAACTAATTTGCAACGTGCTATTGCATTAGGATCTAGTGCAATTAGACCTTATGTTGAAGATGATCAAATTAAGCTTAACTGGTCAGACGCATTAAGCGTTTATCCACTTAATGCGAATACGACAGAAGTTAAAGAGATAGCGCTAGCTCGTAAGATGATGAAAGTTGTTAATGACGAGCCACACTACTACACCTTATTAGAGTTCCACCAATGGGGTGATAAACAAACTGACGAGAACGGTAATGAGTATAAGCCCTACATAATAACTAACGAGTTGTATGAATCCACTGACGAAAACGCAACGGGCACTCAGATCCCCTTAAATTCGCTTGAAGAGTATGCTGACTTACCGCAAACAGCAACTTTTACGCATATAACTAAGCCACTGTTTGCTTTCTATCGAAATCCGGGAGACAACAACAAGAGTTTCACAAGTCCATTAGGATTAGGTTTATGCGATAACTGCAGAAACATTCTTGACGACATCAACGTGACACAAGACGGTTTCTATTGGGACGTTAAGACTGGACGCAGACGTGTAACTGTTCCCGAAAGCTGGTTGAAACGGCAAACTCAGATTAATGGGCATCCCGTCCCTGCAGATCAACAAATGTATTGGGATACTGACGATGATGTATTTGTTCCAATCAATAGTAGATTAGACGATAGTAGTTCATTTAAGGATTTAGCTATCAATATCAGGACAGATCAGTATCAAGCAGCAATGAGCTACTTCCTACATGAGTTTGAAAATGAAATTGGATTGAGTGAGGGAACATTTACAGCAACTCCTACAGGCATTCAAACAGCTACAGGTGTTGTTTCAAGCAATTCGATGACGTATCAAACACGTTCTAGCTATCTAACGCAAGTAGAGGACACAATAGACCAACTTGTATATGCTATTGTTGAACTATTACAGACACCGGAATTATGGAGCGATCAAAAACCTAAATGGACCGGAGATATTGATAATTTAGTTATTACACCAGACTTTAACGATGGTATTTTCGTGGATCAAGATGCACAGTTCAAGAATGATTTATCAGCTCTTAATGCTGGTGCAATACCTATTACAGAATTTACCAAGCGTAACTATAACTTAAGCGATGACGAAGCCACTAAGTGGCTGGAACAACTGCAAAGGGAAAAAGCGACACCAGCGCCTGATTTTGAACAGTTTAATCCCTTAGCAGATATGCAAAAGCAAAAAGATAAAGGTGAGGTAGATGGATCCACAACTAAGCAAGATGATGAAGAAAGCAAGCAAGATAGTTGATTACTATGATTACTTGCAACAGCATACCTTTTACTTGCTAATTGACGCTTTTAAAAAGCACAAGGGTATGCTTACACGTGCTGATGATAAAAGTATCTTAGAATGGCGTTTAAAGGCACTGGCTGAAATGGGTGGATTAACTGATAAAGTAGTTGACTTTATTGCTAAAAACATTGGCTATAGTAAACAGGCTATTTATGACCTTATTCAAGGCCAAGGCTTAATAGTTGCTAAAAGAATGAACAGTGAATTATCCACAGTATTAAAGCAACCAATGAAGGAAGTTAGCAAAGATACAGTAGCAATTATTAACGCTTATGCTGATCAAACTTTCAGAAACGTCAACAATTACGTTAATCAGACGTTATTAACAACTAATGTTCATAAAAATACAGCCTTAAAAACTTATCAAAACATTATCGACAAAACTGTATTAGATGTTTCTACAGGAACTAAGACGGCAGATAGAGCATTAAAAGACAATATCCTCCAATGGTATGACAAAGGCTTGCCTACATCCCTAACAGATAAAGGCGGTCATGAGTGGACGCTAGAAGGGTATACAAGAACTGTCATTAGATCTACTACTCATCGAGTATTTAACGAAGCTAGGGCGCAATCTATGAAGGAATTTGACACAGTACTTGCTACTATGTCTAGTCATCCGGCAGCAAGACCGGCTTGTGCTCCAATTCAAGGCAAAGTAGTGTGCATTGTCCCTAAAAGCGATCCAAAAGTTGACCTTTCGTATCCTAATATCTATGACTATGGATATGGTAAGCCAGCAGGCGTTCAAGGGATTAACTGCAGTCATATTCTCTATCCTTACATCAAAGGCGTATCTCATAACTTTCAAAAGCATTATGATCCTGAACAAGCTGTTAAAAACGCTAAAATACAGCAACAGCAAAGATATTATGAACGTAGTATTAGGCATCTCAAGCGAAAAAAAGAACTTGCTGAAAGGGATGATGATCCTGAAAGTGTTAGAAAACTAAATCAAGGCATTAGAGGTTATCAAGCTAAATTAAGACAAATCGTCAAAGATAATGATTTCTTAGCACGACAATATAGCCGTGAACAAATAATAATATAGAAATAAATCGACCTGAGTAAGTCGCTAAACTGCTCTTTTATTATGCTCTGAACGAGGTCGTCCCTCGTATAAATTAAACGTTAGGAGAACCAAAATGGAACGTGATTTTTTAGAAAAACAAGGCTTAAATGCTGAGCAGATCAAAGCTGTTATGGCGCAACATGGTAAGGACATGACCATTATACGCAGTAACTATGATACCAAGATTGCTAGCTTAAATGATCAAATTGATGGTTACAAGTCACAAGTAACAGACCGTGATAAACAGATTAAGTCTTTAAGCACTGCAGCTAAGGACAACGAAGAACTTAAAGCCAAGTTTGCCGAAGTTGAAAAGGCTAATAAAGAAAAAGACAAAGAATGGTCTAGTAAGTTGGCTTCTCAAAAGAAAGAGTTTGCTATTTCAAGTGCATTAAGTAAAGCTGGTGCGCTTGAAAACAAGGCTGTTCTACCTTTTATTGATACTGGTAAAGTATCACTTGATGAAAATGGCAACTTACTTGGCTTTCAAGAACAAGTTGATGCTGCTAAACAAGATTACGGCTTTTTATTCAAACAGGACAAGCCAAAAGAAGAACCAAAGCCGGCTACTCACGTAGTTGTTTCAGGAAATGGCACGTCCGAAGTACCAAAAGATCCAGCTAACATGAGTCTTGACCAACAAACAGAAATGTTTAAGAAAGATCCACAAGGCTGGGCAAATTTATTTAGAAAGAAGTAGTAAAACATGGCAGAAACACATTTATCAGATATGATTATTCCTACTGTCTTTGGTAACTGGGTACAAAACTTATCTACCAAGACTAACAACTTAGTTAATTCCGGTATCTTGACTCCGGATTCAGATTTAGGAAATAAGCTAACACAACCAGGGACAAAGATTACTATTCCATATATCAATGACTTAGATGGAACACCCGATAACTGGACCGATGAGCAAGATATTAACGTATCAAACCTAACATCTGGCTCTCAAATTGGGATGAAGTTCTACCAAACTAAAGCCTATGGTGAAACTGAAATCTCTAGATTGCTTTCAGGTGCACCTATTCAAGAACAAATTGCTAGTCGTTTTGCCAACTTTTGGAATACTAGTGATGAGCAAATGCTTTTAGCAGTGTTAGAAGGTGCATTCCAAGTTGACGATGTGGCTAATGCTAAAATCCTTGATTTAACGTCTAAGTCACCTACAAATGCGGAATTTAGTGCAAAAGGATTTATTGCAGCACTTGGATTAATGGGAGACCAACCAGAAAATATGCTAACTGGTATTTCTGTTAACTCCGCAACTTATGCAATGATGAAAGCACAAAACTTAATTGATACTATTCAACCTTCAAATGGTGGAACTCCAATTAACACTTATAACGGAAAACAAGTAGTAATTGACGACTCTATTCCTGTAGAAAAATCTGGTAGCAATTCAACATCTGTAGCCTATTTATTTGGTACGGGAGCCGTACGTTATTCAACTTTATTAAACAGTACTCAAGTTGTAGATGAACCACTTAAGCAAGGTGGACGTGAGAGTGTAGTTCAAAAACGTGTTGGTTGTATTCATCCGGCTGGCATTTCAATTAGTCCTACGTTTGTGCCTAACAAACCTAACTTTCCAACCCCAGACGACTTCAAGAAGAAAGAAGCCTGGAGTTTGCCAAAAGATATGGACGTAAGAAACGTACGTTTAGTTGAATACAAGTTTCAAATTGATCCGTTGTTTGTACCTGCTGATACTTCAAAGCAACAAAATGCAGCATCAGCACCAAGTAAAAATAGCTAATAAGTAACAAGGGGGCTTCTAAATGGCATTGCTTAATAAGGATGAGTTTCAGAAGCTAACTGGTATTGTTCCAGATGCTGATTTTGATAAGTTAGAAAAAGCGGCTGAAAGTATGATTAATCCTTTAACAGGGATGTACTATGAACTACATTCTATTGACGAAGATACTGACATTAACCGAGTTAATTGGTTCAAAAAAGCTTTAGCTTTACAAATTCAGTATATGAGTGACATTGGAGCCTCTAGTACCTATGAGATGGCACAGAAAGACATCAAGAGCGTATCTATTGATGGTACAAGTGTTTCAACTGGTACTAGTCCAACCGATTCAGCAACTAACGGTGTTTATAATCTAGCCTTAGAATATTTGTTTTATACTGGCTTGCTTTATAGAGGTATCTCATCATGTTAAAACCGCCAAAATCAATGTGTAACCAATCAATCATAATCAAACGTAAAGTTGAAGATGATCTATACAATGAAGCTACATATGACGATGGCGTTGAAATACAGAACTGTGTGGTACATCTTAGAACAATCTACTCAGGGACTAACAATGATCGTCAAATTGTAGCTAACGGTACAGTAGTGCTCTATCAAGGTATATCAGAGCCGTTTATCTCGCTATCTAAGCAAGATATTGAGAACAAGGCAAAGATTATCTATGAAGGGCAAGAATACACGTTAACCAATATTAATGAAGACTATGAGCCGTTTAGTAATAAGCTTTATCAATACAAGCTAACAATGATTTGAGGTGACAGCATGGGGATTAAAGTTAGGACGAATCTTAATATCATGAACCACAAGTTCAGTGAAGATCAGTTAAGACGTGGGCGTTTAGCTATAGCTAATGATGCACAACAGGCAATGGAGAAGTACGTACCTAAGAAAAGTGGAGATTTACGTGACCATGCCAAAGTAGCAACTGATGGTTCTAGCATTTACTATGTTGCACCTTATGCAAGGGCACAGTTTTATGGATTTATTACCAATCAATATGGTGGTCCATTTAGAATTCATAACTACACCACGCCAGGAACATCAAGACGCTGGGACTTAAGACTTAAGGGCAATCTTTCAGAGATGGCTCTTGTTAAAGAAGCTTTTATAAACGGAGTGAAATGGCATGAGTGACATTAAGTTTGATCTACAGGAAGCTCTAGCACAATCAATTATCAAAGGAACTGAATTGCCAATCAAAATTGCATACCTAGCACCAGATAATTCTATTGGTTTAGTTCCTGAGCAGGGCTCTCATAAGCTTTCAACTGATTTTAGTGGTAGAGAGTACTGGGTATACAATTATGCAATTACAGAGCGTGGTAAGAGCGCTAGAGAGATTAAAGATGATCTTTTTAAGATCAGTTTATTTTTAGATGATTTACAGCCAGGAGCGATTGAGAGCGATAGTAGCAATTTTGTTTTCGACAAGATTGACGTATCTAGCGCCCCTAGTGAAACAGAACAGGATATGCAAGGAACAGTGACGTATTTATTAGACGTTGCTGTTTTTGTTTACACAAAATAAGGAGATTAGAGAATGGCTACTAATTTAGTTCAGATTAAAGGGACGGAAATCCCTACAGATGGTGCAGCGTTAAACGTTGCTAACCGCCTATATATTGATATTACAGACAATGATAACGATTTATCCGATATCACAACTGGTAAATGGGCTTGGTTAGCCCGTGGTATTAGCGAAATTACACCATCATGGCAAGAAAAAACACAAAAGACAGCTTATTACGATGGAGATGGGCATGATGACACCGAAGTAACTGGTAAGTCTATGCAATTAGCTGTTAAAGGTGTTCGCTACTTAGGCGACCCTGCACAAGACTACATTGACGGTAAGCAATATGCTATCGGATCAGCTGCTAAAACTCGTGTGTTATGGATTAACAACGGCATGCCAGTAGTTTCAGCATGTACTTTAACCGCTGTAACTCCAACTGGTGGTGCAGCAGACGCACAACAAAACTTTTCACTTACTATTGCTTTCAATGGAGCACCAAAGACAACCACAGGCAAGTTAACAATGACTGAATCAGATCAATCACGTGTGTTTACTGCATCTGTTGACGATAATACACCAGCAGTTTCTCCAACAGGAACGCACGCTAATACTGATACACAAAGATAACATTAGGAGGTTAGTCAATGTCAATTATTGATTTAGATAAGCGAATTAAAGTAGATAACAAGGTAGATGTTAAGCTGGCTGGCAAGACTTATAAGATCTTGTTTGATGATAATTTCCAAAAGACTGTGGCTAAGTCTTCTGTTGAAGTCATGAACGGTATTAAGGTTTTAAATGATCCAAGCTGGGAAGATAAAGATATGGCTCTTCAAAAGAAAGATGTAGAGAATACTTTTAATTCTGTTAAGGCGTCAGCTATTTCAGCTTTGGATAAGCTATTAGGTAGCGGAGAAGGCAACCGCCTTTACAAGTATTACAACTATTCAACCGATGCTTTAGGTGCTGTATTAAATGCTTTAAATGATGAAGCGACTAAATCTGTTGAAGTTAAGGAAAAGAAACGTAAGAAGCTTAAGCACTTAGCTACCCCTACCTCAGTAAAGGGCTAGAACTATGTTAAGTCTAACTGATACGCCTTTATCAGCTATCAAGTTTGACGGAGAGACATATCAAATAAACTTAGCTTTTGACAACGTAATCAAGTATTTAGAACTAGTAGAAGATGATGGTGAAAACAAGGAACTAGAAGCTCTTAAATTATTCTTTGGTGACCAAGAAATACCCTTAGATCCTGATTTTATTGAAAGTAGTTTCAAGTTAATCAACGAAACCATTACTAAATCAGCATATCAAGGTAACTCTTCAAAGGATTGGAGCATGAATATAGCACCACAGCATATTTACTCATATGAGCAAGATGCAGACGCTATTTACTCATCCTTTATGATGCAATATCACATAGATCTACTTAAAGAGCGCGGAAAAATGCACTGGTGTGTATTCCGTGCTCTTTTTGATGGGCTAAGTGAAGATACACCAATCCAAAGAATAATTGAACTAAGACAAAAGAATTTAACCGATGTATCCGATGAACAACGAGGCAAGGTAATGCAACTTCAACAGTATTATGCTTTGAAGTTGAAGAAACCTAAGACTGAGGAAGATGTCTTTAACAATAGTTCTTTATCATCTGCCTTTGCTTCCTTGATGAACGCAGCGAAAGGAGGTTAGTAAATGGCTGATGGAAAGATAACTATTGATATAGACATCCCTGTTGATAAGGTTAAAACTGATGCACAGTTAATAGATCAGATCTTAAATTCACTTGGTAGGGATGCAGGTAAAGAGCTAGACAGTAGCTTTGAAGAGTCGACCAACAAGGTTAAGCAAGATGCTGACGATACTAGCAAAGAAGTTAATGATAAGCTTAGCAAGCCTGTTGATATTAAAGCAGACTTAGACAATAAAGATGTTCAGGAAAAGACTAATCAAACTAAGCGTGATCTTGATTCTGTTCCAAAAGAAACTAAGACTGAACAGAAAGCCGATAACAAGGACGTTGTAGAGAAGTCAAGGCAGACCAAAGAAGAAGTCGACAAGGTTCCTGATAAAAAAGACACTAAGCTTAATGGTACTGACAACACTAAGAAAGCTACTGATAGTGCTAGTCGTAATGCTGACAATGCGGGAAAGCACTTTTCAAAGCTTCATGAGATTATTAAAGGAACATTTATTGGAAACTTTGCAGCAAATGCTGTTCAAACCGGCTTAAGTGTAATCAAAAATACCTTAGGTGGTGTAATTACCGAAGGTACTCATTACAATCGCTTGCAACAAGATATGATTGCCCAATGGACAACCTTGACTGGTTCAGCCGGCAAAGGTAAGGAGTTAGTTAAAGAAACTAACGACTTAGCCATTGCAGCACAAAACAGCACAGAAATGGTTAATGACTTAAACCAAAAATTTTATGCTGTGACTAACTCTGCAAGTAAGACGAGAGAGTTGTCTAAATCAGTCCTTACTTTACAAGATGCTTTTGGTCAGAGTGATGATGCAGTAAAGAACTTTGCTATGCAGTGGTCTCAAATGATCGGTAATGGTAAAGCTAACGCTCAGGATATGATGAGTATCCAAAACGTTTTTCCAAAATTTATGGAAGAATTAGTAGCTTACGAGCAAAAAGTAACTCATAACAGCAAGTTGACTACCTCCCAAGTGCGGGACATGATGTCTCAAGGAAAAATATCAGCTGATGCAATGAATACCGTCCTAATAGGGATGGGAGAAAAGTACAAAAATGCTACTGATAACTTCTCTCAAACTATGGACGGTATGGAAAGAACCATTCATGCACGTATTCCTGTTTTAGCAGGTGCTATCGTTAAACCGTTTCAAGATCTAAAGAATCCATTGCTCGGAAAGATGAGTAACTGGATTACTTCTAGTGGTGCTGAGAAGAGCTTTGAAAACTTTGGTAAGTCAATTGCAGGGATTATGAACGGTGTGATGACTGTAATTAATACCTTTGCAATGTCTTTCAGGGCTAATATAGCTGGTGCTTTCCAAGGGTCACATTTAGGCGACATAAGTAATTCATTTAGAGATATTGGTAAGGCTGTTACTCCAGCAGTTCAAGCTATAGCCGGTTTTGTTGGTGTGATTAGTGCTGATATTTTCAAGGTTTTCACCACTCAAATTAGTGGAATTGTAAATGGATTTAAAAATGTTGGCAAGCAAAAATCTTCTTTAGATTTTTCTGGAGTAACAAAAGCATTTCAAAGCTTAAGTCAAGCAATAAATGCCGTTTATTCTTATTTAATCCCTTTGAATAAACGCATAGGTGAGTTTGTTGGGATATTTGCAAAAGGTGCAATTGCTGGTATTGTTACTGTCTTTCAAGATATTAGCGGTGCTATCGGTAAAGTAACATCTAAGATTACGGAATTAATTCCGCCAGTGCAAAATACTGATAAAGCTGTTGACGGCGTAACCAAACACAGGGCTGGAATTGAAAAGCTAGGTAAAGTTTTTGGTGGATTAATTGCGGTTATTTTAACTGGTAAAGCTACTTTCTCAGTATTAAATGGTATGAAGAGCGGTATTGAAAGCTTAGGTAAAGCTATATCTGCTATTAAGAATGCACCAGGTATTATTGCAAAAATATCAAAGGCTTTTCCTGCATTAGGCAAGGCTTTTGGAGCCTTAAAAGCAGTCTTTATGGCTAATCCTTTTATGGCCACTGTTGCAGTTATTGTTGCACTAGGTTTAGCCTTCTATGAAGCATACAAACGTATCAAGCCTTTTAGAGAGTGGGTTGACAAAGCTGCTGAGACTGTACGTAAGTCATTTGATGGCATGATCCGTAATGTAGAAGCTTTTACCAAGGCTTTCGTTAAAGGTTGGGATGATACCAAGAAAAACACTGGTAAATTCTTCTCCGACTTAGGTAAAACTATCTCTGATAGCTGGAATAACATAAAGAAAACTACTACCAAGTTCTTTACAGACTTGCCTAAGAATATCTCTAAAGGGATGCAAGCTGCGATTGACTGGATTAAAAAGAATTGGTTAGGCCTAGCCTTACTTATTGTCAATCCAATTAGCGGAGCCGTAAAACTACTATATGACAACAACCCTAAATTCAAAAAATGGGTAGATAGTCTTGGTAAAACATTCCAAAAAGGCTGGGACGGCATGCTTAAAGCCAGTCATAATTTCTTCAAAGGATTATGGACCGGCATTGGTAATTGGGGCAAACAAGTATCCAAAAACTGGGGCAACTTTGTTAAAGGGCTTAACGACAATAGATACGTTAAAGCCTTCAAAAAAGGTAACCTCTTTGGCACACTCTTTAAAGATGCTCAATCTCAGATGAAAGACTTCGGTAAGAAGTGGGATAAGGCTTGGAAGAATAACAAGAAAGCTCTTTCTGATTCCTTTAAACAAATGCAAAAAAATACCACTAATTGGGGTAAAGATACTCACAAGTGGTATGACAAGTTTAATAGTCAGTTCAAAAAGAAGTGGAATAACGGCTGGTCAAAGGCAAAGAAGAACCTAATCAATTCCTTTGATGATATGAAGCGTAATACCAGTAATTGGGGTAGCAATATCCATAAGTGGTATGACGACTTCAGCAAGAACTTTAGTAAGAATTGGAATCGTGGTTGGTCTGATACTCGGAAGAATCTAAGCAATGCATGGTCTAAAATGCAAGACAGAACCTCACGTTTTGGTTCTGATATGCAAGACTGGCTAAGCAACTTTGGTCCTAACTTCAAAGCTGGTTGGAAGAGTCTATCCAAGGGCGTTCGAAATATCTTTAGCGACATGTGGGACGCAATGAAAAAGCTTGGTAAAGATGCTATGGGTGGCTTGATTGACATTGTTAACGCTGGTATTAGCGGCATTAATACCGTCATCTATGCTTTTGGTGGAAAAGGTGACACAATCAAGAAGATCCCTAAGAAGTTTGCCAGTGGTACTGGTGCATTTAGTGGTCCTAGACGGGCAATTACTGAACCGACCCTAGCAATGGTTAACGATGGTTTTGACAGCCCAGAAACGGGCAATAAAGAAGCACTCTTTAGACCGTCAACCGGTGAGTTTGGTATTTTCCAAGGCAGAAATACAACCACTATGCTGATGCCTGGTGATGAAGTTCTAAATGCTTCTGAAACAGCTATGGTAATGCAAGGTATGGGTATTACTCACTTTGCTAAAGGTACTGGTTTTATGGGCTGGCTTGGTGGCATTGGTTCATGGATTGGTAACACTGCAGGTCACTTAAAAGACCTATTCAACATGGCCACTAAGATCATTGCTCACCCAATTGATTACGTGAAGGATATCTTCAATTTTAAAGGCTTTAATAGTGGCAAACGATCCATGAAGGAGCTGGCTAGTGGCTTGTTTGATCAAGCTAACAAGAATGTACAGGCTTTCTGGTCAACACTCTGGTCAATGGTTTCTGGCAAACTTGATGGTGGTGGTGCAGAAGGTGGCCTTCTAGGTGCAGTTGAAAAATATGGTAAAGGAAAACCTTACGTATGGGGTGCTTCTGGTCCTGATGCTTTCGACTGCTCTGGATTGGTTATGTACGCTTTACAAAAAGCCTTTGGCAAGAGTTTCCCACACTATTCGGGTGCTCAATATAATGCCACTACACCGGTTTCTAACCCACAACCAGGCGACTTAGTATTCTTTGGCCCTGGTGGTAGCGACCACGTTGGTGTCTATGCCGGCGGTGGTAAGTATTGGTCAGCAATGAGTCCAAGCTCAAATCCTAATATTGGTATGTCATCTGTTAAAGATGGTCCATCAAGTAACATTAGCTATAGACGTGTTCCTGGCTTAAAAGGTGAAGGTTCTAGCAGCGATGTTAAAGCTAATAATGGACTAGAATCATTTATCAAAAAAATGCCAGGACTTAAAGGTTTCTGGAGCATGATTGATAAGCTGAACGGTTTATTCGGTATTGGTGCTGATAGTGCTGATCCGAGTGGCTTCGGTGTAAGTCGTTGGGGTGAAACCATTAAGCAAGTTGCTGCTGAAATGCATGCTGACGTTACCGGAACTGATATAGCTAAGATCTTATCTATGATCAAGGGCGAATCAGGCGGTAACCCTAAAGCAGTTCAACCTGGTTCTGATCCTGATGGAGATGGCTCTGGTCCTGCTATGGGGCTTCTGCAGTTTAAACGTGGTACTTATAAGGCCTACACTATGGGTGGAAGCATTATGGGTGGAACTAACCAACTTAGAGCTTTATTTAATGACTCTAATTGGAAGAATGATATCCACTTTGGCGCTGGTTGGGGACCAACCGGTCATAGAAGATTTTCTGGTAGCTGGCACGGTAACGGTGGTGAGTTTGATAAACCTGAAGTGATCGGCGTTGGTGAAGATGGTCCTGAATTTGTGATTAATCCACAAAAATCAACTGCAGATCACTTGATTGATAAGGCTATATTGCAACGTGCTAAAGTAGCTCCTGAAAGTCCTACGGCTTCATTAGCTAGAATTATGGAACAAGTGAAATATAGTTCAGTAGCCGGCTATGGAACACCTGATAGCAGCACTGTAGCTGGTCAAAATATTGTTAAAGTCAATAATCAAGGTCAAGCAATTGATGGTGATACAGTAATTAAATTTATAGTTTCTGATAAAGAGATGGCGAGAGCAACTTATCCAACAATTAAGATGTTACAAGCACACGACATTACTATTAAGCAACAAGGAGGTGCAGTACCAATTGTCTAGTATTTTCGTTAAAAGATTAGACGGTACAGAATACGATTTGGACAAACTAGGTTTTAGAGTTATTACTTTTGAGCCACCGGGCGTTAATTACGCCCACACTTACGTGCAACAAAGCAAAGTTGGCCAAGTTCTAACCGATGTAGTTATTGATAAGATGACTATTCCACTAACTTTAATGATTCAAGCAGAAGATACGATCGATCTAGAGCTTAAGAGGCTTGATTTAAAGCGTATCTTTAACAGCGATGAACCATTTTACATCTATACCAATCGTATTCCTTATTTACGTTGGAAATGTGTTGTTGATGGAGCTATCTCATACCCACAAATAGAAAACTTCTGGCAAGCTACAGCAACCATTAATTTGAGTTGTCCACTAGGACTTGCTGAAACAGTAGCAACGACTGCAGATAGTGATTTTAGTTATGAAAGTGGCAAATGGGGCTTAGGCCTTAATATTCCGCATGGTATGGAACTGAAATATGTTTTCAATTCAAGTCCCTGCAGAGTTTACAACGCATCTAATATTGATTTAAAAGCTGATGAATTACCTGTAGAGATTACTTTTAACGGTAATGTGAAAGATGCTTTGACGATAACCAATAGCACTACTAATCAAGTATTTAAGCTTTCCGGTAGTTACACTAAGCAAGACACAATTGTAATTGACGGGATTGTGCCAACTATTAACGGTACAGAGCAGTATTCTAAGACTAATCATGCCTATCTTGATTTCGTTAAAGGCTGGAATGATATTGCTGTTGACGGCGCTACTGACTATACAATTAAGTTCAATACCAGGTTTTACTATTAGGAGATGATTACTTGATATCAATTAAGAATGCTGCTGGCCAAGTAGCAATCGTTAAAGGTCAAGATGTTCAAGTAACATCAACTCTGGGTAGCTTAGACACGTTGAGTTTCAACTTTTATAATTTGCATACCAATAAGGTAGATGGTGAGGCTTTAGCACCTTTTAGTGTGATTAACGTCCCTGAAAGAGGAGAAGACTATGTACTGCAGACTTACAATACTGATGATATAGGCAACTATATACAGTACTCAGTAAGTGCAATACAAATTGCCAGAATGTTCCATTATCACTATGTCAAAGATAAGATTGGTGTGGAAACTACCGCGACTAAGAGTGGTGATAGTACAGACACGTCAACAACATCTAAACCAGTTAAAATCAAAGATGCTCTGAACTTTCTATTCAAGGATTCAGGCTTTGACGTTGTTATTGGTGCAGATGTAAATCAAAACTCGGTTAAAACATTTAGTGATGGGTTAGGTGGCGGTTATGCTGACGAACTTTTACAAACTGCAGCAACTAGCTACGGTGTTGAATACTATTGGAAAAACAAGACTTGCTATGTAGCAAAAGAGATTGGTGGCAAAGATAAATTTGTTTTTGTCGACAATGTGAACTGCACTAAGATATCAGTTCAAGAAGACGATACTGCAATAACTACTAGAGCTACAGGGACCATTAATATCACTAAGCAAAATGGAGATAACTCTAGCGTGAATACATTAACTTCAACTTATATTTCTCCATTGGTTAAAGAAAAGGGCTGGCCTATAATTGATGCCACGCCTTATACAGAAGACTTCACTGATGATGGTAAGTCTTTCGTGATGAGTCAACAATTGCTTGATGATAAGGTTAAAAAGTTAGTTCATGACTATCCAAGCGTTCAGTACACAGTTGATGGTGCTAACTTTAAGAAGTTTGCTAAGTATCTACATGATGTCAGTATTGGTGACTATGGTTATCTACGAACTAGGCAAGGAATTGATGTTGAGACGAGAGTGCAATCAATTACTTCATATCCGCAAGATCCAAGCAAAGGTAATACAATTACTTTTGGTAATTTAGCTTTTAACCTTATTGATTACATGACCTATCAGCATAACCAACAAGATAAATATCGTGAGTGGTATACCAGTATGAGTCTTAAGATGAGTAATCTAGCTGAAATAGTCCATAAAGCTAATGCTGGCTTTGATACTTTCACAACCAATTGGGGAGAGAGTCAACAGCAAAATACGCAAGACATCCAAAAACTACAACAGGAATTGCAACAACTGTTAAATAGTCAAAAGGATAAAGA
>SKEY01002687.1_pt1 | contig 17844 bp, 20 predicted proteins | sample 4843871 | NCBI WGS metagenome assembly SKEY01 (sample SAMN11008797, study PRJNA524170) | human gut metagenome | biome: Human fecal sample; material: Feces; isolation source: fecal sample from pouch patient p36 | host: Homo sapiens | place: Israel: Tel-Aviv | collected 2016-12-04 | reverse complement strand
GCTATGTGCTTGCATATAATCCGGATGATGCTATACTAAACATGAAGAGAAGGATGGTGAATGTGGCTATGGAAAAATATAATGAGATGCGCGAGGATGGCTCATTATTCAGCTGGGCGGAATCCATTGAATTTGCAGAGCGAGCAGTACAGGCCAATTTGAGAGAGCAGACAGCAGAGGCTGAAAGGCTCGGACTTGAGAAGGGGTTTCAGAAAGGGCTTGAACAGGGCATTGAAAAAGGTATCGTGAAAGGTTTGGAAAAAGGCATCGAAAAAGGCATCGAAAAAGGAATGGAAAAGGGTCTGGAAAAAGGGAAAAGAGCATTGTTGAAATCACAAATAGCACACAAATACGGCAAGGAGGATGACTGGATAGATACACTGCCAGATCATCAGGTTGAGGATGCAATTCTTCATATTCTGGAATGTGATACATATGATGCTTTGAAAGACAGGCTGAAGGGTAAAGAAGTGAAATAAGTATACACATCGAGCTGATAGGAAAATCTGGAGCATAACAAACGTAAGGGAGCGATCGTAATCGATCAGCTTCCTTTTTATATTGCAGGGCATGGAAAAGAACAGCTGCTTTTACAGCCGGTTCATTCTTACTTCAGGATGTATATTCAACTTCTATTGATCAATACAATCGTGTTGCGTCTGTATGCTTTAAAGCTACCTGCAATTGAACAGGAACCTTACAAACGGATACGTTTCTGTATAGAAATAACACTTTCGCAAAATAAGCGATATAGAAATGAAAACGGTATCTTTTTTCATTTACGGATGGGGAATCTCATGTTATAATGCTTTTGCAGTGGTATATACCACTAAGGAGGACGAGATGAAGAAAGATCTTGTGAAAATCGTGACGATAGGAGGCGGCTCCTCTTATACGCCCGAGCTTGTCGAAGGATTTATTCGACGTTACGACGAATTGCCGGTCGGTGAATTATGGCTGGTTGATATCGAAGAAGGACGAGAAAAGCTGGAAATCGTCGGTGCTCTCGCTCAGCGCATGGTGAAAAAGGCCGGATTACCGATGAAGGTGATTCTTTCCTATGATCGAAGAGAAGCATTGAAGGATGCGGATTTTGTGACGACACAGATGCGAATCGGCCGTTTGCCGGCACGTGTTCTGGATGAGCGGATTCCCCTGTCTCATGGTATGATTGGACAGGAAACAAACGGCGCCGGTGGCATGTTCAAGGCATTTCGTACGATTCCGGTCATACTGGATATCGTAAAGGACATGCAAGAGCTTTGCCCGGATGCATGGATGATCAACTTCACGAATCCGGCAGGTATGGTTACGGAAGCCGTGCTTCGTTATACGGATTTTAAAAAGGTTATCGGATTATGCAATGTTCCTGTCAACATGGTTGCAGGTATCGCCAATATCCTCGGTGTAGAGGAACATCGTGTTACCATGCAGCTGCAGGGTGTGAATCATCATATTTTTGCGACAGATGTGTTTCTTGACGGTGTGAGTGTGATGGATGAGGTTGTAGAGCGCTATGCGAATGTAAAGCCGGAGGATGTGCTGGCTATGAAGAATTTTATTTCTCTGCCATATTCCCCTGCATTTATCCGCGGGCTGCATGCGATACCATGTCCGTATCATAATTATTATTTCTTCACAAAGGAACAGCTGGAGGAAGAGCAGGAGCAATTCGCAAAGGGCAATGTGCGCGGTGAGGTCGTTTCCCGTGTGGAAGAGGAGCTGTTTGAACTGTATAAGGATGAGCAGCTGGATATTAAGCCGAAGCAGCTGGAAATGCGCGGGGGTGCAAAATACAGTGATGCGGCATGCAATCTGATCGCATCCATCTATACGGATAAGCGTGACATCCAGTATGTGGATGTGCAGAATAACGGCTGTATCAGCAATCTGCCGGATGAAAGCGCCGTTGAGGTTGCCTGTATGATCACTGCAGATGGTCCAAAGCCACTGGCTACAGGAGAGATGAAACCGACGATTTCCGGAACGATTCATAATATAAAAGCGTTTGAGCGTATGGTTGTAGAGGCTGCAGTTACCGGAAACCGTGATTTGGCAGTAACGGCATTGAATATGAATCCGCTGTGTCCTAGTGATAAGCTGGCAAATATCGTTGTGGATGAACTGATTGAGGCGCATAAGGAATATCTGCCGCAGTTTCATGGGAAATAGCTATGAAGCTGCAGGGGAAGGATATTTATGTTCGCAATCAGACTGCGAGCGAGGTTGTGGATCTGTGCTTTCTGTATCCGGGAGGTGCAGCACCGCATACCGTGAAGAAGATACCGCCGCATCAGCATCAGCTGGAGTTCATCTATGATTTCAGCATAGCAGGTGCAAAGGATCTGGCATTTTATTTTCTTGATGATGAGGATACGAAGTTCATTTTTCATAAGGAGCTGGATGCAGAGCATCAGAATCAGCCGCTGTATGTATACATAACGATACAGGATGGCAGGCGCTGTATACGCAAGGATCCTCATGGCAGGGAATTGTATCAGGAATGAGTGCAGCATTTGCATGGCATTAGTGAAAGAGCACGTACGGAAGACGTGTTCTTTTTTTACGGATTGGCGAAGATATCTGTGCATGCTGCAGGATTTTAAATAAGATGATATAACAGGGATTAGATACGATCAGTTACTGCATTATAAACATAAAACACAATCATAGACTGCGGCTAATAACATTTTCACCGGGCAGTGCTTCGTGTTGTTTTCTTCAAGGAATCATGTTCATCGGGAAAGTGGTCACATTGCCGCTTCCGATTATTATGTTTCCGATTTTGTGCGGCTCAAAAAGGTATTGACGGCATACAGATAAATTGACATAGTCATTGGGAAGCATATCTCCAGCAGCGTTGATACGCCGCCATTCAGCAGATACAGAAGAAGCTCAAATATGACAAGCATGGTATAAGGACCTGCCGCCCTTTGAAAAACAGATAAATCTTTGACAAGCAGATCGCACAGCATATGACAGATCAAAAGCACATAGAGAACGGTGGATCCCATAGCAAGGCGCGTATGCCATTTTGACAGCGCAGCAAGCTCATAGGGAGAATAGGGAAGCAGTACGGATATCACCATGCCAAGACAGCTGAGCAGTAGCACAAAACGTCCGAGTTTGTTGTGATAAGAAAGAGAATGCATCCATGCTCTCGTATATACATAAAAATACAGGGCGGCGCTTGCTGCCCATAATAGCAAATACCAGCGCATATGCAGCGCATTTCCCAGGTGGGACAGATTTTCTGAAAGCGGACTGACAAACCACAGTGTATTGAGATTGATGATCCAGATTCCTGCAATCCATAATTTTTGATATTGACGCATGATCATTCTCCTTTACAGCAATCTATTATACCATTTGAAATATGTGAAAAAATGTGAAATCGTGAAAATTTTAGGAGTTTCATGTTTTTTTTACGTATTTACTAGTGTAAATAGCAAGTCGAGGTGATAAGAATGGATGCTATGTTAAAGCATATGGAAGTTCGTGATGATGGTTTTATGGAGGTGGTATTAAAGCGGGCAAAGGATTTTGATGAATATATCTTTCAACAGATCCATAAGGATGAGCGTTGTCTGCTCTGTGTGCGAGATCCTCGCAGCAAAACCAGGCTGTACTATGATACCAAGGGATATCTGACATTGAAGGAATATCTGCAGGCCCATCTGTTTGCGGAGAATGAGCTGCTGCCGTTTCTGCTGTATGTGCTGGAGGATATGGTTCAGGTAAATGCCGGAAAGCCGGTATCTATGCGTTTGGAGCATGTATTTCTCAGCTATGACGGAGGTCTGTTGCGCTTTCTGGTTTTTCCGCTGGTTGTAGATAACTGGCTGTTTCAAAAGGAGGAGCTGAAGCAGTTTTTAAAGGATTTGCTGGATTGTGTCCGTGTAACGCAGGATTTTGCGGCGCTGGGATTTCTCAGCTGCTGCCTGCGTAAGGAGGAGCTGACACTGCCTCTTGTTTTGCAGGGACTGCATGATTTGCAAATTGCACAGACAAAGCCGCCCGGTCTTCTGGAAAAGCTGTTTCATCTCACAAAGGAGGAGCCGTTTCAGGTACGCGATCTGCCGGCTCCAAAAACAATGGCTGTACCTTCCTTTGCGATAGCAGAGGAGAGCGCCGGCTACGAGGTGCAGAAGGAGCTGGAAAGTCCGACACAGGAGCTGCTGGCGCAGGACTGCAGCTGTCTGATCGATTTGAAATCATGGAACAGCATCCGTGTGGATAAGGCACAGTTTACGATCGGCAGAGCAAAGGACAACGATCTTGTGCTGAGTGGAAAAACGGTATCACAGCATCATGCGTGTATCGAGCAGGGAGTGCTGAGGGATTGCGGCAGCGCCAACGGCACGTTTATCAACGGAGAGCGCGTGACCTCCTGTGAGCTAAAGGATCAGGACGTCATACGGTTTGCGAACCTGCAGTTTCGCTGGCAGAAGGAGGAGACCGCATGAATCCGCGCTATCAAATCTGTGCCTGCCTGTATCAGGGGAAGACCAGTGAGGTGTTTCTGGTACGGGATATTGTGACATCCCAGCTGTATGCATTGAAGCGTATTGCTCGACAGCATGTTGCATTTTCGGATGCCTATCTGCGGACGGTCTATCAAAGGGAGGCGTGTATGCTGGGATGGCTGCAGCATGAGCGTATCCCTCATGTGAAATCAGCCTTTGAGGAGGAACAGCATCGCTGTATTCTGATGGACTATATACCTGGTGTTTCCTTATCCCATATACAGGGCTGCAGCAGTGAACAAAAGCGTCTGCAATGGTGCTTACAGCTGGGGGAGCTTTTGCAGTATCTTCACGAACAGCAGATTCTGCATCTGGATATCAAACCGTCCAATCTGCATTTCTGGAAGGGCAATGTCTATCTGCTGGATTTTGCGACCAGCCGTTTTCTACAGGAACAGGATGTCGCAGCCGCGGTGTCTCCCCGGCTATTCCCCGATAGAGGCAGGAACTCTGAACTGTGATGAGCGAAGTGATATTTACAGCTTTGGAAGGACGTGCTATGTCCTGCGTCATGGCCGCTTTCCTGCAGCGGGGGAGTGCGGGGATGCTTTGGATGCGATATTTCTGCACTGCTGTCAGGAGGACAGGAATCAACGCTTTTACAGTATGCATGCTGTCATGAAAGAGCTTATAAGGCTATGCGAAGAATAAAACTCTGCATACTGCAGGAGGAGAGTATACAGACGGTTCTACTCATAAACCAACGGGAGTCTGTCCCTGTTTATCAGCACAGAGGTGCAGAGGTGCAGGCAGTTTGGAAACTGAGCGGTTGGAGGTTTTTGGTTTCACAGTCAGCTTCCCCGCTGTATCGGCTGAATGAAAAGGCAATCGAACCGGGATTCCATTGTGTACTCATACTGGAAGAGCAGCGGGTGCGTTTTTTTGCAGAAGATCTGAGTGCGCCAGCACTGCATTATCACGGCTATGCCTTGCAGGGCATTGTACACATCGGGCGTTCCTGCAAGCAGGAGCTGTGTCTGAAACGTGCAGGAATTTCTCTATGCCATGCGCGTTTGCACATGACGGATTCCGGATGGGAGCTGGTGGATCAAGCAAGCACCAACGGCTGCTATGTCAATGGCTTACGCATCACAAGGCAGACGGTAAAGCCGGGAGATGTGATCTGTCTTGGAAATGTGATGCTGCTGATGGGCAAGGACAGCATCTTTGTTCCTGCACATATCGCGGATTCCCGCTTGTCTGAAATTTCCTATCAAAAGGCGGTGACACGAGGCGAAAAAAAGTGTACCGCCATATGTCAGCCACCGAAGAAGGGAAAGACCCTGACAATGGAAATCGAGCTGCCTCCTGCCAAAGCCTCACAGGAAAATCTCCCCGCAATCTTCATACTGGGACCCTCGATCACCATGGGGCTTTCCTCTACTGCTATGGGTATTTTCTCCTTCTGGCTAGCAGCAGAGCGAAATCAGGATCTGCTTTCTGTAATACCAACCCTGCTCATGTCCTTGAGTATGGCACTGGGAACGATATTATGGCCGCTGCTGTCAAAGCGATATGAGCGAAAGCAGCAGCGCAGGAAAGAAGAAAAGCGCTGCTATCTGTATTCCTGTTATCTGCTTGAGGTAAGGCAGCGCATTCAGCAGGCAATGCAGGAGGAAGCCGCTTATCTATGGCAATGGTATCCGCCGGTTCACGAGCTCTGTGTCGATTTTCTTGCGCAAAAGCCGTATCATCTTCGCTGTGTGAATTATGCGGACTGGCTGCACGTGGTATTGGGACAGGGAAGCTGCCCTGCAAGCATAGACCTGCAGGTTCCTCATGTTTCCTCCATGAGCCAGGATGTGCTGCTGGATAAGCTGCAGGCACTGCAGTCCACACAATTCAGATTGGAAAATGTACCAATTGTGGCAGATCTTCGCAGTTGTCAAACACTCTGTCTGCAGGGAGAGCGGTCGGTTTGTGTGAACACCCTGCTGAATATCCTGCTGCAGCTGGTCATACAGCAGCCGGAAAAAGAAACCTGTATCTGTATCGCAGCGGATAAAGCGCTTATTTCAAAGGAAAAGCTGTTCTGTCTTCCGCATCTGTTTGCTAATGATCAGCGCCTGCTGATATGGGACAGCGCAAGTGCAGCGCGCTGCAGGCGTCTTTTGGAAGATGTACTGAACACGGTTGAAATACAGGATGTGATCGTATGTATTCTGGAGCCGAAGCTTGCGGATGCTCTGCAGCTGATTGCACATGAAAAGCTGCATCTTTTACGCTGGAGTGAAACCTTGAACAACGCTGCCGATCTTCAGCTGCAGATTAACGGAAGCAGTGTGCACTGGGCACAGCGGTCTGCGGACTTCACGATCGATACATGCCCTGCAAAGCAGAGACGTGCAGCTTTTGTGCAGCGGGCAGCATACCCGAAGGAGGTTGCGCAGGGGAAGAAAGTGCTCAGCTTTCTGGAGCTGTTTCATTGCCGAAGTGTTGAGGAGCTTCAGATTGCCTCCCGATATCAGGCAAGCGATGCCGCAAAAAGTCTGCGTGTGATCATCGGTCAAAGCGTGGATGGCGGTGAACTGTATCTGGATGCCCATGAACACAGTCACGGACCGCACGGTCTGCTTGCAGGAATGACCGGCTCCGGCAAAAGTGAATGTCTTTTAACCTATCTGCTGTCGCTGGCTGTTACATTTTCCTGCGAGGATGTCAGCTTTCTGCTGATAGATTTCAAAGGGGGGACGATGGCCAATGCACTGGCGAAGCTGCCGCATACTGCCGGTATCATTACGAATCTGGATAAGGGGATTCTAATGCGCTGTCTGTGTGCAATCGAAGGAGAGCTCACCCGCAGACAAAAGCTACTGGCGGATACCGGGCAGCGATACCAGATCAGCAGTATGGATATAGATAAATACATGCAGCTCAGAAAGCAGCATCCCTCCCTTACGGCAATGCCGCATCTGTTTCTGATTGCAGATGAGTTTGCCGAGCTGAAGCAGCTTTTTCCTGCGGTTCTTGATCACCTGCGCCAGTGTGCCAGAATCGGAAGAAGTCTGGGCATCCATCTGCTTTTGGCAACGCAGAAGCCCTTTGGTGTTGTGGATGAACAGATCTGGAGCAATGCACGCTTTCACCTGTGCCTAAAGGTAGCCGATCGCAATGACAGTATGGATATGCTGAAAAGGGACTCTGCCGTCCATCTGCAGCATCCCGGCCAGCTGTTTTTACAGGTCGGGCATGACGAGGTATTTCTACAGGGACAAAGTGCATGGACACAGGCGCCCTACGAGCCAGATAGCAGGGCAGCGAGCAGTCAGTGTCTGTCCTATTATGATAGTGACGGAGCTTTGCAGGATATGCCGATGTCCGGCAGTTCCGTATCAAAAACGGAGCTGGAGGCGGTCTGCGATGCCCTGTGTGCAATTAGCAGGAAGCATGTTGCTCCGCTGTGGATGCCGCCGTTACAGCCGAATCTGCGTCAGGAGGAGCTTCCCGCAAAGGAACATGCATTGACCCTTGGCTTGCTGGATGATCTTGCTCACCAGCAGCAGATTCCCTTTTCTGTATCGGTGTGGAACGGGCGCAATCTCGCAGTGTGCGGGATGGTGGGCAGCGGGAAGGGGATGTTTGTGGAAGCCCTGATCCAAGGCTGTCTTGTGACCTCTGCCTGCATGCTGTATCTGTTTGATTTCGATAAGCCGCTGTTTATGAAATATGTGCAGTATCAGCAGGTTGCCGCTGTTTTTCAAAGAGAGGATGCAGAGGGTATACAGAGCTTTTTCAGCTTTATGAGGCGCATGATAAAGCAGCGCAGAAAGCAGAGGGACAAGCAGGGAATCCTATGTATTCTGCATAACTATGAGGTCTTTCATGAGTTGTATCAGGAGCTGGAGGAGGAGCTGCTTTATCTGCTGCGGGAAGGTAAAAAATACGGCATCATCTGCTGTATTACAACGACTGTCATACAGCAGATTCCCATGCGGATACAGGCCTGTCTGGAGGACTGGTATGCCTTGCAGAGTGCGCAGAACGAGGATTACAGCTATCTTTTCTCCTGTGAACAAAGCTGTATACCGCTCACACAGAAAGGCTGCGGACTGATGAAATATAACGATACACTCTGCATGTTTCAGATTGCAGTTTATGAAACGGCGACATGGGCACAGGCATCGCGGGAACAAACACCAAAAGCATATGATATTCCGCGTATGCCGGCGCATGTTTCCCATCCGCTTGCCATGCACAGGAACAGAAGCTTTTTAGGTAGGGAGCTCAGAACACAGGAGGAGATTTATACAGCTTATCCTACGGGACGATGTTTGTTTCTTCTGGCTGCCTACCGCCTGAACGAATGCTTTATTTCCCTTTACCTGAAGCAGCTGGAAGCAGGAGGAAGTGTTCATATAGTCAGCCCGCATCCGCTGGCGCAGCGTGAACCGTCCTCACCGGATACGGTGTATCAACTGCTGGAACAGTCACAGGAACAATTTATCGTATGGCATCAGGTGGATGAGCTGACGCTGGATACTGCCATGATGAAGAAACTGCTGGAGGCAGAGCATCTGCATCATATCTTTATGGAAACCATGCCGCATCTGGGCACGTATTCGCTCTGGGACTGGTATGCCCCTGTATGGCTGGAGGCTGCTGTTCTCTGGATGGGAAAAGGGGTTCAGGAGCACTCCTATGCGTTGAAAAGGAATGTGCAGATTGACAGAATGCTGAAAAACAAGGAAGCGATTTACTGGGAGGAGGATACATGCAGAATACTGCAGCTATGGGAGGTCGAAGAAAATGGATGAAAGAATACTGGTGGAGGTGTATGTACCAGCGGTGCAGCAATGTATGGAGGTACTGCTTCCGACACAGGTAAAGCTGCGTACTGCACACAGCTTTGTATCACGATTACTGGAGACTGCCTGGCATCTGGAAAAGGGAAGCCTTGCAAAAGGCAGCTGGTATCTGGAGGAGCAGGACAGTATGCCGGATTTCGAGCTGTGTGTCTTTGAAGCAGGCATCCGCAATGCAGAACGCATCATCATCTTATAGGAGGAACGAAATGAGTATAAAAATACAGGTTGATCCTGCCAGACTGGAAAGTACGGCAGGACAAATCGAACAGCAGACCCTGTCCTATGAAAAGAATTACCGCCGTCTGTTTCAGGAGGTGGCAGCGATGGGCAGCGGCTGGCAGGGAAAGGATAATCAGGCTTTTGTATCACAGATTCAGGGGTTTGAAAAAGACTTTCAGCAGATGGCGGCACTCATGCGTGAATATGCAGCTTTTCTCAAGCTGAGTGCAAAGACCTATCGTCAGACACAGGATGAGCGAGCACAGATGGCTCGCCGTCTGGTCAATTAGGAGGTGTATCATGGATCAGCTACAAATTACACTGGCACAGGTAATACAGACAGCTGCCGGTATCCGTTCACAGAATCAACAGCTGAATTCCTGTCTGCAGGAAATCGGCACTTCAATGAATCAGCTTGCTGCCTATTGGCAGTCTCCGGCTTCGGAAAAGATAAGATCCCGCTTTCACGGAATGCTGCCGGTTTTTGACAATTATCGGTCGATTGTCGAATCCTATGCAAAATTCCTTGATCAGACGGTATCTACCTATCAAAGCATGGAGGCACAGCTGAATGCCAGTGCCGAAGGCTTCTAGGATACTTCTCCAGACCACGGCAAACGGCTATCTGCAGCAGCTGTATGTGCTGCAGAAACAGCTGCGCCAGCAAACTGTCATGCTGCCCAATGCAACACAGGGCGCAGAGCTTCCCCTGCTGCAGCGACAGTATCGAAACATCCTGCACAATGTACAGGAACAGATTCGGATATGTGAGGGACTGCGTATGCTGTAGGCAATCGCCGAATGATAAAGATACATACCGGAAAACTGCTGCAGCTCCAGCAAAGCACACAGCGCGCATGGAAGCAAAGCAGCTACTTGAACGCTTCTGTATACCAGTTACAGAATATACTGGGGCAAACAGGGCAGCTATGCCGTTTATCTGCCCTGCAGCGACAGCTGGAAGCGCAGCTGTATCAGCTGCAGGTCTTCTTCCATGATTCACACATGCAATATGAATCCATGGAGCAGAATCTTTTGAAGCGGGCAGGACAGCTGCGCAGTGCTGCGTCATTATCCAGTGACAGCGAATATAAAGATACCTGGTATACACGTAAGGACACCTGGAAAACGACGCATCGCACACACACGACCTTTGGCAATGGCAGATCCCTTGTCGATTATGCGAAAAACGGAATCTGTGCCGGAATTTTCGGCGGCTTTGATGCCTTCCGTTATAAGGTTGGAAAGGACAGCAAATACACATCGGCAGCTGCACAGTTCACACTTGGCAGCGCCCATGTATCTGTGGATGGCAAAGCGCTGCTGTATGACGATGGATCATGGAATCCGCAACTGCAGCTGGAAGCAGAGGGAGAGGCTGCACTTGCCCAGCTGAAAGCCGGTTTTGATATCGGCACCTCTTTTGTACATGCCGGCATTGAGGCATCCGTTGGTGTCGGAGTTGCCAAAGGTTCTGCCAAGGCGGTAATTAAGAAGGATGAGGTTACGCTGAAGGGGGAAATCGGTGTTGCGGCCGTACAGGGAGAGGTGAAAGGGAAGTTTTCTTTGTTTGGCGCAGATATAACGCTGAGCGGCACCGGCGAGCTAGGTGCTGCGGGAGTTGGCGCAGAGTTTTCCAGTAAAAAAGGGGAAGTGGAATTTGGCGGAAAGGCTTCTCTGCTCGCAGGTCTGGGATTTAAGGTTAAAATCAATTACTGATGGGAAGGTATAAGGAATGAAAAAGGAAGCATTAAAAAATATTCTGCCGCTTGGCAGTGTGATCACCCTGAAGAAAGGGCGAAAAAAACTAATGATTATCGGAAGAATTCAGGAGGAACGCTCCAGCGGTATCCTGTACGATTATGCAGCGGTGCTGTATCCGGAAGGTATGCTCGATGCATCCGAGCTGTATATGTTTCAGGGAGAGGATATCGATCGCATCTATCATGTAGGACTGCAGGAGGAAGAGGAATTTGCCTTTCGCAGCTATATGGAACAGAAGCTGCAGGAATTGAACCTGCTGGAATAAGCAGTCTGCTTTCCTGTAGCTATCAAAACACGTCCAATCTCAAAGAGAAAGGACGTGTTTATGATTCAGGAGATATATGAGCTAGCTTTTGATCCCTTTTGATAAAAGAAAAGCTGTGCTCTGACGGTCTATCAGTGAGCACAGCATGACATGTATAAAGCCGTTAACGGATGCTGAAGGAAAGCAGTGCTGCCAGTGAAATCGCAAGTCTGGAATACCGCACCTTTCTTCCACCCTGTAAGAGAATTTCGCTCATGGCGCAGTATTTATCCACCGCCTGTAGCACCCAGCCCTCTTTTGTTTTGGGACAGCGCAGTGTCATTGGCCACATATGGTGGACGATGGCATCTTCAATGATGGCATTGACAGAGGTTGCCTTGCGTGCGTTTTCCAGTGCGATCTGCGGATGCACGGCACAGTGACGTCCCTCGATGGGACGCTCATCCTTATCCAAATCTCTCCAGTCATAATGATAGAGATCGTGAAGAAGTCCGGCTCTTGCGGCACTGCAGGAATCCAGATGAAATCTGCGTGCGATTAGAAATGTATAATAAGAGACATTCAGCGAGTGCTGAAATCTTGATGTGTCCATATGCTGTGTGAATGCTTTGAGATCCTGCACATCATCCAGAGGCAGTAGATCATAGATACAGCTCAGGTACTCCTGAGCCAGATCATTGTCGGCGTTATTCAAATCTATTCTGGAAAAAATTGCTTTTTGCATTCCATGACCACCTTTTTTTATATCGTCATTACTATAGCACTACTCTGTGAAAAAATCATGTGAACATTTTGTGATTTTTAAATTCAGAGACAATTCATACTATGCAAAGACTTCAAAATGGGGTATCATAAACAGGCAAAGACATGAATATGAAAGTATTATAAGGAAAGAGGGAACCTATGCCGGAATTTGAAAAGGTGATAGTCCACGTTCTGGACTGTGAACAGAATACATGTATTATGAGTACCAGCTGTATGCAGGAGCTGCAGCCGGAGGTTGAAAAAATGATGCAGACCAAGGCATCCAAGGTTTTTTCCAGCTCCTCTAAAAAGAGCGGAAAATTCAAGGAAAGCTCACAGGTGAAGCAGTGGCTGGACAGCTTTCAGCTGCAGGAGCTAAGCTTTGAACAGCTCAGTGAGCAGCTAGCACGCCACATATTTGATGCAAAGCTTCGATGTGCTTTATATTATCCAAGCGATCTGCTGATTGCACAGGTGATGGAAGAGGGAAGACGCTATCTGCTGGTGATCGATAATGCCTATAGTGAAGGTATTACGCATACGCTGGTACAGGAGGAAGCCGGTATGCGCAATGACATCATCCCTTATCGCACACTGTTATCCTCCTCCTTAGTCAAGGCGGATAAGGCATTTCTTGTGGAGCTGAGTGATTATGCGCTGCATTGTGTGGAAAGCAAGGTGGAAATCGAGGCGGAGAAGGTAAACTTCTTTGCGGATATCATACTGGAAAGCACCACATCCCCCTCATATAAGGAAGCGGTATCCTCACTGGCGAAAATTACAGAGGTAATCAGTGATAAATACGATCTGAATCAGATGGAGGTCGTTCCAAAAATGAAAAGCATCATCAAGGAGAATATTGAGCAGCAGACACCGATTGAAATTGAGGAGGTCGCAGAGCTGCTGTTCGCTGAAAAGCCGCTTGCAAGGGATGATTTTCGCGAAGAGCTGCGCAAGCAGGGCGTTGAAAAACCGATTGAGGTGGAATATGTGAAGCCGGCACGTTCGGATAAGGTACAAAAAATCAAAACGGATAAAGGAATTGAAATCATCATACCTGTGGACTATATGAACTCCCGGGATTTTGTGGAATTTAAAAATCAGCCGGATGGAACGATTTCCATACAGCTGAAAAATATAACTCGGATCACAAGTAAATAGGGGCAGCGTTCACGCAAGGTAAACAGGAAAAGAAGAAAAAACACATGCAGGAATAAAAGCCTCATGTGTTTTCTTTAGTAACCGTTATTCTACCAGCGTAACACCACTAACGCCTTCCACTTCATCCAGCAGAATTGCCTCAATACCGCCCTGAATCGTATCGTCGATGGACATGCAGCCGACACATGCTCCCAGAAGACGTACACCGACAATGCCATCCTCAAAGGATACAAATTCTACATCGCCGCCATCTCTTTGTATGTATGGACGAATTTTCTCAATGGTCTGCTTGATTTCATCTATCTTTGTCTGCATCCTATTCCTTCTTTCTCTAATGGATAAGCTGATACATGGACAGGGATACCAGTATGCCCAGCAGGATACCTCCAAGTATTTCAATGAATTTATGGCCGAGAACGCTTTTGATCTTCTCATGATAGATCGGATCGTTGAATTTCAATCCCTTCAATGTTTCCAAATCGCTGATCAGCTGCTTTGTCAGCTGTATATTTCTGCCTGCGTAATAGCGGACATTGGCCGCATCGTAAATAACGATGAAGCTGAATACACAGGTAATTGCGAACAGGGCGGAATCAAAGCCTTCGTTCATGCCGATCGCAATCGTCAGGGCTGTTACCGTAGAGCTGTGGGAGCTTGGAAAGCCTCCGCAGGCGATGCACTGATGCACATCCAGTTCCTTGGTGCGGAAATAAAGCACGATCGGCTTTAAAACCTGGGCGATGACATTTGCCAGAAGGGCAGCCACCAGGGGGTAAATCGAACTCATGTCTGTATCACCTCATATAGTTCAGAGTGCTGTTTACTTAATGATTAGCCGCTATAGATGAAGATATATGAAAAAGGAACACGGCAGAAATCATACCATGGGTACTGTATGAAAAATCTGTGTATTTTAATTCCACTATCAGCTTTTACCGGTGAATCATCAGTCTTTTACGCTCTCTGCCATATTATTATAACACAAAATCGGAAAAGATATGATATAATAAGCATGATGAAATGAGGTGAGTGGATGCATTATATGGTTGGAGAGGTCGTGGAAGGTGTCGTTACCGGAATCAAGCCCTACGGCGCATTTGTTTATCTGGACAGCAAGCACAACGGATTGATTCATATTTCTGAAATCAGTGAACGCTTCGTGCGGGATGTGCATACGTATGTCAAGGTCAACGAACGCGTAAAGGTGAAAATTCTGGATGTTGATGAAGACGGCATGCATTTCAAGCTGTCCTTGAAAGCTGTAGAAGCAAATAAAGCTCGTTCCATGCGAAAACGCAGATTCGTCCACGAATTACCGCAGATGAATATCGGGTTTACTTCACTTGCGGAGCATCTGGATCGTTGGATCGAAGAGGCAACAAAGTAAAAGGAGAAAACGCATATGATGAAATTAGACACTAAGCATGCATTTTTGAAGGAAGACATTGCAGGTTATCAGGACATCGTTACCAAATGTCATGAGGATCTCCACAACAAGACCGGTAAGGGAAATGATTATGTCGGCTGGGTGGAATGGCCAAACAACTATGACAAGGAAGAGTATGCAAGATTAAAGAGTGTTGCGGCTGATATCCGCGAAAAGTGCGATGTACTGATGGTTTGCGGTATCGGTGGTTCTTATCTGGGAGCCAGAGCTGCCGTTGAAATGATCAATGGAATGTACAGTGATAAAAAACCGGAAATCATTTTCTTTGGTAATACGTTCTCATCCACGTATATTGCGCAGGTTATGGAGTATATCAAGGATAAGGAAGTCGCAGTCAATGTAATTTCCAAATCTGGAACAACGACGGAAACCGCGCTGGCATTCCGTTTGCTGAAGCAGTTCATGGAAGAGAAATACGGAAAAGAGGAAGCAGCGAAGAGAATTGTTGCGACAACGGATAAGGCAAGAGGAACGCTGAAAACGATTGCCGATAAGGAAGGGTATGAAACCTTTGTAATTCCGGATGATATCGGTGGACGTTTCTCCGTCATCACACCGGTTGGACTGTTCCCAATCGCTGTGGCAGGTATTGATACCGATGCCATCATGACCGGTTTGAAAAAGGCATATGAAGATTTAAAGGATCCGGATTTGAACAAGAATGCAGCATATGCGTACGCTGTATGTCGCCGTATTCTTGAAAATCAGGGAAAAGATGTGGAAATGCTGGTAAGCTATGAGACACAGATGACAATGGTTGCGGAATGGTGGAAGCAGCTGTTTGGAGAGAGTGAAGGTAAGGAATGCAAGGGAAATCTGCCGACAAGCGCAAACTTCTCTACCGATTTGCATTCTCTGGGACAGTTTGTACAGGACGGGAAAAAGGTGCTGTATGAAACACTGCTGCTGATTGACAAGCCAACGCTGGATTTGAACTTCCCAGAAGATGCGGATAATCTGGATGGTATGAACTATCTGGCTGGTAAATCCGTTGACTGGGTAAACAAAATGGCATGTCAGGGAACCCTGGAAGCACATGAGGAAACAGGCGGTGTTCCAAACCTGATTCTGACACTGGACGATATGAGTGCGGAAAGCTTTGGCTATATGTGCTATTTCTTCTTCAAGGCATGTGCCATTACCTGCTATATGCTGGATATCAACCCGTTCAACCAGCCAGGTGTAGAGGTCTATAAGAAGAATATGTTCCGTCTGTTAGGGAAAAAATAGGACGAGAAGCAAAGATAGAACGTTTGCTGAGCTTACGGATCTAAAGGGTATATGGGAACCGTATGGAAATGAGAACAGCTTAAGCTCTATTTTGTATCATTTGTATATAACGGGATATTTCCGAATTGGAAATATCCCTTTGTGCGACAGGCAGTCGCTTAAGATGTCATGTGAACAGGCACATGGCATTTTCCTTTTATAAACGAGAGCCCATGATAGTTCGCTATGAACATGGAGGATGTTCGTGGAAGAGGGAAATCCTGTAGGTGAAAGTCCTACTCCGTGCGCACTGGTGCAAATCGGAAAATCTAGTCTAGGGCAACATCGTGAGGTGTTGTTTGAAGGAGACGCAGAAATCGAGAGAACTGTAGATGAACCAGCAGACCGAAATGAAAAGTGAAACACAAGTTGCGGCAGTGGAAATGTGATGACGTTGCGAAGGATGCGGAAATCTATTAACTATATATTCAAAGAACCAGTCGGATATATAGACACTCCATTGTGAAGGTGTTTGGTATGTTGGTAAGGACAAAGCGTATGACCCTGTGAGACCTCTTTATTAACCGAAAGGGTAATCAGTTATAAGAGTAAATCGAAGTATTGACTACATAAAGAGGAGTCAGACAATCTCGTAGTAGCGAAGTAGTCTTATGACCAAACGTAAGATGAAGCAAAGGGGATTGACCTTTTACAATTCTTACTTGATGACATCGTAATGGTAAGAATGACGGTACTTAGGTACAAACGAATTCAAGGAACGATGAAAGAGAGGAGAGGTTTGAAATTTATGAATGGAGCATTGAAACTTAAGTGGCATAGTTTGTATGGACAAATACTACAAGATAGGAAAATAGCAGAAGCATGGAAACAAGTGAAAGCAAATCATGGGAGTGGAGGAATAGATGGGATAAGTATCGAAGAATTCACGAAACATGAGGAAGAAAATCTTGAAGAATTACTGAATGAACTTAAGAGAAAGGAGTATAAACCAACACCTGTAAGAAGAGTTTATATACCAAAGAAGAATGGAAAGAAAAGACCACTAGGAATACCAATCAATACAATGGGAACCAGACTGCATGCGATAGACCAATACACAAGGCAAAGATTAAGGATGTGTATGATACATGAACATCCAACCATAAGGAAAGCATTTGGAATGACACATAAGTGGAATATTGAATGGTTTTCCAAGGTAGGCCTGAAACCAGCAAATTGGTATTACTACCACATCATGAATGGATACACACTTGAACAATACGTAGGAAAGCAACAAGGCAGAAATAAGTTAAGAGGAAAGAACTACATTGAGAAACAACGACAAAAAGGAATAGAAATATTCTCGAAGGCAAAACAAAAGAAAATGGCTTATGCAATGAGCAAATAAGCCATAATCATTCATAAATAGAAAATTTAGTAAATTGGTAAGCCGTATGCGTTAATAGCGCACGTGCGGTTTGATAAGGGGCTAGCCTAGAAATAGGTTAGCCTACTTTATTTAGAAGAAATGGAGAGCTGCTATGTGGAAGGAAAAAACAGAAAAAAAGAAGTTTGAGTATTGATTACCATATAATTTGCGTCCCAAAAAGCCGATAATAATCAAATAAAATAAAGGAGCCCCTCAAAGAAATTGATTAAAATTCAATCAAACTCTTTACAGGAGCTTTTATTGTGGTATGGTTC
>SKEY01002683.1_pt1 | contig 17871 bp, 18 predicted proteins | sample 4843871 | NCBI WGS metagenome assembly SKEY01 (sample SAMN11008797, study PRJNA524170) | human gut metagenome | biome: Human fecal sample; material: Feces; isolation source: fecal sample from pouch patient p36 | host: Homo sapiens | place: Israel: Tel-Aviv | collected 2016-12-04 | reverse complement strand
CCCCTCCTTCAACAAAGGAAGCACCATACGGGTAGCCGACTCAACGAACGATACGTCCGGCTCATGATCCCCCTTGAAAGGAGTGGGTACCACCATGAAATAAGCGTCGCTCACCCGAGGCTCGGTGTACGCCTTGAAATGTCCGGAGGCCAGTACCTCCCGCAACATCTCCTCCATACCCGGCTCGATGATATGCAATTTCCCCTGGTTGGTAACCTCCACCACCTGGGCGTTGATATCCACCCCGGCGATCTCCACCCCGTGCTTTGCGGCAATAATAGCCGTGGGCAGGCCAATATAGCCCAAACCCATGAAACATGCTTTCATAAAAATTATGTTATTATGTTATATTGATTTAGAATAAGAAAACGGAGATATAAATTAAATCAGTCCTAATTTCACCCGAAGCAAGAACCTCACTAAATGTATTTGTCTTTTAATTCGAACCGGTTCCTTCACCAAACGATAGGCCCATTCCAAATTATGTCGTACCCACCATTGCGGGGCACGTTTCACGTTACCGGTATATACATCAAAGCTACCACCTAGACCTTGATAGACAGCTTTATGTCGTTCGGCCATCTCTTCCATTAGCAATTCCTGTTTTGGGGAGCCCATCGCCACAAAAACCACATCCGGCCGTTTTGTCACGATATCTTCCAATAAATTTTTTCGCTCTTCCTCTGTTTTAATATAGCCATTTCGGAAGTTGGCAATCCGTATACCGGGATAATCCTCTTTTAGCTTTTTTACGGTCCGTTCGATTACTTCTTGTTTTCCACCAACCAAGTAATAACTCTTTCCTTGTTGATAGGTCATATTGATGATACGCAACCACAACTCGCACCCCGGAATCTTGATCACTTCCTTATACCCTTTCTTTTTCAACGCCATGACCGCTCCGAAACCATCACAATAGCCTATATTTCGGTTGATGATAGAACGGGTCTGATCCGTAGCATGCAAAATCTTTTCCGCATTGATAGCCACCAATATCCCCTTGTGCCGACTCACAAAAGCCAACAATTCCTCATGCGAAGTAAAAGGATATACCTTCACCCCGTTCAAAGAAACTTTTTCCATATATGTTTTTGATTGTAAAAATTCGATCGGTAAGATTCTAGTCAAACTACCACAAGTACAGTTTTATCTGTAGCCCATGGGAATATCTCCACTCATCCAATATCTTCTTAAAGGCATGAACCTCCCGAAGGAGATCATGAGAAGTAGTACTTACTATGTTGACAAAGTATATATTCTATAAGACTTGAAGTATATGTAAGGGATATTACGACAACATCACTTTCTACTCTTCAAATACATCGTCAACACATACAGCATCCAGCCATTGCACCAGCGTATATATGAAATGCTATTCGTGAACAACGGCCATTTTTGGTATTTGAAGCAATGCTTTTTCTTTTTCCAAAAGTGATTGATGGTATATTCTATGATGGTAGATAATTTTTCTTTATCTTTATCCTTTTTATTGATACTCAATGACAATATTCCCTGAGCTTGATTATGAATATCAATAGGGTATTTCTTTGGGTAACGCCAAAAGAAGATTCCTTGGTTGTCTATTTGGACATCCTTCAAATACTTATAGCCTTTATCGTATGCCCTCTGTGCATCCTCTAGTAATTGTGATTCTTTTATCAGAGGTAAACATTCATGCAGAGAATCAATCACAAAACCTTGATGAAAATCTTTCTGATTGAACAGCACTCCTTTCGCAGAATAGCCATACGTCCATCCTCCATCCGGTTCTTGATAATGTACCATGGTACGGATGATGTCAAGACAGATAGCCCCCATTTCATATTCATCCACCTGAAAAGTCTCCAAGCCAGCTCTGTCCATGAATTTCATAATCGTTTCAACTGCCACCATGGAAGCGTTGAATGTCAATCGGGCGTTCTTATCCGGAGAATAGCCTATGAAGTTCCATCCATCACGTTCCAACACTCTTCCTGTCCTTATCAGATTTCGAACTACCCGTTCAAGGTCTTTCAATATCTGTTTATCGTGATTAATGTCATACAGATGAATCATAGCCTGCCCCAAGCGTGCATCCAGATAGACCAATGGCTTCTTGTTATCATGTATTTCACCTCCTGTTTTGAATGGATAATTACGCCCCCATCCCAGCTCCTCTTCCGTACTAAATACAGCAGCAGCAATCATATTCCGATAGCAAGTCTCTGCTTTCTGCAAATATGTTTCCTCTTTCGTAATCTCATAAAGATTCAAATAAGAATCAATCATCAAGGCATGGACTTTAGTCACCATTCCTTTCTTGATTCCCAACAAAGGGCGCATATTGATGGGTGACACTTTCGCTATATGGAGAAAAAGAATACTCTTCGGAACATACTTTGCGATAGGACTCAGATAAAAATCGTATGGATCATACCCTAACAGTCGTTCATCCTCGATATACTCCAAAAGTTGGAGAACAATGCCTTGTATTTCCGCTTTATTCATCGCCGAGCAATTTTAACAATAGTTCTTTGTTTTCCAATGATTTACAGCGAATGATTACATTATGCTCTTTTTGGGTTTTCCGTACCTCGTCAAGATGATTATACATCCGTGTAAATATTTTCGCCACACGTTCCTTATTGATGTCTTTCAAGTCGATACTATTCTCCAAAACACCATACGAATCCATGAATTCATTTGACTTCTGTTGGTATGCAATGCAGAGGATAGGAACTACCCCTTTCAAACCATATACTATTGAATGTGTTTTCGTACCGATGAACATATCACAATTGGCAATAATGCTTGCAGTTACCGAAGGTTCATAATCACTCTCTATAATGGTGAACATTTCCGGCTTCTGCATCTTCTCTTTCATTTCTTTTGCCAGATGGCGGTCATTATAATTACCAGTATTCGCTTCCATAGGAATGAGCAAAACATTACAGTCGAAGTCGTTAGTTATCACATCCAGTATGTCCACCATGTGCCGGATATATTCTTCCTTGGTAAAGAAATACTTATAATAAATATGATGGATAGTCAAGCCGACAACCATCTTGCCTTGCTTGCATAAGTTTGTCAATTCAGTTACCTGCTTTGCAAGAGACATATCCGTAGGGATAGAGAACACTGTTTCGGCGGTCAATACAGCATTACATCCCTTCATATATTGCATGGAATCTTTCTCACGAATGGTTATAAGGTCAGTACGTCTCAACACATACATACTCATCCATTTTATGATGTCGGAAAAACGTCCTTCGAAAGGACCGATGGTATGCGCATACACCATTGTCTTTTTGCGCAATATCTTACCAAAGTAAAAGCCCATACAGTGAGAGAACACCTGCCCCAATCCGTTCATGGAAGTGAAAGAATGACCACCGGGGAACACCACCACATCTGCCCTTTTATAAGCTTTCACCGTTTCCCTTTTACGGAAAGGAAGCCATAATTCAATGTGCATTTTATAGAAAAGTATCCAAATGAACAGGTAGCAAGACCATACCATCTCTCTCAGTAATGCGCCTATCTTTTTAGCTTTCGATTTGTTATAAAGAATATTTTTATAGCTCACCAGCCAGTCATAACATTTGACACCATATTGCGGAATTGCAGTTTCAGGAACGGCAGATGTGATTTCAATATTCACATCGTCATCCTTTAATGCATACATCGTTGCGCTAATTACCGAATTATTACCCTTATTCGGGTTAAAATTCTGCACAATTAGAATATTCTTACCCATATACTATCTAATCTTTTAACTTATTAATGATTTTTCCTACTATCAGTTGTGACTTGTTTATCTTGGCAGGAGAGAATAGTTTCATCGTCAGTTTCAACAATGCGATATGTACTCTGTATTTCAAGGAGGTAGCTTGGGAAATCACGTCTACCTTATGTTCTTTTACTCTCATTGCATTTCCGATCGCACCTTTGTCTATGACTCGTCTATTCGCCTTATGGAAATTCTCTATCGTCTCATCTTCAACCTGAATGAACTTTTCGATGCCATTTTCATGTAATAGGGCATCGGCATTCTGCGTTTTCGTCAAAACAAAGTTCCAACCATCGCTTTCTTGTTCTGTATATTTCTTTGTCCAAGCATCACATACCACCATATCCGCTGTTAGCCCTACACCGTCTACACAACTCAGGCAACCTCTGTTGCATAGATAAGGAGATGAAAGTACCGTCCCCATCGACATAGAAGCTCTATAAGGAATCTTATACTGTCCTTTGGAATGTGTAATTTCCAAAAAACCTGGCCAACCGTTACCTCGATTACACACAGCAGAAATGCGGTCATAGTCAAAACCTGCAGTTTTGGCTATATATCTATAAGCATGAGTTGTTGGTGTTTTTCCACATAAAATAGAGATTTTCAAGAACACCCTCTCGGCTACTTTTCTATTTGTCTTTTCCAAATTACTAACAGCTTGAATGTGGCAAGGAAGACCCACAATTACCACTTTCTTACAATCCGTATTCAATAGCTCTTTTACTCCCTTTGCATAATCCACAGGAGCATATATAGATGTTTTAGAAGAAATCACCTCTTCCGTTGTCTTTGCTATGAAAGATTGTCCAGCCACTCCATCCCGGTGAGATATAAGCACGCCATCGCAAATCTCACTCTCTAATAAAAAACAGAGAAACGAAGTGATGAAACCACCTGAAGCTGCATGTCGTCTGATTCCTACATTCTTGCTACAAGCAGCATAAGCCGCTTGCGTTTTACCCAATGGGGTCTCTTGTCTTCTATTTGTTTCCGTATTCAATACAGGACAAACTTTCAGACATTTTCCGCAATCAATACAAAGATTATCATTCACTGAAACAGCGAATGTACCATTCTTTGGATTTAGTGAATATTCAATGCACGATTTAGGGCAAGCTACAGAACAGACACCACAAGCTGTACAATCTTGGCCTATTGATTTTATATTGCTCATATAGTTTTTTGGTTCACATTTTAGAAATTAAAAAATAATAAGTAAGTCGTAAAAATTAAATAATACTAAGCCACATGACCGAAATAGATATAAAGTTCCGTACCAACTGCCGCCAAGGCTCTACCCGTAGCGTAAAGCAAGAAATCAGTGGAGATATAATCCACCAGTCTGATCCACTTGTCTTTGAGTATGCACCAAAGAGTTTCTGCGATGTTCAGATGCGGAGAATATGGAGGCAGGAAGAAAAGAAGCAATCCCCTTGTTTCCCAAACAGGCCTGAGCTCTTTCATGAGTTTGAACCTGTACTCTTTGGCATTGTCCAATACGAGAAAAGTGTTTTTCTTTATCCGGAAGGAAAGCCGGTCAAAGAAATCTGCCACGCTATCGGCCGTGATACTTTTGGTCGTACTAAAAAACCTCATAGCGGTTGTTGCGGTCTATCATGCCGAATATATTCAGTCTGAAAGACTTTTGATAGGGGATAAAGATATCTTCTCCCCGGAATTACCAACCATAAGGCACATACCCTTCCATGCATATATGGCTTTCATCTCCGAAGTAAAGATCTATAAAACTGCCGTTTGCCTGTCGCCTGTTGCCAAGTTTCCTTGTCTTTCTTTACACTCTGCCTGTCGTTCTATATGGCGATACATACGGCTTTCTCGTCCGAGCAATCCATTATGGGCTTGCGACCACGGCCGGGATACGTTTCCAAACCTTTGATGCCCTCTGACTCGAAACATTTCACCCGCGAATTGACTGATATATGTGTCATTTCCGTCTGTTCTCCTACGGATCTTGATGACAGGCCCGTGGATTTTAAAAGGACGGCCCAACAGCGCATACGGAAAACATGGCTCACCTTCTCAAAAGCCTTTCTCCAATTGCAGACGTTGGGAGTCTGTAAGTTCTATTGCTTTGATCTTTACCATAGTTGTATAGATTTATATGTTCACACAAAAATCTTGATATAAATTAATTTTAAACATATACTTATTCCGAAATAGTTATATATTGGTGTCTCAAAAATATAAAATTCAGATTACTTTTAATGTTCTATTTCTTTAATAAAACGTGCTGGATTACCAGCCCAAACCTGATAAGCAGGTATATCTTTAGTTACCACAGAACCGGCTCCAACAATTGCATGTTCACCAATTGTAACTGACTTTACAATTAAAGCATTCATTCCTATATATGCTCCTTTTTTTATATAAACTTTGCCACGATCGTAACACCTCGCATTAGGATTCATGAAATGAGTCACTATTTTTACACCAATTGTTAAACGCACTCCCTCTTCTATAATAATATCCTCTGGATAGTTGGTATCAAAAGTCACCTCTTCGCCAATAAACGTTTTTTTAGGATTCAAAACATTTACCCCCCCCATTTTAACAATTAAAGGTCTCCATCCTCTTGATTTCATGGGAAGATGCTGCAAATGCAGAAAAATTAATTTCTTTATTCTACTTAGTTTCATGATTCTATATTTAGTTATATATATTAACGATTGTTATAAAAGAAGACTAATCCTATAACAAATAAGCTATACATAAAAAACAGTCCACTTCTTAACCTTATATTTTGTATCGCATAAGCAATTAACGGTATCATCAATGGAAATAAAGTAATCTGATAACGCATATCAAGTGCGACAAAAGATAATATAAACATCATCGCACTAGTTAAGAAATAAACTAATAATGGATATTTCATATAATCATAAGTTCGAATAATATCAATCAAACTTGCTATCATAAAAAAGTTCAAAAACATTTTCAGCAAAAGACCAGAACTATGTATTAATCCATATTGAATAGTCCTATTCATACTGGGAAATGGACCAAATAAAACAGCTATTACTTGGGTTGTCCATTTTAATGTTTCATTCATAGAGACAGATTCTGAGCGTGCTCCCGAAGTGGCTAATATTTGTTCTAATGGTTTATCAAATATGGCTATCAATATCACATTTAATAACAAGACACCTACCACAGAACCTAAAAGAATCATATATAATAATTTTTTCTTATTACAATTTTCAGCAATCAGGAAAAGAAATAGAACAATTAACAATATAGCAAAAATAGCCTTTCGAAACAAAAGTGCAAAAAAACAAAAAAGAAAAAAAAGCAATAAATCATTCCGACTCCCTGTATATTTATAATGTAACATATAATAGAAAGCAGATACAATCAAAAACACGAAGAAATTCTCTTTCAAACCTACAGCGGCTATTACAGATAAAAAAGGAAAGCAACCGAAAACCATCAAACAAAAAAATCGGGTCATATGCTGGATGCTATAAAGCATCATGATTTTATTTATTTTAATTGAAGAAAGTAATAGGATAAGTGAATTTAAGAGCAATAATGCAGTTTGCCCATTATCCCCTACACCAAATAATTTATAAATAAAATACACAATGGATGTCATGCCCACATCATCCACATTCAAACCAGACAAAAACAGCAACAACAAGTAGTTTATATACGAATCTCCAGAACAAAGAGACATTGTTGCCAAAGAATCGTAGGTATAACTATCTACTGCATGAAAAAAAGGCTCATTCAAATAAATCCATGAACATGAGCGAACTAAAATTGAAGAAAAGAGGGAGTATAAAAAAATGACCAAATACAAAATAACCGAATTCTTCGTAAAGAGAGATAGCATAATGCAAGTAAAATATGCAATTGCGAAATAAACATGAATTCCAATCATAAAAGAAGGTATATTTTCCTTATATCCTTCTAAAGAGTAATAAAGAAAAAGAAAAATGAAAGCACAGATATATGCGATTAGAATTGCATATATATTTTTTAAGCATAAAGAATTACAACTTTTCATATAATCCTATTATAAAATTCAACAACCGATCTTTCGGAATACTCTTTCTCCACTACAGTTCTGGGAGAATAAGCAGAATAGTTATTCGCAATTTTAACAATAGCCTTCCTTACTTCTTCTACTCGGCTTCCAAAATCAGAAGAATATGCGGCTAATTCACCGGAAACTTCTGAACGAACAAATTCAGGAAAAGCACAGATATCAAATGTTACAACTGGTTTATTGCAGCTCATAGCTTCCAAAACGACCAACCCTAAGCTTTCACCGGCTCTTATAGACGATAATAATAATAATAATACAGAATCATAAAATAATGGCATATACTTTTTTTGCATTTTTTCTACAACTTCAATATCATCTGTAGCTTTTTGAAACAATGGAATATAATGACTCGCTTCTCCTCCATAATTAATAACCTTAAATATCACTTTCTTATTAATAGATTGTTCTATATCTTTCTTTGTTTTTATCAATTCCAAAAGCACATCAGCCCCTTTGTTTGTCGTTAAAGCTCCAGAAAACCCTATTACAAAGGTATTTTTATCTTTAAATTCATTATACGGAGCAAATAAATCGGTATCTATACCACCACTCGGGGAAACTTCTATCAATTCAGACGAGATATTCAATATATCAATTAATTTACGTTTAAAATAGTAAGAAGGTACGATATGTTTATACAAATGTACTTTTGTTCGAATAAAAACTAAGGTTATCCTAATAAACCATGTTTTAGAGACCAATTCCTCCCCATGCCAATGTATATAAACTCTTTTCCCCTTCAACCCTCTATTTAGCAGGATGGGCCATACAAATGGTAAATGATTGACATAAACCACATCATAATTTTTCAGATTCACAAACAAAGCCCTAAACCAATAAATTATATACTTTATTAACTTATAGAGCAATGTCATTTTTCTATTATACCGGATAACCAACAAATCCACATCACAACCGGCTTTCCTCAAACAATTAGCTATCGTTTGTGCATAAGTAGTATATTGAGGATTAAAAGTAGTTGGATAACCATTATTTAAAAATAGCACTTTCTTCATTATAGTTACATTATTTAAAAACATATCATTTCACAATATCACATTTATTTATATAAATTATTCTTTGAATTAAACAAACAATCTGTGTCGTAATAAGCAATATAATCACAGAACTAATACTAAGAATATTTGTAATATACAAAACGCATAGACCCATTAAATGGTAAACAGATGCCATTACAGCAGATAAATTTACATATTTGATCTTGTTCAATACTCCCAAGTAAGGATATCCCAAAAACATAACAGGCACATCAATAGCAAGTAATATTAAGAACAAGTTGAAATTATCTAAAATCAAATAATCTCCTACCTTTATAAAAAATGGCAGGATATAAGGAACAATAAAATAAACAACAACCAATAGTATGATATTAATTCCTACTGCAAACACGATAACCTTATTCATGCGTATGATATTCTTTATTCTCATAAAGTAAGGATAAAAGACATGCTGTATCAAGGGAGCCACAATAGCAGAGTAAGCATTGTAAAGTTTTTCCGATACTGAATAAATTCCTGCTGAATATTCTCCTAAAAAACTACCCACAACCAATATATTGGAATTAGTATACAGCCGGGTGGCTACGGTCGATGTAAAAAAAGAGACGCTGTCTTTAAAATAGAACTTCATTTGTGTAAAAGAGCAACATACGTATTTCAAATTATAACATTTTCTAACCATGATTACCCCGACTATAGAGGAAATGACTTCATTGAGAGAGAAGAAAGAAATAACCCAAATATAATCATTTTCATTCTTGACAATAAAAAATATCGGGAGAATACATATAGTTTTCACTATCAAAGAAATTCTCGTAACCTCCTTGACATTTTCCAGTGATCTAAACAGCCAATATGGCAGAAATGCGGTAGAGAATACTCTCAGGTACGCAATAATGTATAGCATATAGTATTCCCTAAATTTTGGAAATGTGAAAATGATGGTCAAGTAAACAATAAACAGGATTGAGGCTAGGAGTAATCGATTGATGACAATGCAACAAAAGATTTCAGACAATTTCTGCCTGCAGTTTCTGTTATCTACCACATGCTTCACATTAGACAGGTCAAAGCCGAATTCACTAATTACCTGAAAGTACCAAGCGAAGGCCACGGAATAATATACTAACCCGTATTTTTCAACCCCAATCGTGTTAATTAGAAATGGAATCAATAAAATCGGATAGATATATCCAAAACCTTGTAGGATAAACAGATTTACAATATTGTTGAATAATTTAGATTTCACGATTGCTATAACTTGCATAAATCCATCCATATTTTCTAATCAACTAAATGTTAAGGTCGAGTAAGGAGAGGGACTTCCCCCCTTCTCACAGAATCGTGCTTGACAGTCTCCCATCACACGACTCTTCGTGCTTAACTCATTTGTTATTTGTTTATAATTCAATTGACACGCTTTATATATAGCTTATATCCACATGCCCAATGGACAAACAGGATTGGATTCTTTTAGGCTGTAAGAGTAAGCGCATGCCTTGCTCTTCCTATATACCCTATATACCCATTACGAAGTCTTTTAAACTTGCGTCTAAGCCATCTTATAAGTTTCTCATCCAAGTAATTCATGACCTTCCTAAATTCTGTCTTATTGAATTTAGAATAATAGTTTATCCATCCTTGAATTATCAGGTTCAACCAAGAGGACAATTCGTTTATACTCTTGCAAACCTTACTCGTTAGCTTCCAAGAACGAATAGTCTCACGTATTTTCTTGAATGATTTCTTACTGATAGTTGGAGAAAACCCTGCTAACAATCTACCCGTCTTACGGACCTTGGACATGCGTGGACGGAAAGTGAATCCCAAGAAGTCAAATATATCAAAAGGTATTTGAGGATAATGTATCTGCATCCATCTGTCAAACACATAATGCAAGAACAGATTGGCGAGAACAAGCTCTATGACAGACCCTTGAGATACTACCTTACCAACTTTGTAGAAGGCTTTCATTTGTCGCTCACTACCTATAAGTGTCCCAAACAGCACAAAAGTGGTTTGTAATCAATACCTATATATCGAATACGGTAGGCCTACTACCATCTCTTTGAAAGTTACAGACTCGCTATCCATCTTAAGTTGACATCTTACGTGTTTGCAAATCTTCGTGGCACACTAAGCATCAATCAAGCACTTGATACGCACGAAAGACCTTGACTCATTTACTGGTTCCAGTACTGCGGGCTGAGGAACTGAGGGGTCTACAAACTCTACCGGAAAACATCCCAAATATGTTCCCCTTTAAGCCTTAGTTACCCTTAAATACCCCTCATTAAGCACCTCAACCTCATTTTCCCCGAAAATGATAACATCTAAGTCTTGCTTGTACTTCAGTTTCTTGTCTTGGTCTAGGACGAAGGCTTCGAAAGGGGCTTTACTGCTATGATCTGGGATAGAAATAATCCAGTAAACACGATGACACTGGCGATTTATGATTTTTTTCTCGTCTCTCAAGAACAAGAATGTTTTTTCCAATTGCCTCAAGGCATTACCGGCATTCGAGGCTATATTTTTATCTAAGCAATATTTTAGTTCGAGTAAGAATAACCATCTCTTGTTTTTAGCTCCTGAAGACGCACACATACATTCACATTGCTTTACCACCTTGCCCTGCTCGTCTTTCAGCACAGATTGGTTCTCTTCAAAATTGACAGCATCAATAGAAATACCCTTTTTATTTTTCAAATGAAATACTTCCAGTTCCCCCGGTTTATTTGCCAATATTTTCACACCAGAAACAGAAGTATCGTGTGTCTTAGAATACTCCGTATAGTCAGCTATATAAATATCCGAATTATGATTCTCTATATGTGGAAATACGTCTCTCATCCCTCCTCATAATAATTAAGCATATTATTAAAATCCTTCATGATTCCTTGAATGATACGATTGAAATAATTAGCCCGGATCAATCCGGAGGCATCCTGAATGGTTCCGTTAGGATTATTCCCATCCGAACGCATCTTGCCATCCTCTATTTCCCAAACCGCTACATCTATCGGATTCAACGCCGCATTTCTACAATCCAATTCCTCATACTCTTCTTCTGGCATCTCGCTTTTCACCCTATAAGCCATCAAGCAGTTATTCAAGGCATAGAGGATATACGGGCTGTGGGTCGTAAGCACCAAACGGTGGTTCCTTCCATGATTGATAGCGGTTAACAGATAGAAAAGAAGGTCTCTCTGGGCCTCGGGGAAAAGATTTTGCTCGGGTTCTTCTATCACAAACTGCGTATGCGTATATACTTTTCCCTGTATAAAGCCCGCTAAACGTCTTTTCAGTTCCTCTACTTCCTTTGATGTCCGATTATCCCCGTCCAGCTTTTCCAACAGTTTTACGATCTTTTCTCCCTCCGCATAGGAATAAGGTTTCTCTTCCTCATATATGCCCTTGGAGAGCCAATCGATCAACAGGATCAATGGCACGATAGACTGCAATCCGCTGGATGCAGTACGCAACATCAATTTTTTACCGTTCCGCATCTGCAACACGTCCGTATCTCCATCCCCTAAATAGTATTCTATTCCCATATTCAAGATGTCCATCTTATGGTCAATAGGATATTTTCGTTTGGCATCGTACCAATTCTTTATAAAATCCAGAAGATTATCATTATCTTCCGCATAGTCACGAAGATTGGGGACGGCAGAGACAAAATTTCGTTCCGCCGGGATATAAATCACCTTCGGATTGATTTTCTTTTCTATCGGGAAAAAGAAAAACTCTTTCTCATTATAATGTGCCGATTCATATTCAACACGATATGGGATCGGTATCGCTTCGGCTTCATTCCAATTATAAGCATATGTCAAGTTATCGCCGGCATAATAGATCATGGAATCCTCATTAAAATAAGAACCGGATAATTTATGATAAGATTGTAAGCGTTTATAGGCATCCTTCCATGCCATCTTCTCTTCAAACGCATTTGTTTTCTCCATCCAAGTACAAAAACTGATAATTTTAGCCAATGTACTTTTGCCACAACTCTGTGGACCCATGAATATATTCACCTTCTTCAGTTCTATATCCACGGACTTTATGGGTCCTACATTTTTTACAATCAAACGGGACATATTTTTCACTTTTTGTTCTTATTCATGCAAATATAGCTCTTTTTTTCAATTATCCTCCTTCCCCCAGCACATACTTCCTGATCCCATATCGAATGCTCGGTACATTCGCCCCGTTCACGAACGTGAGGTGAGGCAAGAGGGCGCTGATGAAGGCACGGCTCTTGACCAGCTTGAGGGGAGACGAGTAGTCGGCTAGGATCTCGTTGTAAAGGTCCGTCAATACCGTCTGGCAAAGGGTGACCGTGTCCGGGCAGACGCATAGGCGGGCCTCGTAGACAAGACGGGTCGCCTCGTCCGGGATGAACAAGGCCAACGAGGAGGGTTCAGCCGTCACCGGAGGGGCAGGAGAGTTTATCGGAGGAGACGGAGACTCATGAAGTCCCGATTCCGCGGGCGTAATCCAGCGTTCCGTCCGTGTCACCGTCCCGTCACCCCAATGGATGTTCTGGATAGCGATGGTGGCATTGGGCAGGATCTGCACGTTACCTCCATTGACCGTAAAGGCAGAACGTGCCTGTTCCGCCCGCTCTTGATTTTCTGTCATATCCGTTTTTAATTTAAGTGTTAACAATAATCACCCTTTTCACGGGGGATATTTATTTCTATCCTCATTTCATCCACCATACGTCCGTTTCCGTACCCGTCCCGTCCATCGCTATTCCGGGAACGGGCAGGAACGCATTCCTTTACCGGCAGTAACCGAATAATCAATTTATTTTATCCGATCATGAAAGAGTCTATCTTTTCCTTTTTCAACGCCCCCATCACCAATCAAGTGCCGAACGGGGTTGTCTGTGTCAGTCAATTGCACGCCTATATCACCACCAGCGAGTGGCTGCGTGAGCGTACCGATCAGGTACGTGCCGCATCGGGCGACGAGAAACGGTTCAGGCGGCTGAAACAGAGTTTGCTACCCTATGTCACGCCCGCCGGTATCTTCTCCTACCGCAAGGAAGATCACTTGCTCGTGCCCTCGGGCGAGTTCGTCATCGACATCGATCACCTCTCCTCACCCGAAGAGGCGATCTGTTGGAGGGACACGCTCTTCGCCGATGAGCGGCTACGCCCCGATCTCTCCTTCGTGAGTCCCAGTACCACGGGAATCAAGCTCCTCGTACCCTATCGCCTGTCGATCAAGAAAACCGTAGAGGAGTCTTTCGACGAGGCGGTACGATTCGCTTGGGAATACCTTGAGTGGAAATACGGGCTGAAAGCTGATGCCACGAACGCAGACCTCTCACGGGCTTGCTTCCTTTGCCACGATCCCTCAGCGAGGCTAGGAGACCGGAATTGTTGACAGAGGACAAGTGACAGTTGGTAGTTATAAATCATTATTCACCATTCATTATTCATTCATCATGAACCCATTATCAGATCTGGAGCGGCTCGTTGCCGCCATCGAGAAACAGGGGGCGAACATCGCTCCCACCTATCAAGAGTATATGCCGATCGCCTTCGCCATCGCCAACGATTGCGGAGAGGCCGGCCGGACATTCTTTCATCGTATCTGCCGGATGTCGGAGAAATATGTCTCTACCGAGGCGGATAAGCTATACGACCATGCCCTCAAAGGAGGCAATGGACGGAATGGCTTGGGATCCGTATTCCACTTGGCGGACCTAGCCGGCGTGAGGCTGGACAAATCCTTGGCCGAGACCGGGAAACTTTCAAACTTTCAAACATTCACGCCTCCTTCACACACGCACACGTGTACGCACGAGGAACAGTCCGTGAAAAATGTCCCGCCCGCCTTTCCGGAGTATCCTTGGCCCGCTTTCCTCAAACGGATGATCGACCGGGGCGATACCCCCGCCCAAAAGGATATCCTCCTGCTGGGAGGTATCACCGTGTTGGGAGCGACACTCAACAAATCGATCCGGATATCGTACGGGCGAAAATTCTACTACCCTTGCCTGCAAACGTTCATCGTCGCCCCTCCCGCCTCGGGAAAGGGAGCCCTCGCTTGGACACGCCGGCTTGCCGAGCCGATACATGAGGCGATGATGGCGAACTACCGGCAGAGGCATAAAGCTTACCGGGAGGAGAAGAGCCGTTGGGACTCGCTGGGCAAGAAAAAATCCGATACGCCGGAGCCCGAGATGCCTCCCCTCAAGATGTTCCTTATCGCCGGTAACAATTCCGGCACCGGCGTGCTGGAGAACCTCATCGAGGCCGACGGCATAGGGCTGATCTGCGAGACCGAGGCCGATACCGTGAGCACGGCCATCGGCACCGAGCACGGGCACTGGAGCGATACCTTGCGTAAATGCCACGACCACGAGCGACTGGCTTTCAACCGACGCACGAACCGGGAATACCGGGAGTGCCCGGCCTCTTACCTCAGTGTCTTGTTAAGCGGTACTCCAGCGCAGGTACGGCCACTTATTCCCTCGGCCGAAAACGGGCTGTTCTCACGCCAATTGTTCTACCGGATGCCGCCTATCGATGAGTGGGCGGATCAGTTCGAGCAGGGCGACGAGGACATGGATAGCCTCTTCTCCGATTGGGGGAGACAGTGGAAAATGCTCGTGGACTACCTACATGAGAGGGTCAATGTCATACAATTCCATCTCTCCGACACGCAAAAGGAGCGATTCAACAGCTGCTTCGCACGCATATTCGGGCACGCCGGTCTTTCCTACGGTTATCCGATGCGAAGCTCCGTGGCCCGTATCGCCATCAATATCTGCCGGATCGCTTCCGTGGTGGCCTTCCTGCGATCGGTGGAGAGTCTCCTCATCCCACAAGCCATTCTCGATTCTCAATTTTCAATTCTCAATTGTCCCGGTCTCTCGCCTGCCCCCGAGATCCCGGAGGAGAACGTACGGGACGGTATCGTTCCTTCCCTAGAGTTACGTATCGATGATGACGATTTTAAGGCTGTCCTCTCGCTCGTGGAGCCGCTCTACCGTCATTCGGCGGGCATACTCTCCTTGCTTCCGTCTGACGAGGTGCCACGCTCTCGCACACCCACGCCCCAAGAGGCCCTCTTCGCGGCCCTTCCACTCTCTTTCAACCGACAACAGGCCTTGGAGGAAGCAGAGAGGAACAACATCCCCACCGCCACCCTAGATACCTGTCTCAAGCGAATGCAGGAACGAGGCACGCTGGAGAAGAACGGCCGGGGCGAGTACAGCTTCGGCGACCGTGTCACCCATAAGTAATCCCGGCCTCCCTCACACCCCTATATAATGTACCCAACGGGCGTGTGTGTGTGAGGGGGGTACGAATGTTTGAAAGTTTGAAAGTTTCATTCTCCCAAATCTATAAATCATAAATCAAATGTCCTTACCATTAAGAAAGTCCGCACTGGCGGCATCCTATTTCCCTGAGCTGGCCTCCCATCAAGCTTGTAACCGTCTACGCCGTTGGATCATCCGATGCACGGAGTTGTACGATAAGCTGCGGGAGACGGGCTACCGCCCCGAGCAACGTATATTTACGCCACGACAGGTGGGGTTGATCATACTCTATCTTGGTGAACCGTAAATTAGTTGACAGTTACGCACAGCGGTAAATTAAAACGGCCTATTGTCACTTGTCAACTAGAACAGGCATTCTAAGGTCTTTACAATGCCCATCCAAGGCTTCTTATAATGCCTATTCAAAGGGGCTTACGATGGGCAGCGTAAGAAACCGGCGGTTATCACCGTGTCCCATGTTAATTAATCGTTATTCCCTGCCCCGGGCATCAACCGGCATCACCGCCTCTTACGGCGGAACCTATCTTTGTAACGTTGATCAGCAAATAATTAATTTTCTATTATCAACTTTTAATTTTCAATTACCATGCCACAAGCATTTCAAGCACGAAAGTTTTTTATCCCCAAGACGGATCCCAAGCAGGAGGTGTACAAGCCGGTTCCCTATTATTTCGGTACCCTGTCCACGCAAGACGCGGCCGACCAGATCGCCGAGGAGTCGTCGCTCACGAAGGGTGACGTATTGAACGTATTGGATCGTTATCAGCGGTATGTCATCAAGAACCTGCAGAAAGGCTACAAGGTGGAGCTGCTGGGGTTCGGAACCGTCTATAACCGCTTCGTCACGGAGAAGGGGGTAGCGACCGCCCCCGAGGTCAAGGCTACGCATATACGGACTATCGTACCGGGATTCTCGCCTTCCTATACCATACTGAACGGGGCACGACGGTACTCGCTGCTGGGCGAGAAGACTTCGTTGCTCAAGGTGACGATACTCGGGACGCCGGTGGAGGAAGGGGGCGGCGACTCGGAGTCGCCTGATGAGATCTGATGTGTCACTTTTGGCTTGACCCAAAAGTAACCAAAAGGTCAAGGCTGACGCTGACGGGCTACTTCGAGACCTACGCTCGCTGTCGCATCCCAACTCGCTTCGCTCAGACAGGGATGCTCCGGGCGCTCGCTGCGGTCTCTTCGCTTGACGCCCGTCCGCTGAGGCCGTCCGAAGGAAAGCGAAGCTTTCCTCTTATATCAGCCGGGATTCCTAATTCATAACTCATAATTTAAAATTCATAATTCATGAAAAAGTCCGTATGGAGTACCATTATCAAAGTGATCATCGCCGTAGCTACCGCCATAGCGGGAGCAGTTGGCATCCAATCCTGTATTCTCTAATTTTCAATTATTATGGGTAAGGCTTATTGTTTCTACCAGAATTACAGGGAGGTTCGCCTCCTTGTAATTCATTGCTCGGCCACACGATATGACAGGGATTTTCCCGTGGAGGCGCTCCGTTCATCACACAAGGCACGGGGATTCGCCGATATCGGGTATCATTTCTATATCACACGGGACGGGGAATTACACCGCTGCCGACCGGTCAACCATATCGGGGCGCACGCAGCCGGATGGAACGACAAAAGTATCGGTATATGTTACGAGGGAGGACTCGACGAACAGGGCCGTCCGGCCGATACCCGGACCTACGCCC
>SKEY01001540.1_pt2 | contig 17871 bp, 14 predicted proteins | sample 4843871 | NCBI WGS metagenome assembly SKEY01 (sample SAMN11008797, study PRJNA524170) | human gut metagenome | biome: Human fecal sample; material: Feces; isolation source: fecal sample from pouch patient p36 | host: Homo sapiens | place: Israel: Tel-Aviv | collected 2016-12-04 | reverse complement strand
ATGTAACTATACGAAATTAAACAGGGGGTGAACACTCATCAGGCAAAGCTTGCGCAGCTTGGTGAGTCACTTTGACTTAGCTGAAAAAAAACATAAGATTCAGGAGCTGACGAGCATGACGCTGCAGGATGATTTCTGGAATGATCCGCAGCATGCGCAAACACTGATTCGTCAGCTGAACGGTATCAAGGACATCGTGGAAAGCTACGAAAAGCTGAACAGTGCGCTGATAGGTCTGGAAGAAACACATGATCTTTTGAAGGAAGATTATGATGATGAAATTTTCGAGCTGTTTGAAGCAGAGTATTTGGAGATGGAAAAGAACTTTGATGATTTTGAAATCAAGATTCTTCTGTCCCATGAATATGATCATTCCAGTGCAATCCTGGAGCTGCATCCGGGAGCCGGTGGAACAGAATCCTGTGACTGGGCGGATATGCTGTATCGCATGTATTCACGCTGGGCTGAGAAAAAAGGCTTCAAGGTCAGTGTGCTGGACTATCTTCCCGGAGATGAGGCAGGGATCAAATCCGTGACCTTCCTTGTGGAGGGTGATATGGCGTATGGGTATCTGAAGGCGGAAAAGGGCGTTCACCGTCTGGTGCGCATATCGCCGTTTGATTCCGGTGGGAGAAGGCATACATCCTTTGCTTCTCTGGATGTTATGCCGCAGTTTAACAACGAAATCGAAATCGAAATCAAACCGGAGGATCTGATTGTGGAGACCAAGCGTGCCAGTGGAGCCGGTGGTCAGCATATCAACAAAACAGATTCCGCTGTCCGCATGGTGCATAAGCCGACCGGATTGGTGGCCATCTGTCAGAATGGCCGAAGCCAGCATGAAAACCGGGAAGAGGCGCTGCGTGTATTGAAAAGTCGTCTGTATCAGAAGATGATTGAGGAGCAGGAAGCCCGACTGGCGGAAATCAAGGGTGAGCAGAAAGCTAATGAGTGGGGTTCACAAATACGTTCCTATGTATTCCATCCGTATTCCATGGTGAAGGATCATAGGACCAGCTGTGAAACCAGTGATGTGCAGGGGGTTATGGATGGCGATCTGGATGCATTTATCTTCGCATATTTAAAAACACAGATTTGATTATTATGTGTAATGTCAAGGAAAGGGGAGCCTCCCCTTTTTATCATTTAATGTGGAGATTACAGAATATGTAAAAATAAAGGAATTGAGATGTTTGTGTGATTATTACGATTTCCTTAAGAATATATGTGAAGGCTTTAAAATATCGTATTTTTAACACATAGTTAATTAAATAATGTTAGTGATTTATAAAAAAATGTGGAAATTAGCTACAGGGATGTTATACTTATATAGAAAAAGAAAGGGGTACTGAATTTGAGAAAACTTTTAGTCACATTGCTGGCAGCCGGTCTTTGCCTGACAGGTGTCCATGCACAAGAAACAGAGAATACAGATGGTACTGTAACCAATACAGATACAAATGAAATTAAGACAGTTACAGCAGATACATATCAGCCGATTGGTGAGATGGAAGGAGCTGAAAATGCTGCCATGGGAGACGGTACGCCACAGCAGCCGCAAACGCAGTATAGAAGCAGATCAGCAAATGCCCGCTTGATTGCACCTGTCTGGGGAATGAACGGAACAACGAAAACCTTTACATATACAAAGAATGGACAAAGCGTTGTTGTTGAAAATCCAAAGCAGGTAGTTGATGTCTCTGAGCATGATGGTAAAATAAACTGGGAAAAATTGAAAAGTGAGGGAATTGACGGCGCAATTCTTAGAATCGGATGGGGTGTCGGATACACAGATGAATATTTTGATTATAATATAAGCGAATGTAAACGTCTGGGAATTCCTTATGGTTTATATCTATACAGCTATGCATATGATGCTAACTTTGCCTATGCGGAAGCGGATAGTACAATTGAACGTCTGCAGGGATATGATTTAACTGATATGTCTTATCCGATTTATTATGATATAGAGGCGTTCAAGGCATATAATCATGATGGAGCAACACGTGTTCCACCAAAGGATGTTAAGACGTATGAAAGTATTATCAAAACATACGTTGATAAAATGAACAGCGCAGGTTATAGTGGAAAAGTGCACGTTTACAGCTATCGCAGTTATTGTCAGAAGCAGCTAAACTCTGCCTATATTTTAGGACTTACTTCATGGATTGCAGAATATGGAAGCTATCTGGCGTTTGATAATCCGTACTATACGGGAGACAGTGGATGGCAGTATACATCGGAAGCTGATTTTGAAGGAATTACTCCAGAAAATGTGGATGTTAGTATGTTTACAAATACCCTGCTGAGTCTGCAGACACAAAGTCCTGCAAATCTGACAGCTACGGTAGAGGGAACAAATATCAAGCTGACTTGGGATAAGGTTCCTTACAATACGAGATACCGTGTATATTATCAGACAACAGACGATGGTGAATGGAATTATCTGACATCTCAAACCGGGACTTCCTATACCTTTAAAACGGGAACCTCCGGGGCATCCTACCGCTTCGTTGTCAGAACAGCAAACCTTATAAATGGCGAGTATAAATTTAGCCAAGCAAGCTTCAGTAACCGTCTGACTTATCCGCAAAAAAAGGCGCAGGGGTTCTATAATCTGTCCAGAAGAGTCCGTGTATTCTCGTCACCGAATGCTGCAAATTACAATCGCTATGATCCATTCAAGAAAAAATGGATGGGCAGCATGAAAAATTACAATAACAAACCACTGCTTTTAACAAGAGAATATGTGAATGAAGAAGGTACCTCTTACTGGTCTGCCTATTATAATGGGAAATGGATTGGTTATATAAATTCCTACGCATTGAAAAACAGTGTGAAAAAGGATACGTATTTTGGATGGGGAGAAAATAATGCTCGAGTCTTTAATACACCGAATCCACAGAAATACTGGCTTTATAACGCACCGGCAGATAAATGGGTGAAGCGAATGACTGGTTATCGTAATCAGAAATTTACAATCAAACGTTCTCTTGCCAGAGCAGATGGAAGCTTGTATTATTCCTGCTATATCGGAGATAAGTGGATTGGCTATATCAATAGCTGGGGATTCCAGAATCAATAGAGAGTGATAAGGTATTTGCATAGGTATGTATATAATGTACAGGCTGATGCAGATGCCTTTTTTATTGCCCCGCATTTAATCAAGGAAAACATGTTGTGCTTTCAGAACAGTAAAAAGCTTTGCAATCACGGACCTGCATTCGTGATGACAAAGCTTTTTTATAACGCCATCTTCAGTATATCCACAAAAATTTGTTTATTCAACGCCACATAATGTCCAACACAATCTTTACCATTATTGGTAGCCCGATTAGCCATCTCCTCAAAATGTGCATCATCGATTCCCATTTCATGCAAGGTGGTTTTCAGATGCAGCGACCGGAAAAATTCCTCCAGCCTGTCCGCAAGGATATAGGCCATATCTTCTTTTGTGTAAACAAATGGATCGACACCAAAAATTCTGCTTGCGAGCTGCGCCAGCTTATCCGGATGATGCGCAGCCATGTAGCGGGCCCATGCGATGGTTACAACAGCCATACCTTCTCCATGCGTAATCCCATACTGTGCACTCAGCTCATGTTCAATACGGTGCGCTCCCCAGTCACTCTCTCTGCCGATATCCAGCAAATTATTGTGCGCGATAAAGGCGAGGCACTGTACCTCAGAACGCGCATGAATGTCATCCGGCTTCTTCATCAAACGGCGGGCATTCACCATGAGTGCCTGCATTGTACCCTCCAGCATATAATCTGTCGTATCAACATGCTCCGTATTGGTGAAATAGCGCTCCAGCATATGAGAGAGAATATCTGCAATTCCTGCCGATGTCTGATAGGCCGGAAGCGTTCTGGTATACTCCGGATTCATGATTGCGAATTTCGGGATGATGCAATCGTACTCAATGCCGCATTTGTGCAGCCCATTGGAAATGATGGAACAGTTGGAGCACTCGGAGCCGCTCGCAGGTATGGTGGTGATAACACCAACCGGTACAGCCGTTTCAGGAACAGCAGCATATTCAAAGAAATCCCATACATCATGCTCATAGGGTATTCCTGCTGCCACTGCCTTTGCTGTATCGATCGAGCTGCCTCCACCCACGGCAAGTACGAAATCAATCTTTTTTTCCTTTCCCAGTGTGATCAGCTCACGTACAAGCTCGATTTTCGGATTCGGAACAACACCGCCCTCTTCATAGAAGGCGATGCCACTTTGAACACAAGCCTTACGAACAGCATCCCAGATTCCTAGCTCTTTGATAAAATCTCCGCTGTAAACCAGCAAAAGATTTGAAACATGAAATTCCCTGAACAGATCAGGAAGCTGATCCAGTGCATGATCGCCAAACAGAATCCGTACAGGGTTGTGATACGTAAAATTTCTCATGATGTCCTCCTATCGTATTTACGAATAAATAATTTCGATAGATGACTTTCTGCAATACTCCTCCCATGTCTCACTGAGCGGCTGATCCGTTATCAACAGGTCAACTCCGGCAAGGTCATAAAACAGGACGTCCGATATGGAATCAAACTTTGTATGATCGACAATCAGGACTTTATAGTGGGAATTTTCCAGCATATGCTTGCGCACCTCTGCCTCATTCAGGTTGTTGTCAGAGAGTCCATGCTGCAGATGCAGTGCCGGACAGGAGATAAAGGTGATATCCGCAAAATTCTGCTTCAGCGTATCTGTCGTCCGATACCCGGTAAAGGATGCAGTTGCCCGATGAAGCTGTCCACCCAGACAAATCAGATTCACATTGGATGACTGGGAATTAAACAGAGAACTGATACGCAGCGAATTGGTGATCAATGTAATACATTTCCCGGATGAGATGATTGCCTCCGCAAGCTTCAGACATGTCGTGCTGGAATCCAGCATAATGACAGAATGATCCTTGATGATATCCACCGCCTTGTCCGCCATCTGTTCCTTTTCACTGGCGAAGAATGATTCACGTAATTCAATCGGCACACCCTTGTCGTATTTATCCGGCAGATAGGCACCACCATGAATTTTGTTGAGCTTTCCGGCCGCTTCCATTTCCTTGATATCCCGGCGTATTGTCTCTTCTGAGCAATCCAGTACCTTGCTGAGCTCGGAAACAAGTACACTGCCCTTTTCGTGCAGCTCCTTTTCAATAAACAACTGCCGTTCTAGCTTTAACATACGTCTTCCCTCTTTCTTATCGTAATATTTCTATGAATATTATATAAGTTTATTTGAAAATGGTCAATCATCCTCCTTCAAAATCCCATACAATCAAACAGAAAGTCACATCGACATCTATAATATAACAATATCCAACACGAAAAGCAAGGACAAACACAAATAAAACAACAAAAAGTAACAAAAAATTGTTGACATGTGACTGGATATGTTGTATTTTCGTTGTAGGGGGTTTCATTTCGGTCAGAAAACAATATTTGAGAAGGGAGGGAAGCACAGGACAGCTGCCGAGGGTGAAGCTACTTAAAGAATCATGTGATACTTGAGGAGGTACTATGAAAAATGAAAAGAAAGGCAGTTTTCTTGGATTGCTGCCGCTGATTGTATTCCTTGTTGCGTACATGGGTACGGGACTTGGAACAGGAAGCTTTGACAACATGCCGCTGATGACGGGAATCGCCATCGCATCCGGAGTCGCATTACTGTTAAACAAAAGAGATAAGAAAACACCATTCGAGGAAAAAATTGCATTGTACTGTAAAGGAGGAGGAGAAGAAACCCTGATTCTGATGGTTCTGATTTTCCTGCTTGCCGGTGCTTTTGGCGGAGTCGCAAAGGGAATGGGAGCCGTTGACTCTATCGTAAACATGGGACTTACCATTCTTCCCGGAAATCTGATTCTGCCCGGAATCTTCCTGATTGGCTGTCTGTTGAGCTTCTCCATGGGAACATCCATGGGAACCGTTGCCGCACTCATGCCGATTGCAGTTGATATATCCAATAAAACGGGCATCAATGTCTGTCTGTTAGCCGGAGCCGTTGTCGGCGGTGCAATGTTTGGAGATAATCTTTCCTTTATTTCCGATACGACAATTGCCGCAACACGAACGCAGGAGGTATCCATGAAGGATAAATTCAAAGCGAATATACTGATGGTTCTGCCTGCTGTTGTCATCAATGTGATTCTGCTCGCTATCCAGTCTGGAGGCGATGTGAGTCTTGGAAATATCGGTTCCTTCAGCTTTGTGAATATCATACCGTATATTTTGGTCATCGCCTTGTCCCTGGTCGGCTTGAATGTTGTGGTCGTGATGATCATCGGTATTTTATCCGGAGTGGTCATCGGATGCTTCAATGGCGGTTTTACCCTGATACAGTCGCTTACGATTATTCATGACGGTGCAATCGGTATGGAGGATATGGCTTTGATCGCCGTTATGGTCGGCGGTATGGTAGAGCTGATGAAACACTTCGGCGGTATGGATTTCCTGATGAATCAGCTGACCAAAGGGGCAAAATCATCCAGAGGCGGCGAGCTGTCCATTGCGGCTCTGGTAAGTCTTCTGGACATTGCGACTACCAACAATACAATATCGATTATCGCAGCCGGTCCGATTGCCAGAGATATTGCGGATAATTTCCATATTTCAAGATCGCGTGTCGCAAGTATCCTGGATCTGTTCTCCTCCGCATTTAATGGTCTGTTGCCATATGCCGGACAGCTGCTGGTAGCCGGAGGTCTGGCGAATGTATCGCCAACCGCTATCATGGGCTATAACTGGTATTCCATGCTGATGATTGTCTTCGGAATCGTCTTTATCATCATCGGATTTCCGAAATTCAAGGATATCAGAACGAAAAAAGAACAGGTTGAAAAGGAAGCATAGAAGAATATAAGGTGGAAATGTATATGAATAACTATGAGCATCACATGTTGCTGGATGTGGAGGAAGTAAAATGCTATGTCACCTCCAAGCTGCAATACTTTCAAAAGGATGAAGTTCTGCAGGCAGAGGAAATCGGTGATGGAAACATCAATTATGTTTTCCGTGTATGGAATCCGGATAGTGGAAAATCCATCATCATAAAGCAGGCAGATAAATTTCTGCGCTCTTCCGGAAGAGCGCTGGATGTATATCGTAATAAGATTGAAGCGGAAATTCTCAAACTGGAGGGTATGCTGGCAGAGGGCTTTGTACCAAAGGTTTATGCCTATGATGAAACAATGTGCGTGCTGGCAATGGAGGATATTTCGGCCTATAAAAATATGAGGAAAGAGCTGATGGAAGGTCGATTCTTTCCCCACTTTGCAGAAAATATCGCAGAATTTCTGGCAAGGACACTTCTGCCTACAACAGATTTGGTGCTGGATCGGGCAGTGAAGAAAGATAATGTCAGGCTCTTCCTGAATAAGGAGCTGTGTGATATTACAGAAGATCTTGTGCTTACAGAGCCATATGATAATTACAAGAATCGTAATATCGTATTACCGGAAAATGAGGAGTTTGTGAAAGAGTTTCTATATGAGAATGAGCAGCTGAAAGCCGATGTTGCCCAGCTTAGAGATAGCTTTATGAACCATGCGCAGGCACTGGTGCATGGAGATCTGCATTCCGGCTCCATCTTCATCAATGAGCAGGGAATAAAAATTATCGATCCGGAATTTGCGTTTTACGGACCAATGGGATATGACATCGGAAATGTGATTGGCAATCTCTTCTTCGCCTGGGCAAGAATACAGTTTATAGAACCCCGGCATACAGAATTTATCACCTGGTGTTCACATACGGTGGCAGATACGATTGATCTGACCATGGAAAAGCTGTCAAAGGTTTATGAACAATGCGTGGAATGTCCGCTGTATCGTACCAAGGAATTTAAGCAGCACTATCTCAGAGATGTAATGAGTGATTCCCTTGGCTATGCAGGGACGGAAATTATTCGCAGAGTTGTGGGGGATTCCAAGGTTATGGAGGTCACCTCAATCAAAGAGACAGACAAGCGTGTAGCCTTTGAGCGTGCATTGCTGAAAATGGGAATCTGGCTGATACGGAATCGAAAGGTGATTCATGAGGGAATGGAAGTAAGTGAACAATTTAACATGATTTGTTCATAGGGCTGATGAACCTTGAGGGATTGTGTGTAGTGCTTTGGCATTTACGCTACAACAGCACATACACACGCTCTCTGCATGTAGGCATGGTACTTGGTTTATGAAGTAAGGGGCTTTGTGCGGTACGCTGATGAAATAAATTGAGGTCGGTACATGCTATGCGCTATAAAGGGTTAACTATGATAAGGAAGGAAGCTGATACAATGGAAAGACAGGACAAGGGGCTTGCATATCTGCTGCAATATGAGCATGTGGCATGGTTTGAAAACGGTATGGTCCGTATACTGGATCGGAGAATTTATCCGAGTGTTATCCGCTACGTGGAATGTAAGGATTATCGGGAGGTTGTTCAGGCGATACGGGACATGGTGACGCAAAGTGCCGGACCGTATACCGCAGCCGGTATGGGAATGGCCCTGGCAGCATGGCAGATACGAAATGCAGACCAGAAGGAGCAGAAGGAATTTCTGAAGACTGCAGCTGAGGATATCGCTACAGCCAGAATTACGACTGCAAACCGCTACCGTGTCATAACAAGCGGATGCCTGCAGGCAGCCTATGCGGCAATCGATCGGGGCGAGAATGCGGTAGAGGCGATCATACAAAGAACACTGGAATCATTAAATCGCAGATATGCGACAATGGAAAAGGTAGCGGAATATCTGGTTGATCAGATACCGGAGAAAGGGCGTGTACTGACACAGTGCTTTGGAGAAACGATTGTAGGCATGATGTGTCGTGTTGCACAGCGTAGAAACAGACAGGTGGAGTTTTATCATGCGGAAACAAGACCCTACCTGCAGGGTGCGCGGCTGACCTCCAGTGTATGTCATGAAATGGGCTTCTCCTCAACGGTGATTACTGATAATATGGTTGCCTATGCAATGGAAAACAAGGGGATATCACTATTTACCTCTGCCGCAGATACAATCGCCGGGGATGGACATATCGCAAATAAGGTCGGAACCATGCAGATTGCAATTCTGGCAAAATACTTCCATATTCCGTATTTTGTGACAGGTATACCGGATGCAGATAAGCGCAGTAAGGCGGATATCATTATCGAGGAACGCGATCCGCAGCAGGTACTCTGCTATCGCGGTATCAACAATACCCTGCCCGGTGTTCAGGCGATTTATCCATCCTTTGATATTACTCCACCCTATCTGATTGATGGTGTCATAACAGATAAGGGGGTATATAGTGCATATGATGTCGCAGCTTATTTTGAGGAAGATGTATCACAGTTTTATTGATAAGGAGGTCGGTTTATGAAGGTTTACGTACGTGCTCCCATGTCTGAAATCAGACTGCGGGAGCTGCAGGAGCTGTTTGAAGAGGTCGTATATGATCCATGGAATAAAACAGGAGAGCGCTTTTATGAAAAAGAGATGCTGGAGGCGCTGAAAACGGTGCAGCCGGATATTCTGATTACAGAGCTGGATCGCATCACGGAAGCTGTAGTATCCAACTATAAAGGGTTAAAGGTAATTGGTGACTGCCGTGCAAATCCAGCAAATATTGATATAGAGGCATGCAGTGCTCATGGAATACCGGTTTTGTGTACTCCGGCCCGGAATGCGACGGCTGTAGCGGAAATGCTGGTGGGAATGCTGATTGCCTATATGCGCAAGCTGCTTCCTGCAACTGCATGGGTCAGGGACGGACAATGGATAGAAGGAACAACACCGTATTATACATGGATGGGAAATGAGCTGCATGGCAAGCATGTCGGCTTCGTCGGTTTTGGTGCCGTGGGAAAAGCGGCTGCACACCTGCTGGACGCATTCGGGTGCAGCATCAGCTATTACGATCCGTATGTCAGTGATACGCCATATACAAAATGTGAGCTGCAGGAGCTGTTTGCCGCATGTGATATCATTTCCATTCATCTGCCGGTGCTTCCTGCTACAGAGAAGCTGATTTCAAGAGATTTGCTGTATACGATGAAACCGGATGCTGTTTTTGTGAATACCGCAAGAAGTGCTGTCGTAGATATGGAAGCATTGCAGGATATGGCAAGAGAGAAACGCATTAAGGGGATTCTTCTGGATGTGCTGAACAGCGAGCCGCCATTACCGGATGACTTGAAAATCATAGAAAATGACAATGTCCTTTTAACACCGCATATCTGTGGAGCCACCTATGAAGTTACAGACCATCAGTCGGATATCATCACAGAGCGCTTAAAGGCCTGGAAAAAGCAGGAGCAGCTGGAGCGTATCGTATACAATTATCACTCCCTGAAGATGCCGTTATGAAGCATTATATGATCGTGGATATAGGAACCGGTAATTCAAGAGTTGCTCTGGTTCGTGAGGATGGCGCATTGATTTGCGTGAAAACCTTTGAAAATATCTATTATATTGATGAGGCATATGAGGATGCGCAGTATTTTGATCCTTCGTTTTGGAAGCGCAACATCTTAGGACTTTGTCGGGAAATCATTCATATGTATCCAAATATCACGATCGATGCCATATCCTCCTCCGGTGCCAGAGAAAGTATTGTCCTCATCAACCGGAAACAGGAAGACTTCTATGGACTTCCCAATATTGATAACCGGGGAAGAGCGTGGATGGCAGAGATACAGAAGGATGGGATCTATGAGAAAACGGGGCGCTGGGTTACGGAGGATTTTCCTGCTGCTAAGCTTATGGGCCTATCAAAGCGCAGAAAAGAAATTTTCGATCAGGTACAAACCTTTACAAGCCTGAGCGAGTGGATTGGCTATGTTTTATGTGGAAAGCTTGCCATCGAACCTTCGCAGGCGTGTGAAACACAGCTATATGACATCGGTGCGCAGCAATGGAGTGAAGAACTGATAAAGCGTTTCAAGCTGGAGCAGCTTACCATGCCGCCCCTGCTGAATGCAGGCTCTCTTCTGGGTTTTATGAGAGAGGATATCAAGGAGCAGCTTGGAATCGCCTATGACATTCCCTTTCTTATAGGCGGGGCAGATACGCAGGTGGCAGTGCTTGGAGCCGGTATGCAGGAAGGGGATATTGCTGTTGTATCAGGAACAACGTCTCCTGTGGTGACGCTGAGAACAGAACGATACTGTGATCCGCAGCAGCGCTGCTGGACGGATTCCTGGTTAAAGGGCAGCATGTATCAGATGGAAACAAACCCCGGTGTTACGGGATTGAACTATCAGCGCATTCGAAATCTGCTCTTTGACGGTGTGAGCTATGAGGATCTGGAGGCAGCATTGAAGGAAGTAAACAGCATAAAATGCACCGCATCCTTTTCCTCTCTGGATTTTGAACATGCCTGCGGCTATAAAAACGGCGGCTTCTTCATGCGCCCGCCATTTCGCGCCGATTTGCATCGAATAGATCTTGCATGGGCCCTGGTGGGGGATATCGCCTGTTCTATTTTTTATCAGTATCGACAGCTGCTGCAGATGCTGCCGATACAGCATGATAAAATTCTGGGCTGCGGCGGCGGTTTTCAATCGGAAATGCTGTGTCAGCATCTCAGCGATCTGACGCAGAAGGCTCTGGTACTGCCGGATCATTTCCATCAGGCATCTATTATGGGCTGTGTAGCTGTATGCAATTCTTATTGGAATATTCATACAGACACAAATGAGCGATCATACAAAATCTATAAACCGCAAAAGGGATCGCTCATACAGGAGTATTATGAAATATGGAAAACAAATCGAGATAGAGTGAATACGACGGTATAAGGAGGAAAACGAAGTATGTTAATGGAAAAAGAACGACAGGAAATTGTAGATTACGGGAAGAAAATGAGCTCTGCCGGTTTGTCGAAAGGAACATCAGGCAATATCAGCGCCTATGATCCTGTGTGTGGTTATATGGCGATTTCACCATCCGGATTGGATTATTTTGAAACCGCTGCCGAGGATATTGTCATACTGGATTTGAATGGAAACCTTATAGAGGGAAGCCGGAAGCCATCCAGTGAGCATGCACTGCATGCGACAATTTATAAGCTTCATCCGGATGCGCGAGGTGTGGTGCATGCACATTCTACCTACTGCACAACCTTTGCATGTTTGAAGCAGCCGATTGAAGCCGTACATTATCTGCTTGCTGGAGCGCAAACATCTTGTGTACCCTGTGCTGATTATGCAACCTACGGCACGGAGGCGCTGGCGGAAAAGGTGAGTGAAGCAACGGGGGAAGGACTGGCGATGCTGCTGGCAAATCATGGTATGGTGGCCTGTGGCCCCTCTTTATCAAAAGCCTTCAACGTTGCGGAAAACGTGGAATGGGTTGCGGAAATTCAATGGCGTACCATGTGTGTTGGAAAACCGGCGGTCCTGAGTAAAGAGGAAATTGATGTCGTGATCGAAAGCTTCAAGACATATGGGCAGGTAGAAGAAGGAGCGACAGGCAAGGGCGGATACTGATAAAAACAAGATTATCTGCTTTCCATCATCAGGAAGCACTGTATTAAAAGCTGAATTTCAGAGGTATGAATCACTACTTTTGAATTCCAGCTTTTTTTGTTATATGTTATGTGAATCGCATAACTTGGTTCAGTCTGTGGCAAAAGGAACCTAATGTATTCGATAATGCAATAATGTTCATAAGCTGTGCAGCTATGTCCTTCTAATCTCTTTTGAAAATCACATAGCCTTTAACTTGCTGTAAATAGTAACAACATTTTTCTTAATGATACAAACGATTAGTATATGGTAGAGTAATTATACAAAAATATTAAAAACTATGTGCAAAGTAAAAAGATAAGCGTTATCAAATAATAAGAAGAACACTTAATTATTGTTATACACCACTTGAATATATTTAGTTCAAAACTATTCTGCTTGTAATTAACCATAAATTGTAATATAATATAGTTAACCATTTATAGGAGGAAGAAATAATGAAAAAAATTGGTAAAATGGTTTTAATGATGATGCTTGCAATGCCTATGTTAGGAATCAATGTGACAGCAGCGACTACTGAAAATCCAGATGGTAGAGCGGTAATGAATCCTTGCGATGACATACTTCAACCTGGTGAGTATGCACAGTTTTCACCGCGAAATAGTGGAATGACTTCATACAGAGTCGATAAAGTAGATGCAGCAAAGGATTTGATTTATAATAATAAATTGAAAGCTTGGTTACCTGCTTGGTCTTTGACTGAGGTGTATCAAAATTCTGTTGGCGGTACTGGCAGTTTAGATCAAATACTACGTGTTGGAGAGTATTTTCATCCAGATGGCAAGTTTGCGCAAATTCATAACTTAGGATTTTATGTATATGCAAATAATGCATCAGCGAATACTGTGAAATTAAAGTTCAAGGATAAATGGGGAAAAGATGTGTATGTTTGGGTAAATGCTGGACCTCTGTATGAACATAATCCAAATAATAAAAATGGTAGTTGTAATTAATGATTAAGAACTTTTAAAATAGCATTGAAAAATGCTGCATTATAATGACGGTTCTTACTCAAATGCGGGCAAATTCAAATAAAGGAGAATTCAATACTATTGTAATTTATCAATAGTATTTGAATTCTCCCTTTTGCAAACACCCTAAAATAAGAAAGAACCACAATGATGTACGTATTTTTCAGTTAGTAATATAAAATTACTATGATTATACGAAAGGGAATGGTTAAACAGCTATGCTACATAAACAAAAAGGCTTTATTTTAGCATTGTTCGCTGCAGGTATCCTATTTATCAGTAATCACGATTTCATGTATGCAGAAAACTTTGAAGGTAAAGAAGATGAAATGAATGCAAAATGTGAAGTGATCAAAAATTCTGAAACACAAGGATTATGCAGACAGTATAAACAATATTTACAGAACAAATCGAATAACCTAGATGATGAAATCAAAGAAATAAAAAATCAAATTAGCAAAGTGAAAGGGAATATTGATAAAATTGCTCCTCTCATTAAAGAGAATAATGAAAAAATAGAGCAGTATGATAAACAGATACATAAAGTTCAGTTGAATATTGAAACTATGCAAAATTCCATTGAGGATATGAATGCTAAAATCAGTGAGAAGGAAAACGATATCAAAGAACGTGATCAACAGATGCGCGAACGTCTGATTGAAATGCAGGCTTACACCGGAAGCAATTACTATATCGATTTCCTTATGGGATCATCAAGTTTTGTTGATCTTTTGCGTCGCACGGAAATCGTTGGTGAATTAAACACGTATGAAAACGAACAAATCAGTATACTGAACAAGGAAAAGCAAAAACTCAACGAGGATCGCGCCATTGTGAAAGAGCAAAAAGAGCTTCTAATTGAGCAGCAAAACAATATAAAGGATGATAAGTTGCGGGTTGAAACACTGAACAATGTGAAGCAGGAACTTTTGAACGGTTATCATAAGCAAGAGTCAAAGCTGAGTGCGCAGAAGCGTCAGATCCAAATGGCCCAGACATCACTTCCTAAAATTGACCTGGCAATAGCAGAAGAATTTGATAAGCCGAAAAAGCCGGATACTGCTAAACCTGACAACAATACCAATAATGATATTGAAAAACCAGATACGCAGACACCTCAGGAACCAGTGGTTCCAAATCACCCGAATGATACTTCAAATAACGATTCTTTTCTGGTACCTCTATCCTATGGATGGCATTATGAATCTGGAACATGGCATTATCCTGGCGGAGGCGGTCATATGGGGATGGACTTCTCTACAGGAGGTACAATAAATATCCCTGTACAGGCTCCTGCAGCTGGAGTCATCCTTCATACATATTCAGGATGTGGAAATGGTTACAGTAACTGCGGTATTCCGATTGGCGGTGGAAATAATGTATTGCTTCTTACAAAAAAGGGAAATACTATCTATGCAATGCCATTTTATCATATGACTTCTATTGCAGTTACCCCAGGACAGAAGGTATCACAGGGGCAGGTGCTTGGGTATTCAGGAGACTCCGGATGGAGTTTGGGGAATCATTGCCATGTGGAAATCATTCGTGTTGGTAATATGAGTATGTCTGAGGCATTGAATATTTATAACAGTAATAACGACCTTACATTTGGAACAGGGTGGAATGCAGAGGCACCGAACGCCTGTGGCAGCGCACCATGCAGAGAGCGTCCGGAAAACTACTGGCTCTGATATCTTTCTGTATAAGTTAACGAGGTATAGACAAAAACGAGGTAGATATGACAAATAGAAAAATCAAAGCAGTATTGTACACAGCATTGTCAGGCTGTCTGCTTGCATCGTTAAATCAAAGCTCTTTATATGCTGTAGATTTTGAAGGTAAAGAAGAGAACTGGCTGAATAAATGTAGTGTGGCACAAGAGAGTGAAGCAGAAGCACAAAAATGTAATAGGTTTAAGCAGTATTACGCAGGTATCAGTTCTGATTTGGAAGATGAAGCGTCTTCATTAAATACCAAAATTTCATCAATTAAAAATAATATTGAGGAAATCAGTACAATGATGAAACAACTGCAGTCCTTGATTGATAAACTAGATAAGAGCATCGAACGCAATGAGGTTAATATCCGTACCATTGAAATTCAGATAGAAAAGCTGAATGTTGAAATAAAAAAGAAACAAAGGGATATCGATCAGCGTAATAAAATTATTACAGATCGAATGCTTAATGAGCAGGCAGTGATCGGTACTAATATGAATGTGGAAGTAATCATGGGTTCCAATAATCTTGTCGATATGATTCGTAAAGTAGATGGACTTCGAAGGATTACAGACAGTGATCAGACAGAAATCAAGAAGCTGCAGAAAGATAAAGATGAGCTAAATCATCAAAAAAGTGAGGAGAACCGTCTGAAAGCTGACGTTGAAGCGAAAAAAGCAGAGAATGAGAAACATAAAAAAGAGACTGAAAAGGCAAAAAAACAGGAAGAAGAGCTATTAAAAAAGTATCTTAAACAAGAAGCTGAGTTGAATGAAAAGATGCGTTCTGTACAGGTGGATATCGCCAGTATAGAAAATAATATGATCGATATTAATACTTCTGTAGCAGGGAAATTGAATTTCAGCAGCAATGGCACACTAATTATGCCAGTTCAGGGGGGCAGCGTATCTGCAGGAACCTGGGCATATCCGGATGGTGGTGTTCACTTAGGCCTGGATATTGCGACACCGGTTGGTACATCTCTTGTTGCTCCCGCTGACGGTATCATCTTATATGCAAATAATCCGGTACCATCTAACGGTGGATTCCTCAATAACTGGGTTGGTTATCCTGCAGGTGGAGGCAATACAATTCATATGCTGATACAGGCAGGTGGTACAACATATGCTATCAGCTTCTTTCATTTATCGCGTGAAGGTTTTGCTGTATCAGCTGGTACTCAGGTTAAAAAAGGACAATTACTGGCATTAACAGGGCATAGCGGCAATTCTACAGGTGCGCATTGTCATATTGAAGTGATTAATTTAGGAACGATGAGCGTATCCTCAGCAATCACACAGTTCCGTTCTACAGCTGATTTTGCATGGGGCTGTGGATGGGGAGTTGCTGCACTCAATAGATCCTGTGATGCAAGTGGTACACCGTGTCGGGAAAGACCGGAAACAATATTCTGACATTTCTAATTAGAAAAAGCTATGAGTAGTGGTTTTCCCTTATTTGCGGCAGTCCTTATCCTGAAGGTAACAATGCTTCACATCTCTTCTATTGCAGACCTCTAAACAAAAAAGAGAGTGATTGCTTAGCCGAGGTTCTTACTTGATTGTGGGTAAATTTAAAACAGGGAGAATTTAACACTATATTTATCAATAGAAGTTGAATTCTCTCTGTTTGTAAACACCCTAAAGTAAGAAAGAACCGACCGCCTTAACTGTCTTTACAATTTCGGACTTTCTGTCTCAATATCTATCGTATAATCAGGAGACAAATAGAAGTCGATCGAGTTTTTGAAGTTGAATTCATCTGTTTTTTTTTGAATACCGGATAGCGTGTGCTTTGAGTAGTTCATTTTAAAATAGACGCGAGTCCTTCAATGCTAATCATCATAAAAGAATTGTATGATTTGGCGGCTTGTATGTTTTTGAATCACTTGGTTATGCACGCAGCTGGGCCTTTCTTGCCGGGGCACTCTGCATTTTGTTTGCGCTGTTTTATTATGTATATGTTCCATGGCGTATCTGGCCGGGGCAGACACTTGGAAAACGTGTTGCCGGTTACCGCATGGAAAAAACGGATGGTACAGCAGTGGATTTGATTACCCTGTTAAAACGGCAGGTTATCGGCGGCTTCCTGCTGGAGGGTGCAGCATTTGTCACATCAAACTATATCCGGCAGCTGGTGACCCTGTCACTGAGCTATTATGTAGATTATTACTGGCAGTTAGCAGGGATGATTCTTACAGCGTTATCCCTTATTCTTGTAATGAAAACAGACTCGCATCGCGCACTGCATGATTATCTTGCGAAAACCAGAGTGACTTGTGTTGAAAAACAGAAGAATGAGCATTCTTCTATTTGATAAATAAGGAACATGTGACAACGTGTAACATAAGCCAGGGCGGACAGTATTAGAAACAGAAACTAAGCTGTATGAAAAAGGAAAGCATGATTCTGTAATTCATCAGAAGTGCTTTCCTTTCTTGTGCTGTAAAGTGAGGCTACAGGCTATCTGCTTATCCACATGTCACATTGTAGAAGATGCCGCCAAGCTCCGGCAGCTGCTTCAATTCGTCTTTTACCTTTCTCAGAATAATTTTCTCATCCTCATCAGATGCACAGTCGAAAACCATCTGCAGTCCCTTCTTACCCTGATAGATAAGCGGTAAATCCATGGACAGGACTGCCAGTTTAATTTCTTCACACTTCGTAACTG
>SKEY01002679.1_pt1 | contig 17888 bp, 16 predicted proteins | sample 4843871 | NCBI WGS metagenome assembly SKEY01 (sample SAMN11008797, study PRJNA524170) | human gut metagenome | biome: Human fecal sample; material: Feces; isolation source: fecal sample from pouch patient p36 | host: Homo sapiens | place: Israel: Tel-Aviv | collected 2016-12-04 | reverse complement strand
GTGCTCGACGGCGACCTGCGCGAAGCCTCGGCCGCGGCCTCCGACCAGTTGGCCGATGAAGGTGCAAACGCGTTCAAACCCGCCGAGCCGGACGAATTCGCCGCCAATCCCAATGACGACTTCGCCCAAGCTGCCTTGTTCTGATGGTCGATGTATCGAATGACTACTAATTGGAGCGTTTCTGCGTTTCAAGGGGCTGATTTTGGGTTTTCGGGACATCTATCTCCGTTTCAAGGGGCTGATGCCCAAGTAGACAACGATCAAAAATGGCGGAATGACGTTGGCATGAAGCCGATTCTACTTCCGATTTAGCGGATGACCAGCCCCTTGAAACGCAAGTAGATGTCCCCAAAAGGCGAAATCAGCCCCTCGAAACGCAAGTAGACGCCGCTGGCATGCCTTCGTTGAAGAATTGGGCGACTACCATGGAATAAGAGGTGGTAGTTATGATGCTATCCGAGATATTTCGTGAAAACAATGAGGTTCGCGGGGCCGCCCGAGCTGGTGCTGGCGCAATACGCCCGCCAGCGGTGGCCGGTTTGTTCTACCCCGCCTACCGCACAGCGCTCAAGCAACTCATTAACCATCAGCTGGATTACGGCCGAGAGCTTCTGAAACAGTTGGAACCCACGCTTCCAGCGGGGGTTCCGAAGGCCGTAATCGTGCCTCACGCCGGTTATGTCTATTCCGGTACGACAGCAGCGCTTGCTTATGCCTTGCTCGAACGAGGGCGGGGGAGCGTGAGTCGTGCGGTAATCGTGGGGCCGACTCACCGTGTGGCCGTGCGAGGCGTTGCTTGCTCTACCGCAGCGGCGTTTGAAACGCCGCTGGGCACGGTGCCGATAGATGTTGTTGCTGAGCGTAAAGATTTAGGCTTGGAATCGGCTTCCGATGAGCCGCTTCGTTCCGGTACACATGCTCGTCCGGGGCACCGGCTCCCGCAATGATTGTCAATGACCCCACACATGCGCAGGAGCATGCCGTGGAAGTACAAATTCCGTTCCTGCAAACCGTGCTTGGTCCAGACCTCACTATTGTGCCGTTGAATGCGGGCGACGCCACGCCGCAAGAGGTGGGCGATGTGTTGCGTGCTTTGTGGGGCGGACCGGAAGCGGGCGACTGCGCGGCCGCATCGGTTCGCTGGTCGCCTACCGTTCGCTCGGCAAGGACATAGCTGCACATGCGGTGGACGCCGCCACCCGTGACCCACGTTTCAACCCGGTCACCGCTGCGGAATACCCGTTACTCAATATGGAGATATCCGTCTTAGGCGGATAACGTCCGGATTCTTGCGCATTTTCGGATTTCGGCCTTGATGGAAAGGGACATGGACCGTGCCGGGTACGATTTTCAGTCGCCAGACAATGAAAAACCGCGATTGGAAAGAGGCACGGAGCCATGTCCAAGGAAATCATACAGTTCGACCAGGCCATGTTCGAGACCAAGCTCGACACCATGGTGCGAGAGAAGGTCGAGCGGATCGTCAACGCGATGCTCGACGCCGAGGCGGACGAGATCGCCAACGCCGCCAGATACGAGCGCACTGGGGAGCGGAAGGCATACAGGGCCGGCCACTACGAACGCAAGCTCACAGCCAAAGCCGGCAGACTCGCTTTGAAGGTGCCCAAGCTCAAAGGCGCGGTCTTCGAATCCGCCGTCATCGAACGCTACCGGCGGCGTGAGCAGAGCGTCGAGGAATCCCTGATCGACATGTACCTGGCGGGTGTCTCCACCAGACAGGTCGACGACATCAGCCAATTGCTGTGGGGAGACCGCATGCCCTCGCAGACATTGAGCGACAAACTCAAGAAGGTGTACGAGGACATCGACTCGTGGCGCACGAGGCCGTTGGAATCGGAGTATCCGTACGTGTTCATGGACGGCGTGTGGCACAAGCGCTCCTGGGGCGGGCACGTGGAGAACGTGAGCGTGCTCGTCGCCATCGGCGTGGACTCCGAGGGTCACCGGGAGGTCATCGGCGTCGCCGAGGGCATGAAGGAGGACGGGGACAGCTGGGAGCAGTTCGTCAGAGGCATGATCGAACGCGGCCTCAAGGGCGTCCGGCTGGTGGTCGGAGACCGGTGCGCCGGGCTCGTCTCCACGGTCAATTCCATGCTGCCGAAGGCGAGATACCAGCGGTGCATGGTGCACTTCATGCGCAACGTGCTCTCCAAGACGCCGCCCACCCACAGGCAATGGGCGTCGGCGGCCCTGAAGGCGATATTCGCCATGGAATCCCGGGAATCCGCCCTGGCAAAGGCGGAGTCCGTCGCCGCGGAGATGGAGGCCAGGAGGCTGAAGGCCGCCGCGAACTGCCTGCGCGAGGGGGTCGGCGAGACGACCACGTACCTGCTGCCGGAGTTCCCGGACGGACACCGCAGGCGCATTCGCACGAACAACATGATCGAGCGATTGAACCGGGAGATCAGGCGGCGCACGCGTGTCGTGGGAAGCTTCCCCGACGGGAACAGCGCCCTCATGCTCGTCTGCGCGAGGATCAGATACGTCACCGACAACGAATGGTCGACCCGCCGCTACCTCGACATGTCCCGACTCGATGACACCCTACAGGCAGCGAACTGATCATCGCGCCATGGACGGCCATGATCCAAAGTGCGCAACCTTTCGGGCACTACCTACAGAATACGCAGTAACGAAGCAAATAAAAAATGTATTGCTTCAATGTTTGTTGGGCGGGTTCGGCAGTGTTTTCCGCAGTGTCCGATGGTCTCACATGCCTAGCCGGCGAGCGCCCTGTTGTTGATGATGAGCAGGCGCGAGTGGCTGAAACACTCAAGAAACTCCATCGAGGCGATATGGACATCGTTGCCTACGAGGATGAGCACAAGTTTGATGGGGACGGGGACAAGCCGGCGTAGCATCAGTTCGCTTGAACTCACATATTCATGTATATATGTGTATATATGTGTATATAAGTGTATATTTATGGCGCTGTTGCTGTTTTCGTGGGTGGTGGTTCGTTGTTGAACCGTTGTGGGAGTAAGAGAAGAGCGCTTTTTGGGTAGGATGTTTAACGACCAAGAAAAACACAGCCAAAAAGCGCCTGATGAGCAGGATATTCAACCAGCTTCTCAACGTCAAAGGCACGGTGGTCGAGGACGCGCGCATCGCCGACTCCCCATTGCGTCCCGAACCCGTGCTCGAGATCCGCGTGCGCCCACGTGCGGGCATGCTCAGATGCTCCCGATGCGGCGAACGCTGGCACGGTTACGACCAAGGCGGCGGCGCGCGCCGTTGGCGTGGCCAGGATTTCGGCTGCTGGCGCGTCGAACTGGTCGCCGCCATGACGCGCGTGGACTGCCCGAGGTGCGGAATCATGGTCGCGCAGGTACCGTGGGCCGAGCCCGGGTCGAGGTTCACCCGGGACTTCGAGGCCAAGATCGTCGCCTACTTCGAGCACCCGTACACCAACGCCGTGCTCGAGGGCGCCGACAGCGTCATCCAAAACGTCAAACGACGGGCGAGAGGCTTCAGGAACATGAACTACTTCGCCACCATGATCTACCTGACCTGCGGCAAACTCGACCCCAAAGCCGTCACCACCGCCTGACCATCACCCACCACAAACAGCGAATAGCCAAAGTTCTCAAACCAGCAGGGAGTATTGCAAGAGGCTTAGGCGACGACGGGATTTTCTACTGTTCCATGGTCACTGATTTTCTTAGCCGGCACACCACCCCATGTCGTATTGGGCTCAATAATATCCTTCACAACTAATGCGTTGGCACCAATCCTGACGTTGTCAGCAATGGATACGTCTCCAATGATTGTTGAATTAATCGTCATTTCGACATTATTCCCAATATGAGGAGCACCACCATTTCCATGACCAATTACAACACCGCTAGAGATACTGCAATAGTCACCCACCCTAGCCTCACCATTTGTAATTATCCTTTGACCATGCCAAATGATCAAGCCTTTTCCAAATACGTTAAAACCAATTTCGGAGCACATTTTACGCTGTAACTTACGAAATCTGTATCGCAAAATTACAAACATTAAAAAATGATAAATATTGCTTTTATTATTCCTATGATACTCGCACCTTCTTAAGAGTGTCTTCAATTTAAAAATTGGATCAAATACCCCCCCCCATTGCGAAGGTTGAGCTTTACGGTCAGCGGCAATAAACTCTTTGAGATCATCCTTGGTTTTAATTCGCTTAAATTCATATGCCATGTGAGCCTTCTTAATATAGAAATAATTAAACGCGACCATTAGAGCCGTTCTTAAGTTTAAATAGCAAAGCAATAATATTGTAAAACCCCAAAAGAACCAAATCTTTCCTCAAAAGAGACGGAATCGAAAGATTTTTCATCGATCCGAATAAATCGATAAAACCAGTCTTCTTAACTTCTCTCTTAATCTCCTTTGGAGAAAAGCCGCTTTGCATACAACTTCCGATCGAGCGGAAAACTGAAGCAACAATTGACTCATCAGCATATAATAACACTGCACGACCAAAAGATCGATTAAAAACAAGCTTCTGCATAGCATCATAGATTTTGCGAAGATCCGAAAAATATGACAAAGATGCTCTTGCACACAGGCCACCGGTATTCAGGAAGTACTTATACAAATACCGGGAATTAATCGACACGGATTGAATGTTATTTACATATTTAATCGTAAATTCAAGATCCTCACCCATTACCATATTAGTATTGAACATAATGCCGTAACAATCAATCAAAGATTGCTTATACACCTTATTCCACGGCGGATTAAATTTCTGCTGTAAGAGCTCACAGCAATACTCCTTCACGGAAGGGCTGCAATCCATCAAATCGGTATATGCAGGCTTATAACCCTCCTCCGATGATCCCTGCAGCCAATTCAGCTGGATAAGATCAGAATTATTGGTCTCACAGATTTGTGTCAATGCAGACACGTAATCATCGGTAATGGAATCATCACTATCAACGAAAACGACATACTTTCCTCGCACATTCCGAAGTCCATAATTACGGGCTGCGCTAGCACCCTGATTCCGCTGAGATAGAACAACAATGAAATCGTTCTGATCAGAAACTTTTTGGCAAATCGAAAGAGAGTTATCTTTTGATCCATCATCCACTACAATTACTTCAAAACGATTATTGTTTTGAGTAACAAAATGTCTTAAAAGTTGCTCAATATAATCCTCAGAATTATAAACAGGAATTACAACACTAAACAATATCGACGATTCGTTCATTCACTATCACCTATCCTAGTCGAACTTCTGGGAGTGACGTCCTGATACGGTTTTCCAACCAAGTCTAGTTAGCATTCTCATCAAAAATTCATCACGAACAAGCCATAGATACAGTGCTGATCCAGTAAGATAAATAACCCCACCAACAAGAAGCTGTACTACCAAAGAGGTAATGGTTGTTCCAATAACATGTCCGATCTCAAAAACAGCGAAACACATTACAGCACCTATAGGGAAAAGCCATAATGTCGGAACGATGTACCGCATCATGGGAAACTGCCGACGAACAAACAATAATTGGGCAAAGAATACCGTGAATTCGGCAGCAATGGTACCAATCATTGCACCAACAGCGGCAAATCTTGGTATTAGGACCAAGTTGACTGCAAGATTTGCTACTGCTCCAATTAAGGTTGAAATAACATATGGACGATCCAGCTGCTGAGGGATAAGATACTGCGTTCTTATTACATTTGCCCATGTGACAAAAATCAAGCTGAATCCAAGTCCAGCAATCAATACAGAACTATCTGCAAATTCTTGACCAAAATAAACAGGAGCCAACACACTGCTAATTCCAGCAAGACCGAAAGCAGCTCCAACCACCAATATAGTAAAGTATCGAACTGAAATTCTGTTAAGATAAGAAATCTTTTCACTATCGCTACTTGCCAATAGTGTAGTTATTCTAGGCATCATAACTGTACCGAATGCAGTTATCAGGCTGGTGGGAATATTGATGATTTTTTCAGCATTATCGAACATTCCGACTTGCGCCATCGAAGTCATTGCGCCCAGCATAACCTTATCCAACAGCTTATATATGCTATAGGCAATAGCGGGAACGAATAATAATAAAATCGGTTGGATATTCCTTTTAATATTGACCCATTGTGGTTTTTTGAAACTAACAAACTTATGAAGCTGGAACCATAGATATAGTTGGCTGAACAACATACCAAAAGACATAATAAACGCGTAGATCCATACATCGTCTCGATGTTTCACCAACGTAAATATAGCTATTACCGTTACAATTTTAATGATCGCATTTCTAGTAACGGTCACAGCGAACTGTTCCAAACCAAAAAAACACCAGGTTATATCCAAGACATATGACAATAAAATTATCGTTTGAATATAAGCAACTATTTTGTTCCCAGAAAACAAGAAAGTTACAAACAATAGGTAAGCAATCAACGCCACGAACGTGGTAAAAAGCTGTATCACATATATATTGATAAAGGTCTGGGAAACCTTTTCTCGATCAGCTTTGGTAAGGGCGATACTCCTGTTGCCATGATTGGCGATTCCGAGCATGCCGAACAATCCGAAGTAGGTTACAATTGAGAAAATATAGGAATAAATTCCTAATCCTTCGGCACCCAAAATTCGGGAAACATATGGGGCCGTCACCAATGGCAAAACAATCACTAACACCTGGTAGGCAACGTTATATGCCATATTCTTTTTCAACGAAGTCATACAGCCTCTTTATATTATGTTCACTCGTTATTGGTAATTGACCGCTCAATCATTTTAATGATTTCCGAATCTATATCTTCGTCAAACTTACGTGCAAACAGCATTCCACTTGCCTTGAGCATCGTATAGTCCTCTTTACGAAACACATATGGGTTGCCACGTTTCCAATCAATACAATATCGAATCGTCTTGTAACTATCATTGAAATTTGGGCGATATAGTTTTTTTTCAAACCCAGAATTTACAATTATTGTTTGTATAAAGAACTCATCACCACATCGAGTTCTATGGAATACTCGTTCAACTCTCTTACGTCGCGAAACAATATAACGAGCACAGTCATCGGTAATACTAAACCAGTTGGCACCCTTTTGATATTGAATGCCATAAAGACGTCCTCTATCAATCCAGAACTGAGCAAGCATCGTTAACCTGTACATCACTTTTTCAAATATGTTCTTTTCTCTACTTGAGAAAAATGCATACTTTGAAACACGCCCGTAGGTTTCGGGATCCACGCTCTTCGCATCAAAATGTACAAACTCTGTCCCCTGATATCTTTCAAAATAGGTATGTATGACATCCTGAGACTGTAAAGGAAGATCTGCACCAGACATCAGATGATAATAATCATAATGGCCAGGTATAGATGCTTCCAACAAGCGAAGCTCACATTCAATCTGAGAAAAATCTCCCCATCGTACATCCACACGATTTGCGAGCACACAAAGCTCAGCATGCTTCAGTTGATCTTTAAATTGACCAACATCAACCGTGCTGAGCTTTGCATCAAGATGCAAATAGATGACATTCCGACCGTCATCTAAGCATCGGAGTAAGGCTCGTAACTGCTCAAAATGGTTATGAGCCATAATAAGATAAGCGTGGCGTGACATTATTCCAGGGAATCCACGACGGATTGAAGATAGTCAAACGAAAGTTTACGCAGAGGCTCAAGCTTTTCCGGCAAAGTGGAATAGTCAGCCGGGGCAAACAGGTCAATCTTCGACAATTCAGAAATCGTACGATACCGCGACATTAAGCCAAGCTGGGTCAGGAAGGAGCTCGCACGATCATCAAGAGACGTCTCGCTATGCTTGCTCCTGATATACCAGAAATTCTTCCGGTACAAGGTACCGAAAGCCGTACCATGGAAGGAGCTGGTGATGAACAGCTTAGCGTGCTTAACCATGTTCATGTACACATCGGGACCATAGGATTTAATCAAACGGATTCCGTTGCGCCAGCACATCTTCAATGTCCACTCCTTGGCCTCCATGAAGTACACAGGCATTCCAGTCTTCTTGGAAACCGACTTGAGAAACTTCTGGACCTCCTCAGTGATGCTGAAGCAATAGTAGAAGATATAATCTCCCGAAATCACAGGGCCATTACCGATATCAACGAGATTTTCCCATTCATCGACATCAATCAGCATAGTGGGATCAAGACAGATGGGCACCTCAACACCCGTGGCAGCTTTAATCCACTTCTGAGCGTTTTTCTCACGCACGGAAACCTTGTCAAATTTGGCAAAGTAATCCTCATAACGAGTAGAATCACCCTCCAAATCGAAGGGATTATTGGCACCAAAGCTTACTGCATAAGCAAAGCGAGGACGATCCTTCACAAAGGAGAGGTAGTATGCATCATCAGCATCGATACACTTAATGTTCCATACCTGGTCACTACCAGTAATGAACGCCTTATACTTGTCCGAAAGAGGAACAAGCTCGCTGGAATCCGAATATGAGCGATCAGAAAGGTGGAAGTACTTCTTCTGAAAGTCTTCATATGCTTTGTATTGACGCTTCATTTCCTTCATATTCGTAGCCCAGATAAGGCTTTTAATCGCCTGCTTCCAATTCTTGGGCTTAGGAATGGGAGCATACATGTTGCGCTGCCCACGGTTGGAAAAATCAATCAACTCGGTTTGTTGATGAAAACGATCCTCCAGCACATGCTGCAGAGCAAGAGCCTGAAGCATAGAACCATTATTGTGTGAAGCATGAAAAGTCATCATGCCGATCTTGCCATTCGAAGTCATTACTTTTCTCCTTATCTCTTTACATTATTACTTGAGATATATTGAATATTTTTTATCAAAACTTGGGTTATTAAAAAACCCGCTCAGCGCCACAAGGAATATGATCATATATATATAATTCTGCATAACACCGGCCCAAAACAATGTTGTCTCGAACATCGCAGAATACATATACATGATGGCCAAACTTAAGAAAACCTTTCTCAGAGCATGGTTGGCCACCCTGTTCAATCCGGCGAAAAGTATAATAATCATAGTAACATAAAATACACAACCAAGATACCCTGATGTGATTAATACGTAGACATAACTATTATCCAACCAATACGTCTTATACGGAGTTTGATTTAGACCATAAATTTCGTTCGAGGCCAATCCCAAACCAACAACCATACGCCCACTTTTCAAAAAGGTGGGGAGAGCAACTTCAAGCAGTGTTTCTCGATTGGATTGATTTAATAAATCAGAGAATGATAACCCGGTTAATCCATACGAAAAGAATAGAACGACAATAATTGCTATTGTACATTCAACAAAAAATCGAACCCTTTGACCTATTTTACTTTCCCTAAGCATCATGAAAAGATTACAAAGGGAAAAAATAATAAATCCCGAAATCGCATTTCTTGAAGCGCTGCCAAACAGCATTATGACACTTACAAGCAAGGTCAGATAATTAATCCACTTATTACCAAAGGGTATTTGGTCTCTTTTTCGCAGAATTATCCAAATCATCAAATAACATATGCAAAATGCACCTAAAGCATTGTAATGACTAAATCCATATGTTACTCGAGCCCGTTCAGAATCATTGAAAACAGTAGCCACATTCAACTGTGCTATATCTGTTATATTGGTGAGAAACTGGAAAAGAATGATAAAGGAAAAAACGTAATACGCTGTCAGTAGCACCCCATCAAAAAGATGATAGATACATATCACAGCTACCGTAGAAAACACTACCAAAAGGAATAGTGTCTGACGCATAAAAATACCATTTGTATATTGCGCCAGAGGAGGATTAATAAAAACCTTGCCAAATACGACTATATAGACAGCAAGAAGAATCGAAAGAAACGTTGATATATGAAATGTGCCAAACTTTTCATTCCTCTTGATCTTCTCAAATGCATACAACATAAACATACATCCGGAATAGGCGACCTGAACAACGGTTGTATTAAGAGGAATGAAATTCACCGTTGTCGTAATAGACGCACGGCTCAATAGCAAGAAAGCAAAGAGAAAAAGCGCGATTGTTTTTTCTGTAATGCGCGTGTATAGAAGCTTCTTCATAAGATCACCTCCTTCTACCCCTTTCTATGAGCAAAATCAAACCCTCTTCTTCTTCCTATAAAGAAGGAAGACCTTATCATAAAGAAGAACATTTAACGTAAACAATCTAAACTGAATCTTCTTGGATCGCGAAAGATAACTGGCATTACGGATGTAGGACCTATTATCCAGAATAATTTCTCGGCAATGATTCCGGAAGGATCCGGGACATTGCACCTTATTCTTCAAGTAGGAATCGTAAACAGTCAATGCAGCTGATGCATATGATACATGGCCAATAACAGCCAGATTAGGATAATTCTTATCCAGAAAGACCATCTGCTCATAGGCAGCATCAAGAAAATCATGATTAATCTTCTTACTTTTGGTAATGCTGTTGGCACGCTGAAAATAATTGTAGCATGCATCGGGAACGTAGGCGACTCCCTGAGCAAGGTCAAACAGTCGATACATAATGAAGAAATCTTCACTTAATTTACCGACAGGGAAGCGAATATCAGCAAATAATTCTCTTTTATAAAGCTTACTCCACGCTCCCATATCAAATAGTCTAAAGGTATTCATCTCCTCAATAGCCCGAGGAAACTCAAAAAACTGCTCTGGCTCGGTATTGGCCTTGGCGATAACTTCTCCATCATCAAATACATAGTTGATGCCGCATACCGCAATATTACAAGAATACTTCAAGATCGCTTGAAGAAGCTTCTCATACATATATGGCTCGATATAGTCGTCACTATCAACAAACCCTATATATGTACCTTTAGCAACGTCAATTCCCGCATTTCGAGCAGAGGCTAAGCCTCCGTTTTCTTTGTGAATGACTGAAATACGATTATCCTTTTTAGCATAATCATCACAAATCGTAGCCGAACCATCTGTTGAACCATCATCTACGACAATGATTTCTAGATTGGAATAAGTCTGGCCAATGATACTATTTAAGCATTTCGTCAGGAATTGCTTCACATTATATACAGGCACGACTATGCTAATTAAGGGTTGAACATCCATTGCACAATTACCTCTCACTCAATTGCCCTATACCTATTCTGTGGCCTTATACAAGGCTAAGGTTTGATCCACTACTTTGTCCCAATTGTATTTTTGGGTGATGTAGTTGGCGGCGGTCGCTTGCAGCTCCGCCACACGAGAGGAATCGGCGAGTAAGTTGCTCAGTTTGGCAGTGAGATCTGCAATGTCGCTTTTATGGAAAGTAACGGCGTAGTCTTCTACTACCTCGGCGCATTCGGGGATGTCGGAAGTAAGGCAACAATTGCCATAGCTCATGGCTTCCAGTAGACTCATGGGCATGCCTTCGAGATCACTAGGCAACACATAGATATAAGCATTGCTGTACAACTCCGCAAGTTCCTGGCCCTCGATAAAACCAGTCAACACGATGCGAGGATCGGTAGCCGCAGCAGATTGAATCTGTTCATAGTATTCAGCGGAATCGGAAGATCCACCGGCGATGACCAGCTTCTTATCAGTATCCAATTGCTTGAATGCCTCGATAAGATAATGCACGCCTTTTTCCGGCACGATACGGCCTAGAAACAGCACATACCCGTCTTTCACCAAACCGTATTTCCGAGTAATCTCATCGGCTGGAACAGACTCATTGCGTTCAATGCCATTGGGGATGAATCGCACATCACGCCCATAGGTGTCTTTGAAATAGCGCTGCACGTTGCGGCTCAGCACAATCACTTCATCGGCACAGGTAGCGGCGGTACGCTCCCCTAATTTCAGATACGTAGAGGCGAATTTACCCCATTTGGCGCGCTGCCAATCTAGACCATGAATCGTGGCCACTGTACGAATACCGAACCAGTGCGCAAAACGCAACGGCACGCACGGCCCTTCCGCGTGGTAATGAATCACATCAGGGCGGGCCATAATAGCCTTTACTGTGGCAAAGAATGACGAGGTGAGCGCGGCCAGACCTTTTGCATCGATAGTGGTGACAGGTATTACCTTCACTCCGCGATACATGAACGGCTTGCTATTCTGGTTCGACGCATTATCGAACACCGCACCGGCAACATTATGGCCTTTGCGGTTAAACGCTATGACCTGCTCCCCGCGTGCAGCCATACGTGTAGCCAGTTCGTCCACAACAATCTCGATGCCACCTTCGCGAGACGGAATGCGTTTGTGGCCGATGAACGCGATCCTCATGGCCTCAGTCCTTCTTCATTTTCTCGCTCTTTTTGTGCTGGATTTGGCGCTTCCTGCCGTTGTCGTCGGACTCGTCACCGTAGTAGTAATAGCCACCCTTCTGGGGCTTCTCCGTCTCGCCGTAATTCATGGCCAAGCCCACGGGATCGATGCTCAGTGTGCCCAGTTCGCGCCCGGTCTGCCGGAGCAGTTTCTTTTCCGTCACTCCCAAGCCGGCCACCAGCAGCAGTTCCGGCCCTTCCTTGGCGAATACGGCGGCATCATTGGCCACCTGCATGGGGGCGGTATCGATAATCACATAGTCATAGGCTCCGGAAACCTGCTCAACCAGTGCCTTCATAGCGCGGGAATTCAGCAGAATGCTGGGGTTCATGGTTTGTTTTCCAGCAGGAAGCACGTGGAAGTTCGGCTTCCAGTAGCGTTGAATCGCATCATGCGACGATACACGGTTGGTAATCAGATGGGTCAAGCCCACTGCGCCCTCAATGCCTAGGGCCTTGCTCACCGAGGGGTTGCGCACATCGGCGTCGATCAGCAGTACCTTGCTGCCATTTTCGGCAAATGCAGTCGCCAGGTTCACGCTCAGCGTGGTCTTGCCTTCGGACGGGCCGGTAGAAGTCACCACAATTACATTGGATAACGGCTCATCGGGCAGCACGAACATCACATTGGTGCGCAGGCGTCGAATCTCTTCTGCCTCGCGGGAGGCCGGGCGGGAGATAATCACCGGCGACGTACCGGCATAAGCCTCATTGCGGCTCAGCGCCCCCAGTACGGGAGCATCGATAACAGCAGTAACATCCGAATCGCGGCGAACACGGGTGTCCAGCAAATCCTTGATAAAGGCAACCACGATGCCGAGAATGACACCAACCGCAAGACCTGCCGCCAGATTGAGCTTGACGTTGGGTGAGCTGGGGGAAGCCGGAGCGTACGCCTGCTGCACCACAGTCAGGTTGACGGGAGAGATGATCTTATCGCCCTCATCGCTGTAAATCGTGGAAGTAACCTGTTTTCTCAGGTTTTCGGCAACCGAATTGGCAATGCTGGACGCCTGCTTCGGGTCTGGATTATTAACCGAAATATCCACCAGCATGGTGCCATCCGGGTTGGAAGCGGTAACGCTCGCAGCCAATTCCTTTACCGTGGTGTCAAGACCCAGATCGTCAATAACCGGCTGCAATACAGACTCGGTTTTTACCAATTGCGGATACGTTTGAATCTGGCTATTGATGTAATTGGCGCCAGAGCTCAGCTCGCCTGCATTGCTGGATGCGCCCGACGCAGCCGCTGAACTGCGATAAGTGGCCAAGAGTTCGGAAATTGCGGTGTATTGCGGAGTGCGGGTAAAGGTGTACGCGCAGATTGCCACCATCACAATAACCAGTGTGACTACTGCGGTAATCACATGCTTTCTTACCGCATTGAATAAATCGAGAATGGTGACTCCATTACCATCCTGCACCTGTTCAGCTTCATCCACGGCTATGCTCCGTTCTTCCTTATTCACGGTTCCACCTTAATGTATAGGGGTTGCCCCTTTAATCAACCAAGGGGGTCTGTCTCAAAATCATTTCATTTTCATTGGCCGCGGGACTGGCCAGCACATGCACCGTGGTCTCGAAACTTTCCCCCGGCCGCAATGTCACGGTTTTCACACCCACCGTCAGTCCATCGTGCACAGCGAACTGATCGAAATCCTGGGTCCAATCCACAATGCGCCCTTCATCGGGGGCGTAGACGTACAGCACCGTTTCGATCTCCCCCGTACGGGGGTTGCCGTTATGGTCATAGCCGCGCAACAGATCCGGAGCGGCATTCACCTCGGCGGCATCGGCCGTATTCGTCAGTTTGATGTGAACGGTGTATTGCTTGGCGCCACTGGGATAGGTTTTGTCATATGTACTGGTCACTTCACGCTTCAGGTACCAGTCCATCTTGCCCATAGTGGCATCGTTGAAGTACACACCCGTAACCGAATGAGCCGGTTTCGACTGCAATTCGCCGGCGATGGTCGTGCCCGAGATACGCCGCTGCTCATCTTCATGAGCACTCCATACATACAGATGGCCGTCGGATACGGACTTCTGGAACGTTTGCACCAGCTGCTGATTCTTGCCGTCCACATTCTTGAGCACATGAGCGAAGACCTCACTGGCCGCCATCGTAAAGAAGTCGGTTTGCTCCGCCTGCGTATCGGTATCAATATAAATCTGGTTCAGAATTCGCTGCTCGGCATTGTCGCCGCTCATCACCGTGCCGTCGGAGAGCGTCACGGGGCCGGCAACCTTCAATAACCGCTGCAGGAACACCGGGTCCACGCTGATGACGCCATCCACATCGTCATGACCGGCTCGGTGCCAGATCTGACTCGCGATATCAGCGACGCGGGGAAAATCGGGAGTGAAATTGATGTCCGGGTAGTCCGTGGCCATCTTGGTGGAGAAGAGATTGCGTTCTTCCGCCGTCAGTACGCTCGCGGCTTCATCCTGGCTGAACAGACCATTCCGAGGCGGATCGCCGAACGTGCTCATGCTGATTTTGCCTGTATCGACGGTGAGCGTGGCCCACGCAGTTGGAATGCCTCCCGTGGCACGCAGCTCAGCATTGTTCTGTGCCAGCACCAGGTAGGTTCGCGGGCCTCTGCCGCTAGCACCTCCATCGCTGGCATCCAGGTCAAACATCTTGGGCAGCACATCCGCCAGCCGACTGGCCGCATCCGTCAGGCTGGCAAGCTCCTTGAACTTGCTACGCCCCTGCTGCACCGCCTCGGTAATCTGCGGAATATGCGTATCGCCAATCTTGCCCATGTCTACGCTGGCATCCGCCACTACTCCATTGGCGGCGGCAAGATCCTGAGCCACGCTGGCCATATCCCCCAGCTGAATCGTGCCGTCTTTGATACCGATGCTGTTGAAATCCAAGGCCTGTGCCGCCTTGGCAAGCTTCGGCAATGCGTTGTTCGACACGTCTTCCAAAATGTGCACCATGTCTCGCGCGGCCTTCACGTCAGAACCGTAATAGGGCACCAATGTGGCCAGTTTCCATACCGGCTGCTTGGTCTGCGCATACGTAGCGTCGATATGCTGGGAGAATGCTTCAATGCTGGCTTGCGCTTTGTCGGTGTCGCCGGCTTGAACTTGTGATTGGATGCGGCTTGCGGCCTGAATCGCTGCTTCCACTTCATTTTTCGCTTTGAGCGCGGAAAGGCCAAGCCACGCCGCGAGCGCGGCAATAATCAACAGCAGTGCGCCGATTACAATCAGCACCATCCGAATGCGCTTTTTGCGCTTGATCCGCCTGATATGTTCATGGCTCATACGCCGGCGGTGCTTACGCCGTTCCGCCGCTCGGGCGTCTTCAGCAAGTACCTCAGGGTCAACATACGGCTGTATCACTTGGCGATCATCCGCGTTTTCCGACCGCTCGGAGGGTGCCGGCGGCTGAGGTATTTCTGGTATGTTCGAATCAGTCATAGATATATCGACTTATCTTTCTGTAATCACGTTCAAGGGCGGTGCGGCAAGGGCGCGGCAAAACTGTGACAGCGAAACGGGAAGGAATCAGTACGCTCCCTTATGGCTCAGCACTGCACCCACCGTGCGGAACAGCAGCACAATGTCTCCCATAATCGACCAGTTCTGCACGTAAGCCACATCAAGGGCCTCGCTTTCCTCGGCGGACAGATCGGAGCGGCCGGACACCTGCCACGGACCGGTGATGCCGGGCTTGACCAACATGCGGGTGGCGTACAGACGGTTGTAACGGGCATATTCCTCAGGCAGCGGCGGTCGCGGCCCCACTACGGACATATCACCCATCCATACGTTGAGGAACTGGGGCAACTCGTCAATGGAGAAGCGGCGAATGAAATGCCCCACCTTGGTGATGCGTGGGTCGTTCTTCATCTTGAAGATGAAGCGATCGGTCTGGCCGGTTTCTTTTGCGAGCTCCTTCTTGAGCGCGTCGGCGTTCACCACCATCGAACGGAACTTGTACATCTGGAACGGCTTGCCGCGCAGGCCCATACGGGTCTGCTTGTAGAACACCGGTCCGCCGTCCGTGACTTTGATGGCGATCGCCACCGGGATGGTGATAATCGACGAACAGATGATCGCCAGTGAAGAAATCACCAAATCAAACAAGCGTTTGGTCAAACGGCGGGCTGGCGTGTATTGCGCAAGACGCTGCGTGATAATCGTGGTGCCCTGTATGGATCGAACCTGAATCTCATGGTTAGAAGTGTCAGCGGCGGAAGCCAGCATGGCAATCTCCAGACCGAACGATTCCATGCGCACGGAGAAGATATCGTAATTATCCGAATAGCGACGCAGCTCGTCAGCCACCATAACGGTCTGCGCGTTCATGTCAATAATCTGTTCAGCAAGATTATGATCGCTGTACTCGAGTACGGGCAGCTGGCAGCCCTCGTTCTTTTGCATCTCCTCACGGAGTGTCTCATGGTCGGTGCTCTGTTCAATCAATCCGGTATCGGGATTGAGATGAATCGGGCATACTGCCACCGGGCGGTAGTTGAGTTGCCGACGCTGACCGAGGAATTGTAGCGTGCGACCAATGCCATGCGGGGAACCGATGATCACCGTGCCATAAGCGTAGGCGCCCTTGCGACGACTACGCGTAATGAATGCACGGCTGGCGATGCGTTCCACCATGGTGAGCAACCATCCGGCAATCACCACCAAGCAGAGCGACGTGAGGGTCAGACCCAGATTAAAGAAGTAGTTGAACGCGCACTGCACCACCCAGCACACAACCATGCCTTTGACCAGCAGCACATTGAGCTGGTAACCGTCACCCATAACATGGCGGTGATAAATGCCGGCAACATAGAGCGACCACACCCAGAAGCAGGCCACAATAATAAGGTAAACGGTGGAGTCAATCGTGAAATTGAATCTGCTCGAATAGAGCGGCGTTGCCTCATGGCGCAGATTGAGCACCGTGGCTCCGGCGATGATGTACATGGCGGCGTCGATAAGCATGAGGGCGAGATTGACGAAGAATCGCCAGTACAGCACGTGGCTGAGCTGCTTTTGGCGGATATCTCTGAGCTGAGCGGTGGTTCGGTCACCGCTATTGGCCTGTCTGCTGCGTGTAGACGGCTGACCGTTACTGCTCAGAGATGACATCTCAAACACCAATTCTTCCTTTTCAACCGTATACCTCAGGTCTCGCGGCTCTCACTTCTCTGGATTCCCCTGTGTACGGGTGTATACGGGGTTACCCCTTCAACATGGTACAGACATCACACCCCTAACCGCTAGGGGGGGGGTGTTGGAAAACCACATAGCGAACGTGATCGGATAGTAACTACGTTCATTTTGACGTCTCGAATAACGGGACTAATTTGCTCTGCAACCGGGCGGCCAGTCATCTCGGCATTGCATCTCGACGGACTACCCCTGGGTGTAGCGTGTTGGGGTTGCTTTGAGAAACTGCCTGATGCGTTGTTGCGGTCGATCAGCGAGAGTGGAGTATGCACGTGAGTGGAATGAACGGAGCTCGGGGAATCAAAAATCGTCGCGGCGAACTGCAGCGGGTGCTGAGCCGCGAGGAATCATATGTAGACGGCAAACTCAGCCGGGCGGCGTTCATCTCCATCGCGATATTGACCTTTATTACCTTCGTGGGCAA
>SKEY01002676.1_pt1 | contig 17902 bp, 19 predicted proteins | sample 4843871 | NCBI WGS metagenome assembly SKEY01 (sample SAMN11008797, study PRJNA524170) | human gut metagenome | biome: Human fecal sample; material: Feces; isolation source: fecal sample from pouch patient p36 | host: Homo sapiens | place: Israel: Tel-Aviv | collected 2016-12-04 | reverse complement strand
ACCAGGTTACCACAAGCGCTGCCATGTGCAGGGCTGCTCTTGCCTCCGTACGCGCACTGGCGTCGTTCGGCCAGCAGATATGTGTGGGATAACAGGGATGTTATGTGAACTGAACTGTGTTTTGTTAACGGGGGATGTTTATTGATGATTCGGTAGTGTTTAAGACCTGATGGCGTTATGCTCCCAAGTTTATTTTATATAAAGATCCAAAAGCAAAAACCCGCCTTGTGGGCGGGTTCTTTAGAATTAGTGGTGCCGGACTCGGAATCGAAAATTTCTTTTATCATATTGATATTAATACAATTTGTTTGGTTTGATTAAAAATGTACCCTCAATTATACCCGCAGTCCCTTTTGATATCGAAAGGGAATCACACTCGGGATCAGGCTGAGAGCACAGAAGGAAAGTACCTGGCTATTATATCGTTAATTCTGTCAATCAGTTCCAGCCTTTTGAAAGTGATGTGTGCAGATCCCTTCTTAAAGTATTTAATGATGAACATCTCGTCTTCATAGCGCTCTTTACCCTGAACGGACTGGATGTGACCATCCAGACGAATAGTGATGTTTTCCCGGTTGTCGGGGATCGGTTTGCCGCTGAACAGATGTAGCATTCTTTCCAGGTCGACGAGTCGGTCAGTCTGTTGCCCGGTGATAAGATGAAACCCCCACCGGTCCCACCTCACCAGGTTGTTGACGATAATTTTACTGCCAAATTTGCAGGGGCAATTGGTTTTGTAATTCCAGCTCAGTCCCCTGAAGACGTTGATCACCCCTCGCTCAAACACCTCATCCTTATTCTGGTGTAGTTGTTCAAATGTGCTCAGAATGTTCGCTTCACTGATTTCCGGAAAATTATCGTGCTCCAGTGACCGGTACCATGTATCACGGGCCTGTGCATCCATTAAGGAAAGCATCCCTGAACGTTGCATCAGGTCACGCCAGATTTCGCGATCGAGATTGCGTGTGATAGCTTTCATTGCGGTTTCCGGTTTCTCCATCAGCCAGCAGCCGCAGCGAAAATCCTGTTTCATGGCCCAGTCCGGGGCGGCTTTACCGCCAATACTTTCTGTCATTGCTGAGATTTCAGCCAGTTGCCGGATAAGTGTGTCGATTTGCAGCAGTGTACTTTTTCGTACAGCCAGAATGTGGCGGATACTGGTTGAGCAGATAACGTCCGTATGCCCGGTGACCACTTCCGGATGGGAGATTGTGATGTTTGACATTATCGGTTTCCCTTTTGGTTTATAAACGAAAACGCCAGCCGTATTCAGGCTGGCGTCAGGGTAATGAAGCGTGGTGAGTGATATTCACCGGTTCTGGTGCAGAAGCTGCAGATGACGCAGGGTACGGACATCCTCTCTGGCCTGTTCGATACAGGGCAACAGTGCTGCCGAATCCGTTCTATCCTCATCGTTGTCAAAGATAATCCCCGATTCGCAGTCGATATTGTCCTGTAGCCACGCAATCAGAATATCCAGTGCGGTTTCCGTGGTTAATGATTTCATGTTGTTCCTGGTTACCAGTCGAAAGTGGGCAGGTCCGGCAGACATTCAGCGCTGGCATCCAGATGAATGAGACTGACGCCATAACGTTGGATGAGTGTGACAACCAGACGACGGAACGTTTTTGACAGCCCCAGGCGTTTAAGCCGCAGAACCGGATATGACCACGCATCGGTACGTAACAGATATCCGCTACCTGTGAAATGAATCCATTCTGATTCACCGAAGTCACTGGTCTGGTGTGACAGCGAGTACAGCCAGGCGTTATCCTTTTCCGTGATATGTGCGGTACTGCAGCGTATGCCGGCAAGGGTTGCAAACGGTGGTAGTGTGCAGGTTGACTGTTGGTCGGATTCCTCCACCACGCGGAGTGAATAACCGTTTTCAGCGACCTTGTTAATCAGTTCAGTGAGATTAACACCATCGACGTCAGCGACAATTCGCCCCATGTTCAGTGCCTGCACATTAATGCTGTCGGCTTCCAACGTCAGGGCCAGTTTCATTGTTTCGCCTCCGGATGCTTCCCCTGGGTAATGTTATTTACCGTTCTGTAGTTATCGCGGGTCATCAGGCCGGTTGCCCTGCGAGCCCGGAGAATATCAATACTGTTTATTAACTGAGAGCGGGTACAGGCGCTGAATCCCGGCTGGTCGGTACGTACCAGTGCGTATTTTTCAACGAGAAAGTTCATCGCATCACACAGTGAAATGCCAGCTTCAATATGCTGCTCAATCACACGTTCATCGGCGAACGGTGTGTCATTCAGCGTAAGGCCGTAATGCTGGTCCAGCAACCGGGACAGCAGTGTCTGCCAGATGGTGACGGGAGACGGGCAGCGCGATGCCTCCCGTACGTGTGTGTCGGGTAATGTTTTCATACTGAAGATTTTCCTGATATGCAGAGATGAAAAATGGAAAAGTGGCGTGGTGAAAGCACCAGGCCGGAGCAGAGGATTATTCCGGTGGTTTACTTTTTCGTTTCGGGCGTCGGATAAACAGCCAGATAAACGTAACCACAGCTGCCGAGGGTGTCGGCTTCGCAGGTCAGCCCTTTCGCATACAGTGTGACGGTATGCTGATGGCGGGGATTCAGTTCACCGCCGGTGAGCATGAGTTCCAGTTGTTTCATCAGCAGCGGAAAGGCCTGGTCCAGGTGGTACGCATCCGCGTCGCTGAACAGGCCTCTGATACCGGTGCGGTCGGCAAGGTAATGCAACCGGTTACCCTCCTGCACCAGACGTGCCCCGAAACAGGGCGTCACGGTGCAGGGTAGCCCCCCACCAGGGGCGGTTGTTGTTGTCGGGATGCGTTGTCCCGGGGAGTGTGTCTGACACGATAAAGTTCTCACAGAAATCAGTTAAGAATGGTTCGGTGGCAGCGATAATTCGGCTCATCATTTCTCCTGACTCAGTTCAGAGTGACGCTCATCAGCCGGACATACGGGCCAAAACTGTCCTTACGGCGTTCAGCAAACACGGCCAGCACACCGGGAATATCCTGTACTTCACGACCGGTATACGTCTCAGCACTGCCGTGCCAGCGGTACTTACCGGTGCAGAACGGAAAAAGACGGGATGCCGGATGCTGACGGTGAATACGCATGGCTTCACCACGGGTGATGATTTTCATAGTGTGATACCTCTGAAGACAGAAGATAAAAGTGAAAACAGGTGTGATGTGGTTGTGACGGTGACGGGTTAAAGCAGACCGTGTTCCGCAAAAGAGAAAACCTGACTGCCACCAACTATCAGATGGTCCGGTACCCGGATATCCACCAGGGCCAGTGCCTGTACCAGGCGTTCCGTGATAAGGCGGTCTGCCTTACTGGGGGTGACTTCACCGGACGGGTGATTGTGCGCCAGCACCACGGCAGCGGCATTGTGGTACAGGGCGCGTTTAATCACTTCCCGGGGATGGACTTCCGTGCGGTTGATGGTGCCGGTGAAGAGGGTTTCACCGGCAATCAGCTGATTCTGGTTATTCAGATACAGTACCCGGAACTCTTCACGCTCCAGTCCCGCCATGTTCAGAATCAGCCATTCCCGTGCCGCACGGGTGGAGGTGAAGGCCACGCCGGGTTCATGAAGATGGCGGTCCAGGGTTTTCAGGGCCCGCAGAATGAGACTGCGCTCGCCGGGCGTCATCTCTCCTGGCAGAAAGGAAAGTTGTTGCATTGTGCTTCTCTCCATTCAGTCGATGATGCGCATAATGGCGCTGCATTCCGGATGCTGCAGGGCGTAATCCCGCAGCCGGTAATAATGGACCGTCATGGCATAACACTCCGTACGACAGGCATGATGACTGTACGTCATCAGACAGGCAGCAATGCCGGCGGCTTCCGGGCTCATTTCAGCGCGGTTACCGTTCATGACATTGAACAGTACCCATGTTTCGTCATCATCGTCATCCGGTTCGGGTGCCATAAATGCCCCGCCGTTGTTCAGGGTGTACAGATTCCAGATACCACCGCAGTAGTCTTCACACAGACGGTCCATCCAGCCGAAGATACGGGGCTCCAGGGTCACCCACTGTGGAATGAGGCCAAAGTGCTGCGGCCAGAAGCTGATGCGCTGTTCATCAGGGACGGGAGTGGCAACCAGCTGAGGTGGGTTATTCCCTGATGCAGCGGTTACGGAAACAGAAGGTGTGGTGGAATTATGCGAAACGGTTGTCATGAGGTTATTCCTTATAAAAAGTAAATGAATGGAAGAATGCCCGGGGACTGGTACAGCCGTGAGTCAGGGCTGTACTTTCAGGGAAACAGCATCAGCGCATGCTCTCCAGCAGCGTTTCTGCCATCACCCACAACGCCCGGTTGAGCTTAATGTCGGTATCGATGCTGTGAATGGCCCGGGTATGGATACGTTTTCCTCTGGCACTGCGACCGGAAATCCCGCCTTTCAGCATATTTTCCTGGATGGTCTGATAAGCACTCCACAGGTCCTTACCGTAATCCTCCCGGCGTCGTGGCGTCAGAATGTCGGTAGTGGTGACGGGCTGATGTTCATCACCATAACGGTAAGTCAGCGCCGCCTGTGCCAGCGCCTGGCGTGCCGGTGGCGGCAGGACCAGCGACTGCATGGCATCACGCTTTTCCTCAATCCGGTCAAACACGCCCACCACCTCGTAAGCCCCTTCAATGACTCTGTCCACCACATTTCCCCGATGCGGAACACGCACTTCCCCCAGAGACTGACCACAGACGCAGCCGTTCTGGCAGACGAACCTGAAGTAACCCGGCAGCATCTGGTAGCTGGAGGTACCGTCATGGGAGTTGAGCAGAATGATTTCAGGGACATGTTCTCCGTTTATCTCTCCGGCCCGCCGCAGACGCAGCATATGTTTTGTGTATCCCCGGCGGCCCGGGTCGCGCACACGGGTCTGGCAGGCGAAGAATGGCTGAAAGCCTTCCCGCTGCAGGCTTTCCAGTACGGTGATGGTGGGAATGTACGCATATCGTTTACTGCGGGAAGTATGCCGGTCTTCACCGAAAATACCGGGAACATAGTGCATCAGTTCTTCGTGTGTCAGCGGACGGTCACGGCGTATCTGGTTCGTATAACCAAAACGACTGGCTAGTCGCATAATTTGCTCCTTATCGGTGGTTAAGATTTACTGGTGTAATAAATGAAAAAGCCACGTCTCCCGGAGAAGACGCGGCCTGACAGATGAAATGAATGACGTTTATTGTCTGAGAAGCCCTTAACTGGCGAGCTGAGTATTAAGCTGTGTTCCGGCATCACCAGCGCAACTGACCTTCAGCATTACGGATAACCAGCCGGGAATATGTTCCCTGGTCATCTTCAGTAAACACATTGCGGTAAGCTGTTTTGACGGCAACAGCCTGTTCGCGTGAGAAAGGGCCTTCGGGCAATAAACGTGATGTACAACCCGGCATATCTGTTGCTCCCTGAAAGTAAAAAGCCCCGGTCATGATGACCGGGGCCTGAAGGAGAGTGACCTGATTATCAGAAAGTCACATTCAGCGTGGCCTGACCGTTATAACCTTCAGCGCTGCTGCCGCTGACACTGTGGGCATAACCGGCCTGAACGCCCAGGGTGATATTTTCCCGGACACGGGCTTCCAGTCCGGCCTGCAGGTCCAGTGACGTGCCATTCCGGGACGGTGAGAACGTCATGTTACTGCCGGTGGCGGCTGTACCCATGCTCATGTCACCCCGGGAGCTGAAAGTGCGGATAACAGAAGGCTGTACCCACCAGTTCACCGGCAGTTCACTCACACGGTGTTTTGTACTGTCGCGCAGAGTGTCACGGGATGAGGTGCCTTCGCCAAAGGTCATATCGTTGTGGCTGCCCAGACGGAAGCCGGCACGCACATGTTGTGTACTGCCATGCCCGAACTTCACATAACCGGCGTTATCCTGGCCGTCATCCAGGGAGAGCCCCTGCCAGGTGTACTGCAGTTGTGGCTCCAGCATCAGGTTGTCAGTGATACTGAAGGGCAGACCGGTTTCCAGTGAGCCCAGCCAGCCCCAGCCCCGGGCGCGGAAGTCGTTATTGTCCGATGACGCTTTCATGCTGTGGCGGGTTCCCTGTGCCACAATGTCAGCCCACAGGCCGGAGGACGTGTGTGTCAGATTCAGGTATCCGCCCAGGCTGCCGGCATCATCCCGGACCGTGCCGGCGCGGGAACCGTCATCATCCTTAACATCAACGGAAGAATGGCCTGCGGCACCATACACCCCTGTCGTCAGAGACATACCGGCAACCTCTGTTCTGAGCAGGTCACCCTCCAGACGGACGAAGCCATAGCTGCCGCTGCTTTCCGGCGTGGCTCCACGGGCAATACCGCCGTTGTTATCGTGACCGAGATGACCGCCCTGAATGCTGAGACGGACGCTGTTATTTTCACCGTTTACACCGGTCTGATGGCTGCGGGAGCCTGCCAGAATCCGGTCATAGTCCATTGCCTGTGTCAGCATGGATGTATACAGGGGGACTTCAGCACGATAAGCATTTTCACTGCGCAGATACCAGCTCTCATCACTGTCCCGGTTGAGGGAGTAGTTAAAGGCACCGGCCTGCAGCTTATTCCCCTGGATAAAGGCCCCTTCCTCCGTGGTGGCACCGTTAATGGCTTCCACCACCTGAATACCCTTACCGCTGGTCGCCAGCCCCGACGCACTGTTGCCGGCGTTCACCAGGTTCAGGATGGTTTTTCCGGTTGCCCTGCCACCGTCAATGACCAGTCTGTCAGCATTGTTCTGTGCCATATCCGGGCGTACACGCAGGCTGATGGTGCCATTCTGTCCGTTCAGGTTTTTCACTTTCAGGGTTGCCGGTACGAACTTCCCTGTGCGGGTGGAGGTGAAATGAATCTGTCCGGCATGGCTGAGGTCATCCACCACCGACTGCACCGTGGCGTTATCGGGAATATTCCAGGTGGCACCAGAGGCGAGAGTGACATTCGTGGGGTCAATGGCACCGTTCAGCACAGTGCTGCCGGTCAGCTTCAGGGCTGTACCGCGCTGAGCAATGACATCCGTGGTGACGGTACTGTCGTTCAGCGTCAGCGTGCCTTCATTCAGGTTGACGGCTTTCTGGGTGAGTGTGGTGTTGCTGACAGTGAGTGTGCCACTTCCTGATTTTTCCACGCTGCCGTTACCGGTGAGAGAGCCTCCCTGCAGGAGTGCATCGCCTTCACGGATGGTCAGGGTATCGTTGTTCACCGTCTTCCCGGAAAGGGTAAGTATGGCGCCGTTATTCAGCGTGGTGGTGCCCGCCAGTGTGCCGCCCCTGGCGGTGAACAGTCCGCCATTTACCGTGGTATCCGTGGCCGTATCACCGGCGTTCAGCGTGAATGAACTGCCTTTTTCCAGCATCAGGGCATCCGCCTGACCGCCTCCGATACTGAATGCCTTTCCGTCGCTCCGGGTACCACTGACAGCGGCACCGGAATCGGCCAGCAGTACACCGCCATTTCCCATGGATACGGTGGTGGCGGTGCCACCGTTGCGGACATCCAGCGTTCCGCCATCATCCACGCGGGTATTAGTGGCTGTGTGTCCGCTCAGCACATCCAGACGTCCGCCATTTTCCAGTACGACATTATCAGCCTTACCCGCCACAACGGAGAATGCTCCCAGGCGGTTTGTGCCGGTGACGGTTGCAGCTGTACTGGTAACCAGTGCACCGCCCGTGTTCTGGGTGACATCAGACGCTTCTCCGCCGGCATGAACCTTCAGCTCGCCGTTCTGATTTATGGTGGTGTTACCGGCAGTACCACCTGCCTTAACAACCTGCCAGCCCCCCTCGTTAATTACCGTGTTCAGCGCAAGTCCGTATTTGTGCACATACTGGTTTCCTCCCTCCAGCCGGGTGTTATGTGCCTCTCCGTGTACCGTCTGGTCACCGCCGGCGTAAATGAGGGTGTCCCGTGCCATCCCCGAAGACCAGATAACCTGCCGGCCATTTTTATTGATGGTGGTGGATTCAGCCGTCCCTCCGACCATCTGACCGCTGGACACATTTTCAGACTCCGGACCACCTTCTGCACCGGTGTTGACGATGGTTCCGGTTGCCTGCCCGCCATGTTTAATGGTCTGGTAGCCAGACTGGTTAATCACCGTTCCGGATGCACTGCCGCCTGCATGTATCCATTGTTCACCACCGTTAAGGACAGTACCGTAAGCCTGCCCGCGCAGATTCTGTCCTCCACCGGCACTGATAACCGTATCCGTGGCACTGCCACCTGCCATGACATCCTGCAGACCGTTTGCGGTGACCGTGGTGTTTCTGGCAGTGCCACCCCGGGCTATCTGCTGACCGCCGGTGTTGTCATCAGAGTCCGGCCCCAGCTCAAGCCCGGTACTGACAGTCACGCCATCAGCTGTTCCGGATACAAACTGGTTGTCATGGTTTACCAGTGTTCCGCCATTCACTGTTTCACCCGGGTGCACAACGATGTCAGCAGCCAGCACCGGGAGTGACGTGACTGCGGCAAGAGACAGTGCAACCGCCACACCGCCACGTTTACCCCGTGCGCGGGCCAGTTCGGAGGCAACCACGAAAGCGCCCGTAATGTGATTCCATACCAGCCTGTAGCAGGTATTCAGATGTCGTTTCATCAGCATTTCCTTAATCAGAGTGAGGGTGAATAAAAAAGCCGGTATCCACAGATGTGGATACCGGCAGGTAAAGGATTACAGTGCCGGAGGTCCGGCTGACGGAAGTTTCTGACGTGTGGCTCTGTTGTTCCCTGAATCTCATGTCTGTGTGTATCTGCGCACGTTGCTAACAGGAGTTATTATTAGCATGGCGATCGATATAAACGATCGATAAAATAAGTATCGATCGTTTTATTCTATTATCAGGCTATTGCACGGACAAGAGAGACAGTAACGAAAACAGCGCTTTTGTGAGCAGACTCAGAGGCAGGGAGGACATCATCCACAACAGGTTCAGAAGAAGATCCAGTTCCATACCGCGCGGGCAACAGAGACCACGGTGTCACGAACAGCGCGCAGGGCCGTACGGACAACAGAGGCAACACAGACGCTCTCCGCTGTGTCAAATATCCGGTCCACCGCACCGGTAAACTGTTCACGGGCCTGAGAGCGGACAGACTCCGTGCGCAGCTCGTCCTGCAGTCGGGTCATCAGGGGGCTGGCGGCATGGTCGGGAAGCGCTGTCATGAGCGCACTGACCAGCGTATCCAGTTCCCAGCCGGTGCGGGCCGATACGGCAACAACCGGATGTACGGGCCGGAACAGCCGGAATACCGCCTCCGTTTTCTCACGAATGTTCTGTTCCTGTGCGGGAGAAGGCTGAATACCTGCCATATCCCATTCATGGCAGGGTTCCGTTTTGTCAGCCTGCGTCACCACAAACAGCACCTGCTGATGTCCGCACTGCAGGATGTGTCGCCAGAAATACTCATCCACAGACAGGGCGCGGTCATCGGCTTTAATCAGCCACAGTACCAGGTCCAGTTCAGGCAGAATGTCACGGTACAGGGCTTCATACTCTGCATCCCTGTCCCGGCTCTCGCCCACCCCGGGCAGGTCAGTGATAACCATGCTGTGACCGTGACCACTCAGACGGAAGCGCTGCACTTCCCGGGTGCCGGCGAGAACATCACTGACCGGTGTGACCTCCCCCTGAAACAGTGCATTACAGAGTGAAGATTTACCGGCCCCGCTTTTACCCATAATGCCAATCACGGGTTCGTGACTGGTGAGTTTGCGCAGATGTTCCAGGATGTGACGGGAAAGTGAGTAAGGCAGGGAGGAGAGCGGTTTTTCAATTGCCTCAATGGCATCAGACGGATTCATACATGTATTCCCGGTGAAAAAAGACAAAACCCCGCGCACCGGAAAGGTGGCGGGGGATTCACGGAGATAATATCTGTCTGAAATTGTTTGGAATCGATGGGGATGTTGCGTATTAACATGAAGGAGGACAGGAGTTATCCGTTATTGGGCGATATCCTTCCATGAAAATACGCGGTTATTGTTAAACAGCAGGCTGATTACTCCGTAAAGGAGAAAAATATTCATCTTGCAGCCTGATTATCAGGTGTGTTTATGTTTACTGAGGTGAGTATTTTTCAGTATATTGTCGGGGCAGTCAGTGGGAGATATTAAATTTACGTTTAGAGTTATCTTGCTTCTGCTGTGTATTTTTATAAGAGTGCGCACGTAATGATATCTGTTGATACCATGTTGTTAAGTGTTTCCCTTCCGGGTCATGCGTACTTGCAAAATGGCATCTGAATCGATCACGGTTTGGCCAAACCGTGATCGAATAGAGAGGAATACGCACGTAATGATTAAATGCTTTTGTTACACCATTCTTCCGGCATGAATATTTATCCAGTTCCCTTTTTTATTTGTGTAGTGATACTGTCGGAATAGCGTTCAGTAATGTGAAGTGTCCTGTTAAAAATCTTTAATAAATGTGTCATCCTGGTCAGGAAATATCTGCTGAGATATTATTAGTTGGTGGTGCTTTTACTGAGTAATAGCTGGCTTTTAATTCCTGAACTGAAATACTGTCGCTCGTCAGGGTTTAATTAAAACTGGATGATGATGTGAAAATGAAGGCTGGTTTTTGTGTTTGTCGAAGAAGTGTTATTTTAATCCATTCTCATCATTGGCTGGCGATTATACAGAAGTATTTGAAGAAAAAATGTTGCATTTTATCTGTGTCAGCAGGGAGGAAGTATTTTATTGATGTATCAGTATTAAATGGTTTTTGTTATTTATAAAAATGTCATCCTGTCCATAGAATATTGTACTCAGCATTCAGTGCAGGAACTGTCATCTTCTTTATTTTATTCTACTTCAGGAGGGCAGTTTTCTGAAAACGTTACTCCGGGGAAACTGTTTATGTTTATTCCCGGCAGGAAACCCGTACCTGCAATACCCTGGATGATGCTTTTTGCTGGTACGTTGTTGTGTGAAAATTAATCAACATGTGTGTTCCGGAGAGCGCCCGTAGACGCACAGATTCATTCTAACATTCTTTAGCGACAAAATACCGAATGGTTATTATTTAATCTGAAAATCGACAGAAATTTTTATCCTGTATTGATTCTGCTGCTATTTTTGCTATTAGTAGCAATAGTTGCGGTACTTTATGTTCTGTGTGTTGTGAGGTCATTATGCCATACTTTCAGTATCCTGATGAGTTTCCCCTGAGCTCGCTGCCTCCACTCATTCGTGATGCCGTTATTGAAGCTCAGCAAATCACGCAGGCTCCCCTGGGGCTTGTGGCAGCATCTGCCCTGGGCGCTGTTTCACTTGTCTGCCAGAATCTGATTGATGTCTGCAGACTGAATACACTGCGGGGGCCGGTTTCTCTTTTCTTACTGACGCTTGCTGAGTCCGGAGAACGAAAAACCGCAGTGGACAAATTATTAATGGAGCCCCTGTACCAGCAGGAGATGCTGTTATATTCCAGACACAAAAATGAACTGACGACATGGAAAAATAAGGAAGAGCTTTTAAAGGCGCAGAAAAAAGCATTGTTGTCAAAACTGAATAAAGAACTCCGCAAAGGCGCGGATGAGTCAGAAACGCTCAGACAACTGGAAGCGCTTCAGAAAAACAGAGGGGAAAAACCTGTAAGATATAAATTCATTTTTAATGATGCCACGATAGCAGCAATTAAAGATCAGCTTTGTGGTCAGTGGCGTTCAGTGGGTATCATGTCTGATGAAGCCGGTATAATATTTGATGGGTATACCCTGTCTGAGCTGCCTTTTATTAACAAAATGTGGGATGGCTCCGTATTGTCGGTGGACAGAAAGAATGAACCCGAACAGATGATTGAAAATGCCAGAATGACATTATCCCTCATGGTACAACCCGGTCTTTTTGACCGATATATGGAGCGAAAAGGTTCTGTTGCCAGGGACAGTGGTTTTCTTGCCCGTTGTCTAATCAGTAAACCTGCCACCACGCAGGGGAAACGCTTTATTAACGGAGCTGTGACCCCGGGAGGATCATTAACGGCATTTCATGAACGATTAATGGAACTGGCCAGAGGCAGTATTGAAAAATCCAGTAAGGATGAACGTTATTGTCTGCATTTTTCTCCTGAAGCGCAAAAAATATTTATTGATCACTATAATGTTCTGGAGCAGGATTTGTCTCCTTCCGGACCCTTAAGCCAGTTTCGGGGACATGTTTCAAAAAAAACAGAAAACATTGCGAGAATTGCTGCGTTATTGCAGTATTTCAGTCAGGGTGAAGGGAAAATCTCTGCCGATATCATGACGTCTGCTGTCGTAATAAGTTCGTGGTACACAGATGAATATAAAAAATTATTTGCGTTACCTGATGAATCTGAACTGCAGCTGCAGGACGCCCGGGAGCTGCTCGACTGGCTCATTGAGGAGTGCCGCGGAGAATGCCCGCCCCGTGTCAGGAAAAATTATATTCTCCAGTGTGGCCCGGGCCGGTTCCGGAACAGGAAAAAGCTGAACGTCCTGCTGAACATTCTTGCATCTCAACTCAGGCTCTCTGTCGTGCAGGAAGGAAAAACCACCTATGTCCTGCTTTCCGAAATAAACAATATCACGCTGCCTGAACTGAATGCGTGCTACAGCCAGAAACTGATAAGATGGCATGAGCAATCCTTTGGCTTATAATGTTCCCTGTTGCTGAGACGGATTATTCAGTGGTGGTATCGCAGTATGCCCGTCACCCCCGCTTCTGCATGAGGGGGACGGAGGAAAAGTAAGTGTGCGGAGGCCCGGGAGCGTTATGAATCAACAGGCGTATAACAGGTACTCGTCAATCATCAGTTCCAGCTCGCGCTTTTCCCGTTTGCGCGCCACAGCCCAGTTTTCAAGCTCTGCATGTGATTTATGCTTTAACTCTTCAGTCCAGGGCTGCATGGAGTGGGCACACATCAGATCATACCAGCACAGCCATATCAGCGTGTGGTAGAGATCACGATCGTCGAAACGCCGGAGCAGGCTGTTCAGCCTGTTTGCCAGCCGGTTTTCACCCAGACGATGTAGCTCACTGAGTAAAACGCCGCCCAGATTAAAATGTGTAAGCAGCATGATTTCATGGGTCTGAATGCTGGTCATTAACCCTTCCTGAATGGCAGGAATGAACGGTGGTGTTCCCGGGTTGACGACCTGATAGAGTCCCTGTGGTGCCACTGAGATGACGGAGCCTTTTTCTGGCAGAAAAAAGTGGGCCAGGGTCAGGCGGTGATAACCATGAAGATGCGGAGCCCCCATTCCATGAGCGACGATAAGCCTCGTCACGTTTGTCATCCATTTCTGATGCTGGATGAGCAGCAGCTCACACCGGTTTTCAAGTTTTTGCATAATATTCTCTCCTTTAGCGCGCAGCAAAATGCCTCCGGGGGCCGGATCATGCCTTTGCTGCGGTTGAACGGATAACGGTCAGGAATTACGGACGGGACTGTGTAATACGTGCCTGCAACCAGGCTTCCACTTCACTTTTCAGCCATCGGGAGCTACGGCCCAGTTTGATGGGGGCAGGAAAGGCACCATCCTTGATGAGCTTGTAAAACCATTTATCGGTCAGGCCGGTCAGCTGAGTGATAAACGACATGTCGACCATCTGGTCATCCATCAGTGAAACTGGGGTATTCATGAAAATGTTCCTCCGGATGTTGTTAATCTCAACCGGCGTTGGTGATGAAAACAACGCACCACCTTCCCCGGCATAACAACCGGGGAAAAACGTAAAAAATAATCGGGAATGTGACCGTCAGGAGATAAACGGGGGGATTGCGGTGGCTGAGCCGTACCGGTATGTCGGGTGATTGTTGCGAAACGATGCTTCCGCACGCGCACGTGATAAAGGAGGGAGGACTTTCGTGAGACAAGGGGAAAACTGGCGTTCTGATAATTGCAGAGTTGTTTTTGAAGGCGGTTGTGGTGCATCAGCCCGTGACCTGTGGGCAGGCGACAGGTATCACTGGTGGGATAAGACTGTCTGATTGGTATTATAAATATATAAGAGAGCTCAAACACATGAGTTCATATATGTGAAATAAATCTGTGAGTGTGATCAGCAGACCAGTCTACCCAGTAGCAACAGATTGCGTTGTACTCACAGGGTTATCCCTGATAACTGGCGTATAACCTGCGTACATAAAACGTACCTGCAATGCACCTGAACAGAGTGCATTAAGCATCCGCCTGAGCGGTAAACGTATCCGATCTGGTGAGTGACAGTCTGAGAGCATTCTCAGTAATCGCCCCCTTGTATCCTGGAAATTGGTTAAGAGCGATTAGATTTGGCAAGGTGTATGCATCCAGCAGCTTAACACCTCAGCTAACTGGCTGGTTACCTTCAGGTTGTCGCAATGGCATCGGACATCCGGTGTCGGATAACTAAACGTAGCGTTAAGGCGATATTGCTGAGAGACCGGTTAAGTGGTGGCACGAGAGTAATGAGTCTGGGGAGGGTACCAGAATGCCAGTCTGGTGCGGTATGCCGGCAGTATCACGTTAACCGCATCATAAAGTGATGAGAGGCTAATAGCGGTTAAAACCAGAGCAGTTCCGTCGTTGTTCATCCCGGGAGACGCTGGAAAAAGTGATTTCCCACACACGTTATAAACTTACCCCTGCGGAGCTGGAAGCCTTTAACTCTGCGGTCGATCACCGCCTGGCAGAACTGACAATGAACAAACTTTACGATCGTGTGCCGGCTTCCGTCTGGAAATATGTCACCTGAATCTTGAATCCGCGCTACGATGGCTCCGGTGTTATCTGTGCACCGGAAGATCGGGAACATTAAGCAGTATAACGGCAACAAAGAATTCGAAATCAAAAGGGAATGGTGTACAGAGGGGCAGGCGTTCAGGCATTACCGGCCTGTATCTTCTGAAGGGGACTCGTATTTGTCGGGGCTGAGTATTCCGCTCGATTCGATCACGGATTGGCGGAATACCTGACTGTGATTGATTCAGGTACCATTTTGCAGGGATCCGGTGCGTTACTGTCTGGCACAACAAACGCAGCGGGTCGCTCTGCCCCGCCGATTCCTGATAATCGCTCCCCTGTAACCTACTGCAACAGTACAAATACACTGACGCCTGAAACGGTAACCAGAATCAGCACCAGCAGTAACGTCAGTAAACAGAGCAGACGATCGGTCTTCCGGTAATAACCGAAGGGGTCGACAGCGCCACAATACGGGCAACACACTGTATTATGAGTAATTGCGTTACCACAGTCCCTGCACTTCTTTTTGCGTATCACGATCGCTCCCTCTCCACGCCTTATCCGTAACCTGTTTTTTACATTAAAAAAACAACGCCGGGAATTCAATCGTCAGTCCGGCGACGACCGTTCGGGTTATCACAGAGTGCCTGAGACAGTGTCCTGCCGGAGGTCACCTCAGGGGCTCTGCGCATTTTTTACGACGTGGTTATTCCGTATGAACCATACGGAGATTTAACCATGACCTACAAATACAACCCCTTCTGGCAGCAACGTATTCGTGAGACGGTGCGGCACGCACTGAATGTTCATCCCCGCCTGACGGCATTGCGGGTTGACCTGCGTCTCCCGGATGTACCGGCAGCAACGGACGCAGCTGTGATATCCCGCTTCATCAATGCCCTGAAAGCCCGAATCGACGCTTACCAGAAACGTAAGCATCGGGAAGGTAAACGCGTGCATCCCACAACCCTGCATTACGTCTGGGCCCGGGAGTTTGGGGAGTGCAAAGGTAAAAAACACTATCACCTGATGCTGCTGGTCAACCGGGATACCTGGTGTCGTGCCGGCGATTACCGCGCTCCGGGATCACTGGCCGGGATGATTAAACAGGCGTGGTGCAGTGCCCTGGGAGTGGATGCCGGACGTTATGACACGCTGGCACATTTTCCGGTCAGGCCGGCGGTGTGGCTGGAACGCGATGATGACACCGGCTTTCAGCAGGTGCTGGAGCGTGCTGACTATCTGGCGAAGGAGAGTACCAAAGCTTACGGCACCGGTGAGCGCAACTTTGGCTGCAGTCGTGGCTGAGCCCGACAGACGACTTATCTGACCTTAGTGTGATGACGTGTTCACAGCGACCACACTGATTTTCCCTTCTGAGACTGAACTGAAAACCGCCATTCACACCTGACCACGCTGCCCGTACCGGGACGGCTGTTGCCTGTGTGTCGTCTGGCGCAGAGGAACATATACTATGTACGCAAAATCTTTTCTCGCACTTGATGGCAACGGACGTCTGACCGGTGCCCGTACCGCACAGACTGCTCCTTATGCCCACTACACCTGCCACCTTTGCGGCAGTGCACTCAGATACCACCCGCAATACGACACCGAACGGCCCTGGTTTGAACACACTGACGACGGGCTGACGGAGCACGCGCAGCAATGTCCTTATGTCAGGCCGGAACGCAGAGAAATACGGTTGATTAAACGTCTGCAGCAATTCGTCCCGGATGCCTTACCCGTGGTACGTAAAGCCAGCTGGTACTGCAGGCAATGTCACCACGATTATTATGGGGAGCAGTACTGCACACACTGCCAGACCGGGCGTTTCAGTGATGAGGGGGTAGCAGAATGAACGGTATAAAAACGGGGCTGGGGATCACGCCGGGTGAGCACATTATCAGTGCCGACTCTGCGCTCAGCAGAAATATCCGGCATTGTTTCTGCCTTTCCTGTCATGGTCGGTTGATTCTGCAGACAGATGCTCAGGGGGCGTGGTTTGAGCATGATTTACATGCCCTGAGTGAGCAACAGAAGGGTAAGCGTGCAGCAAGAACCGTATTGACGGGGATGTGTTATTCAGTCGGCAGTGCTACGCGCCAGGGGAGCAGTTCGCCGACCCGGTTTATCGGCCAGTCGGCTATGACGTCAAGGACATAGCGGAGGTAGCTTTCTGGCTCCACTCCGTTCAGTTTGCACGTCCCGATCAGGCTGTACAGCAGCGCTCCCCGCTCTCCTCCATGATCCGAACCGAAGAACAGGTAGTTTTTGCGGCCCAGACTGACCATCCGCAACGCATTTTCAGCGATGTTATTGTCCGCCTCAGCCCAGCCATCATCTGCATAGTACGTCAGCGCCGGCCACTGGTTCAGGGCGTATGCGAACGCTTTCGCCAGTTCTGAGTGTCGCGACAGGGTTTTCATCTTTTCACGCAGCCAGCTTTCCAGGGATTTCAGCAGCGGTTTCGTTTTCAACTGACGTTCGGCAAGGCGCTGCTCCGCCGTCATTCCCCTTATCTCTGCCTCGATGGCGTACAGTTCGCCGATCCGTTTCAGCGCTTCCTCCGTCAGGGCTGACGGGGTGCGAACGTGCACATCGTGGATTTTACGGCGGGCGTGAGCCCAACAGGCGGCTTCCGTTATCCGGCCATCCCGGTACAGCTCGTTGAACCCGGCGTATGCATCCGCCTGCAGTACACCACTGAACCCCGCAAGATGGGTCTGCGGATGGATGCCTTTTCTGTCCGGGCTGTAAGCGAACCACACCGCCGGCGCCAGCGTTGACCCGGCGTTACGGTCGTCACGAACGCAGGTCCATAACCGCCCGGTCTTCGTTTTCTTATTGCCTGGCAACAGCACCGGGACAGGCGTGTCATCAGCATGGAGCTTACCGTCAGTCAGCACATAGCCATGAAGCGCCTCTTCCAGCGGAGACAGCTGCCGGCAGCATGCATCCACCCAGCCCGACAGCAGTGAACGGCTCAGCTCCACACCTTGCCGGCCGTATATTTCTGACTGGCGATACAGCGGGGTGTGCTCTGCATACTTCGAGGTCAGCACGCGGGCCAGCAGCCCCGGTCCGGCGATACCCCGCTCGATGGGCCGCGAAGGTGCAGGTGCCTGCACGATGGCATCGCACTGAGTACAGGCATGTTTTTCCCGTACCGTCCGGATAACCCGGAAGGCGCTACGCATCAACTCCAGCTGTTCGGCG
>SKEY01002671.1_pt1 | contig 17941 bp, 14 predicted proteins | sample 4843871 | NCBI WGS metagenome assembly SKEY01 (sample SAMN11008797, study PRJNA524170) | human gut metagenome | biome: Human fecal sample; material: Feces; isolation source: fecal sample from pouch patient p36 | host: Homo sapiens | place: Israel: Tel-Aviv | collected 2016-12-04 | reverse complement strand
TTTTGTTTTTTACAGTATATCCATTCAATGTTTTCTCAAGCTGTAATACAACCTGCGCTACATACCAGCCGTTCTCCTGTAAGGCAGCGGTATAGTAGGATGTGACATAAGGGTTATCGCTTGCGGGTCTGAATTCATAATCGAGCTGTACAAAGCCCTCTTCCTTGTTTAAGACTTCAATGGTTTTTACTCTTTTATCCCTGATGCGGAATTCAAAGGGGACAAAAGGTTCTTCATATTGCTTGAAAAACTCATCAAACCATTGTTCGGTGACTTCCTTTACATCCGTGTTTTCCGTTTGTATGCTGCTGCCGATAATCGCTGTGGGATTGTATTGATTCCAGATACCGTACAGTACCATAGCGGATACCCCGCAGGCCATCAGCAGACACAGCAGCGCCAGTCCGATTTTCTTCATGCTATGCACTTCCTTTTTTCATAGTATAGCACAGGTTGACAGCGATAGATACATGAAATATGATATGGTAAAATGCTATGATTTCCGGTTTCTTGAAAGTCATACACCTTTGTTGATGTATGCCCTTTTTGATCGCACACCCGTCGGGTATACAGCCATTTCCGTTATTTATCAATAAACGGAAAAGCAGTATGTTTTTCCTATGGTGATTTCCCAAACGGACAAACCTTGCAAATAGCTTTCTCTTTTTATAGAGACATGCGGCCCTGAGCGATGTTTCGGCAATGCATTATTGTGCGAAATCCTTTATTTTATGTATTTTTCCTTGTCTTTGCGGGAAGAATTCTATATAATGATACTGCAAAGGTAATGACAGGAAGAGTAGCTTTTATCCAAGGCGAAGAGAGAGAATGGCTGGTGTAAATTCTCATGAGGAAAAAGCGAACATGGCCCTGGAACCGTTTTTCTGAATAATTAGGAAGAACCGCAGGCCGGCGTTAACGGCAAATGAGGTGTACGTGTATGCGTGCATGAATAAAGGTGGTAACACGAAGCTTTCGTCCTTTGGCGGGGGCTTTTTCTTATATAAGGAGGATATGAATATGTGTAAGGAATGTAAGAACAAAAAACCATACTACATCACAACCGCGATTACCTATACATCGGGAAGACCGCATATCGGTAATACGTATGAAATCATACTGACAGATGCAATCGCTAGATACAAGCGCCAGCAGGGCTATGATGTGTTTTTTCAGACAGGTACGGATGAGCATGGACAGAAAATCGAGGAAAAGGCAAAGGAAGCCGGTGTAACACCGAAGGAGTTTGTCGACGAAGTTGCCGGAATTGTGCGCAAAAACTTTGATATGATGAACACATCCTACGATTACTTTATTCGTACGACGGATGATTATCATGAAAAGCAGGTACAGAAGATCTTTAAGAAGCTGTATGAACAGGGCGATATTTACAAGAGCACCTATGAGGGCTTATATTGTACGCCGTGTGAATCCTTCTGGACGGAAAGCCAGCTGGTTGACGGGAAATGTCCGGATTGCGGGCGTCCTGTGGAAAAAGCAAGTGAGGAAGCATACTTCTTCAATCTTCAGAAATATGCACCGCGTCTGATCAAGCATATCGAAGACCATCCGGAATTTATTCAGCCGGAATCCAGAAAGAATGAGATGATCAGCAACTTCCTGAAGCCGGGTCTGCAGGATCTGTGTGTATCCCGTACATCCTTCAAATGGGGAATTCCTGTTGATTTTGAACCGGGACATGTAGTTTATGTCTGGATTGATGCCCTAAGCAACTATATCACATCTCTGGGCTTTGACGCTGATGGAAACCATGGAGAGCTGTATCAGAAATACTGGCCTGCGGATGTACATATCATCGGTAAGGACATTCTGCGCTTCCATACCATTTACTGGCCGATTATGCTGATGGCACTCGGTGAGCCGCTGCCAAAGCAGGTGTTCGGTCATCCATGGCTGCTGGTTGGAGATGGAAAGATGTCCAAATCCAAAGGAAATGCCATCTATGCGGATGAGCTTGTGCACTACTTCGGTGTGGATGCCGTGCGGTATTTCGTACTGCATGAAATGCCGTTCGCACAGGATGGAACGATTACCTGGGATCTGGTTGTGGAGCGTATTAACTCTGATCTGGCGAATGTTCTGGGAAATCTGGTGAACCGTACCATTTCCATGCAGAATAAATACTTCAACGGTGTGATTTCCAATCCGCTGGAGCAGGAGGATATCGACAAGGAGCTGATTGCTCTTGCTCTGGATACGCCGAAGCGTGTGGAAAAGAAAATGGAGACTCTGCATGTCGGAGAAGCGATTGATGAAATCTTTACCCTGCTGAAGCGCTGCAATAAGTATATCGATGAAACGACGCCATGGGTGCTTGGCAAGGATGAGGCAAAGAAAGATCGTCTGGCAACTGTTCTGTATAACCTGCTGGAATGTATCCGTATCTCTGCCGTACTGCTGAGCAGCTATATGCCGGAAACCGCTGAGAAAATTCTTGAGGAGCTGAGCACATCCGAGCGTGATGCGGACAGCCTGAAGGAATTTGGAATGCTGGAATGCGGGCATACAGTGGAAGGTAAGCCGGAAATCCTGTTTGCACGCATTGATGCGAAGGAGTTTATGGAAACACTGGAAGCAGACCGCAAGAAGGAAGAAAAAGCCGCAAAGAAGGCGGATAAAAAAGAAGCGAAGAAAGAAGAAGCACCTGTTGAACAAATCGGAATCGAGGATTTTACGAAGGTGGAGCTGAAGGTCGGAACAATTATCTCTGCCGAAAAGCATCCAAAGGCTGACAGATTATTGGTGGAGCAGATTGATCTGGGTGAGGAAACACGTCAGATCGTCAGTGGTATTGCCGCAAGCTTTTCACCAGAGGATGTTGTTGGAAAGAAGGTCATCGTTGTGACCAATCTGAAGCCGGTCAAGCTGCGCGGTGTAGAGAGTCAGGGCATGATTCTGTGCGCCAGCAATGCGGATGATCTGGATATTGTAACGATTGTTAAGGATCTGCCAAACGGAACGAAGGTGAGCTAATTGCAAACAAAAATGGTACTGCCTGCATTACTGACAGCTATATTCGTATGTCTGATTTCCTGTTTCTTTATCTATTATGGTATCGACAGTGATCAGATCGTGTTGTCGGTGATCGGCGGGGCATTGCTGATTGTTGGGATTTTGCGTCTGGTATTGTTTACGAAAGCATATCGTGAGCAAAAAGAGAAATAAGAATGTGTGAAGAAGGATTCCATTTCTGACATAAGAGATGGAGTCTTTTTTTGTTTGTATGCGTACATATGGAGACCGTGTATTTTTTACCGTGATGAAAAATCCGCAAAGGATTCGATCCATACTTCGTTCCTATGCATGCAATGTATTCACCCTTGCTACGAAAGCGACGATACGTAAGGATGTGATTGCGAATGATCAGAATATTTCAGAGGCAACTTTCTTTTCCTATCTGAATGCATTGGAGCGCTTATTTGTTATAGAGGATATACCAGCATGGAATCCTGCAATACGTTCGAAAACAGCGATTCGTTCCGGGACAAAAAGGGGGTTGTCGATCCTTCTCTTGCCTGTGCTTCTCTTGGGCTTACTGCTGAGGGATTACTGCAGGATCTCAATACCCTTGGTTTTTTGTTTGAATCTCTTGTGATTCGTGATCTGCGTATTTATTCTCAGCATCTGGGTGGGGAAATATCGTATTATCATGATCGCTATGGTTTGGAATGCAATGCAGTTCTACATTTGCGTGATGGTCGCTATGCGTTAATAGAAATGAAGCTGGGCAGTCGTGAAATTGAGGAAGGGGCTGCACATCTATGTAAATTAAAAGCATTGATACAGGAACATGATCTGAAGGAACCGTCATTCCTCATGGTAATTACCGGCGGTCAATTTGCGTATAGACGGGAGGATGGCGTGCTAATTGTTCCTATTGGCTGTTTAAAACCCTGATATTGAAAAAATCTTCTTAGCTCCATAAGAATTGGAATCAAGAAGATTTTTTTGTTATAGATCAGTCTTCCAGATAGATCGGATTCGACCAGGCACATCTGCCTTTCTCATCTATGCATTTCACACGAATCCATTGTTCTCCACCACGCAGAGTATAGGTCGCAGAGGTAAGTCCTTCACTATCTTTAGGCAGTATACGGTATCCTCTTCTTGGACCTGCCTTGAACACAATGGATGCGGCTTTACTGCAGCTTACAGTGATTTGATTATCTTTTCTTGAAAACTGATAGATTTCCGGTCCGTTAGATGCATAAAAGGTTCCTTTTTTCAGAGCATCACTGATACCCTTTCGACTGAATTCATCCATCTGCAGCATGACAAAGCCTCCAAAGCTGTCCCACATATGAACACCCTTTTCATGATGAGCAGATGCATGCTTTTTTGTATCAATTCTGTGTTTGTGATTATTTCCAATATTTAGATGGAGGCATGTTAGATGCGATTTGAATGTATCCTATATTAGAATACGAGAGAAAGATTTTATCAGAATGATATTTTTATATGCTTATCATAATTAAACATCATTATAAAATGAGAAGAAATTATTTTTTATACTATCTTATTGTATTTTTGTTACTAAAAGTATATAATTTTTGTAACAAGGAGTGATGTGTTGTGGGAGAAAATCTTATGATGAAAATAGAAGAACGGATGAAAAAATCCCCCAAAGGCACTATTTTCACAAACAGTGATTTCTATGATATAAGCAATCCGGATGCAGTTAAAATGGCTCTTCATAGACTATACAGCAGCAATAAAATATACCGGCTTATCAGTGGATATTATACTATCCCATACTACAGTATTGTATTACATGAATATGGATATCCTTCGGCAAATGCTATGGCAGAAAAGCTTGCTGAGAAGTATGCCTGGAATATCTGTCCGTCTGGAGATACAGCTCTGAATCAAATCGGATTGTCTACACAAGTGCCGAGCAGCTATGAATTTATCAGTGACGGACCTTATCGGGAATTAGATTATTTAGGTCAGAACATCAAATTCAAACATACTACGAATCGTTTGATTTCCAGATTTTCTAAACCTCTCTGCCTGGTAATAGAAAGTATAAAGGCGATGAAGGAAGAGAATATAAGAGAAAATGAAATAATGAAACTAGCAGTTTATTGCAAAAGATATGTTGAAGAGGATATTGTACTGGATACCAAATCTGTTCCTGCATGGATTCATAAAATTTTAAAGAAAGTTAATGAGGTATCTATATGAGATTAAATGATTTTTATGCACTTGAGATAGAGGAAAGGAAAACAGTGTTTCTAAACACAAGCAGAAAACTGAAAATGTCAGAAGCAATAATTGAAAAAGATTTCTGGGTATGCTGGTGCCTGAAATATCTGTTTCATGATTTTAGATATAAAGATTTTATATGCTTTAAGGGTGGAACATCGCTTTCTAAGGTTTACCACTGCATAGAAAGATTTTCTGAAGATATTGATCTTGCATTGGATTGGAAACTGCTGGATATAAGCAAAGAACAGGTATATGAAAATAAGAGTAATCGACAGCAGGATTTTTTCAATAAAAAAGCAAATGAAAAAACAGAAGATTATTTAAAAAATGTGTGGCTTCCATTAATGAGAGCGGATTTTTCAAACCTATTTCATAATGATTTTAATTTATACATAGAAGAAACAGATCCTCAGACAATATGTTTTCAGTATCCAAAAACATTTGAAGATGCCTCTGTACTTCAAATAATACGGTTGGAAATCGGGGCTCTTGCAGAACCTGTACCTTCATCATGGAACTCTATGCAGGCGTATATTCAGGATGTATATCCGAATGTAATAGAAGACGATGTGCACGTGAAAACAGTTGATGTGTGCCGAACCTTCTTTGAAAAAATAACGATCCTTCATCGAGAGGCCTATAGAACAAATGGCAACTATCCTAACAGATATTCAAGGCATTATTATGATGTATATCAACTCATTGAAAATGGGACAGCCACCCGCGCTTTGCAGGATTTGGCTATTTTAAAAATGGTTGTATCCTTCAAAAAGAAGTTTTATCCATGTAATTGGGCACGATATGATTTAGTATTACAAGGCGGCTGCAAACTGGTACCGAAGGAAAATGCTATCGCATATTTTGAAAAGGATTATAAGTCGATGAGCAATATGATTTATGGTGAATCCATACCCTTTGAAACAATGATGAAAAGGATACAGCAATACGAGGAGCAATTAAATAAAACGGTGCTAGGTCAAATAAGGATGCAAGGCTGATTCGTTGTAATCCTTCTTTAAATGTTTCGTTATATCTTTTACATACATATTTATTTTGATGTAATTCAAAATATCATATAAAAAGGGGAACCCAATATCGTGAGTTCTCCTCTTTTTAACACTTATAAGCTGCGTCCCAGCTCATACGCCTCTTTCGGATAATCAGATTGCTCAATATCCTCTCTGACATACATTCCCAATGCATACACACTGCCGATGCATGTCCACCGCATATAGCGGAAAGCATCTTCAAAGTGGTGCTTTAATGCATCAAATGTCCAGTCCTCCGTATCGCCGCAGGTAGCTAATACAATGGTTTTTTTCTGCTGTTCCCGTAATGCAGTATTGTTCGCATAGAAGCGGTCGAATACGGCTTTGATCTGTGCACTCATTCCGAAATAATACAATGGTGTTACAAACACAACCAGCTCTGCATCCGCAAGCATTGGATTCAGCTTTTCCATTCCATCCTTAAACACGCAGCCATTTCCTGATGTACGGCATGTATCACAGGCAATGCATGGATGGACATCCTCTCTGGCGGCATGAAATACATGGATTTCATGTCCTTTTTCCTGTGCTCCCCGTATAAACTCCTCCATCAGTAGTGCAGAAGTGCCTTTCACATGCGGACTTCCGTTGATAACAAGTATGTTCATAATCTGTGCTCCTTTTCCTCTTTATTATGTATGATACCACTTCATGCACAGGAAGTAAATCGGTCAAAGAATACCCGAATAGGATATTACCATTATTGAAACAACAGATATTGTTATATAATGAATATATCGATATAATATAAAAAACAGCAAATTAACAGATTTCTGCGGTTAAGATGAGTAAATAAGAATATGAAATGCAAAGTTCATGAAACCTAAAACGATGGGGAAAAGGATATGAAAGTAATCACGGTATGTGGAAGCCTGAAATTCAGGGATGAGATAATGAAAATCACAGAGGAAATGACGTTGCAGGGGAATTGTATGTTAAGCATTGTATATCCGGCAAATTCAGATATAGCTGTGTATACAAGAGAAGAAAGGGAGCTGCTTGGTAAAATGCATAAGGAAAGGATACGTATCTCCGATGCAATCCTGGTTGTGGATATTAATCATTACATAGGAAGCAGCACACAGGGGGAAATTGCTTTCGCAAAGGCTTTAGGAAAGGAGATCTTATATTATACGGATATTATAGGTACTATGTAGTGATTATTTGTTTCTGAAATTTTATTTTTTGTAGGAGGATAGCAAGCAGACAGTCTCTTTATCTTATCTGAAAAGAAATGATATAAGAAACCACCTGTTTCGGAAATGTTAAGAAAAAGCATGACAAAACTGTAAGGATAGGGTAAGAAAATCGTATGGTATGGATAAGATTTATACGGTATACTAGAATTAACAAAAGGAGGCCGTATGTATGACACAGAAAACCATGTCTGTTCTGCTTGCCACTGCCTTTCTGGTTGGCATTGGATACAAGGCGGTATGCCACGTATTTCCAAAACACAGAGCATAGCACTACATAGGGGATAAAGCGCTGAAAACAGCGTTTTTTTCTTACTTCATATTGCAGTTAAAAATTCCACTTTCATACTTCATAAAACGCAATGCTGGTTTGTTTGCGGTAAATAAATGAGTTTACCTGAAAATAATAAAGGGGTTTCACAGCTGGGATGGTAATTCACTTTAGGGGATGATATACTTATGTTAGTAAGAATCTTACTTTTATGGAAGGAGCATGTCATGAAACGCTGTCTAATTTTTCTGTTAACTTTTACAGCTCTGTTCACTCATCCTGCAATGCTAAAGGCCGAAACGTTTGATACGGCAGGAAATGAAAATGAATTTGTGCAATGGATCAGTGAACATAAAACAACCGGGGGAACACTGCAGCTGACGGATGATATCTACATAGATGGTACGCTCACGTATCCTGGAAATACACCGCTTTTCCGTTTGCGGGATATCACAATTCAGGCAAACGGCCATACTATTTATGTTCGGGGCAGTTTGAATCTGACATATGCAAATTATAAAATGCGACTGGAAGGAAGCAGTGAAACTGACGCATTGATTCATGTTCTGGAACATGGGGTTGCAGAGCTGAGTATGATAGAGGTTTATGCTGAAGATGGCAAAGCCGCAATTATTCAGGAGGAAAACAGCGTTCTCAGCTGTCTTAATAAAACGGAGGATCCTCAATTCGGCACAGATATTCGAGGAAATGTGATATATGCCCGTAAACCTGTCGTATATTCTCCGCTAAAGCAAAAACAGCAGGATGTTTTATTACAATCCGGTGAAATACTGAATCAGCAGCATTTTCCTACCGGTATCGCTAATCTGACGATGTACGATCAGGGAAAATCCTATGATATCAAATATGCAGACATCGTGTGGAATCCAAAGGAATATGAAATTAGAAAGCCATATACTTTTTATACTTATCATGGCACTCTGCAGGGACCGTTTCTCACGCAGGAAGGCCGTGTTATACAAACAGAGGATATGAATATACTTACACAGCCCTATGTCAGAGTCATGGAAACAAAGGGCAAGGTTGCACTTACAGGAGTTCAAAGAAAAGACGATCTCAATTATGAACAGCAGCTCCATTTGTTGTTCGTGACAGTACCTGAGGAGCCAAAGGATTATATTATATGGACTAGAACAGAGGAATCACAGGAATGGCAGATACACGAAGAGATTAAGGAAGAGCGCAGAAATAGTAAATCTGATAATGTAGCTGTGCTGTTTCTGGAGGATAATGCCACTCTCCTTCAATATTACGTTGATGTGATTTATGAAGAAGACGCTTATTCCACAAATGTTGTAGAGACAAACAGTGACGGTATCCGTTTTCTTGATATTGAAGGCGGTCGAGGTGGAGGTGTCCAGATTCTGCCAGAGCAGCCGGAAACACCTGAGCCAGATACACAAAAGCCTGCAGATCAGGAAAAACCTGGAATATCACAGGAACCTGATTCAGAAGCTGTTGTGCAGAATCCAAATCAGCCTGCCGCAAATCCCAAGCACCCTGAAAGCATAAAGGTTGAATCTCCCTATGTCGAAGCCAATAAGGCGCCTCAGAAATCAAACGCAGAAGCCGTTGGACAATATCCGGAGCGCTCAGCAACAAATCCATTGCAACAATCTGAAAGTAAACAGGCATTATCTCCATATGACGAATCTAATAAGGCGCATTTAAAAATGAAACAGCCTGCTGCTATATCAAAGCTTACACAGCATACAACACCGCTTTTTACCACACAGCAGGAAAAAAATCAGTCTGTTCAGAAGCAGGATGCTAAGACAAAAAAACAGGAAAGTAAACAAGCACTGACCTCTCTGAAAAAAGGGAAGGAGGCCCAAACAGATGCTCCTGCATTATCTTTTTCAGTACAGCTATTACTTGGGATTTTGTTTCTTCTGTCGATAATCTGCTCCTCTTACTTGCTACTTAAGAAATATGATCAATATGTACAGAAGAAACAATAACATAAAAAAAACAGGAATTGAAAAAAGTGCTATGCAAAATCAAATGGCACTTTTTTTGTCCTATATCACTTACATAGATAAGCTTAGAATCTAGAAATCCTTATATTATCATACAGGATGAATAAGCATAACTTTTTTTTCTATTCCATTGTCCGCTGACGATACTATTTTTCAGTCTCCTGTATATCCTACGTTATAATTATCATAGATACATACAGTATGATGGAGAACACTTAAGAAGGAGAATACTTTATATGAAAAATAATAAGAAGCAGACAGCGGCAGCGGCAATGGCAACTGTTCTAAGCGTATCCACAGCAATAAATCCGGTCACTGTCATGGCACTGGAGGACAATCCCGTTTCCCCAGCTATAATTGAGCAGGAAAATGGACAATTAAAAACCGCACCTGAAATTATTACACCAAACAATCTGCAGGCAACAGCAGGAACAGCATTGAAAGATGTGGCGCTTCCCGAACATTGGACATGGGCAGACGACAGCACTCTCACTACGACAGAAACAGCAGAATATCCGGCACGTTTCACTGTAGATGATGTGACGTATGATTATAGCGAAGTCGAGGGATATAACGCAGAGAATCATTACATAGAGAAAATGGTCACCGTCACGGTAAAACCAGCCAAACAAGAATCAGCACAACCAGAACAGAAACTAACACGTATGCTGGGCGGCAATATGCCAACAACATATGCAGAGGGCGATATAGAAATTGATGCAACCAAATTTCCAGATGAAGCGTTCAGAACTTGGCTTAGACAGCAAACTTATGGTGAAGACGGAACAATTACACAGGCAGAGATTGCTGACATTACAACGATAAAAGTTACCAACAAAACCAACATCAAAGATTTAACAGGAATTGAATACTTTACGGCTCTGACTGCCTTGCATTGTAAAGGCACAGGGATAACGAGCTTGGATGTCAGCAAGAATACGGCTCTGAAAGAGTTGTATTGCTACAGCACAGAGATAAGTAGCTTGGACGTCAGCAAGAATACGTCTCTGACTACCTTGTGGTGCTACAGCACAGGGATAACGAGCTTGGATGTCAGCAAAAATATAGCTCTGACTTCCTTGTATTGCGATAACACAGGGATAACGAGCTTGGACGTCAGCAAGAATACGGCTCTGAAAGAGTTGTATTGCTACAGCACAGGGATAAGTAGCCTGGATGTCAGCAAGAATACGGCTCTGGCTATCTTGCAGTGCTACAGCACAGGGATAACGAGTTTGGATGTCAGCAAGAATACGGCTTTGACTACCTTGCAGTGCAATGGCACAGGGATAAGTAGCCTGGATGTCAGCAAAAATACGGCTCTGGAAAACTTGGATTGCTACAGCACAGGGATAAGTAGCTTGGATGTGAGCAAGAATACGGCTCTGGAATCCTTGTGGTGCAATAACACAGGGATAACGAACTTGGATGTGAGCAAGAATCCGAATCTGGAATCCTTGTGTTGCGCTAGCACAGGGATAACAAACTTGGATGTGAGCAATAATATGGCTCTGAAGGAGTTGCTGTGCAATAGCACAGGGATAAGTAGCTTGGATGTGAGTAATAACACGGCTCTGACTTCCTTGTATTGCTCAAAAACTTCGCTTGCCTATTTGAATGTGGGAACAAACAATAATTTAACTACTGTCAGTAAAAGTAACCTTAAAGCTGTAGAATTAGAAATGACAGAAGATAGCTTCAACATGGCGGATAAATTCACTGGTATAGATAAGAGCAAGATTTCTTCTGTAAGTGGTGCAACTTATAATAAAGATACTGGTGTTATGAGCAATTACAAAGCAGGGACACCGATTGGGTATACCTATGATTGTGGTACATCATCTGGCGGAACAAAACAGACAATAGATGTAACGCTGAACCTTAAAGGGTATGTAGGAAGCATAGAAATAAATGAAATTAATTTCAAAGATGAAGCGTTCAGAACTTGGCTTAGACAGCAGACTTACGGTCAAGACGGTAAGATTACACAGGCAGAGATTGCAACTATTAAATCTATTGATGTGAGTGGGTATCCCAACATCAAAAATTTAAAGGGGATTGAATACTTTACGTCTCTGACTTTTTTGAATTGCTATGACACAGGGATAAGTAGCTTGGATATAAGCAAGAATACAAAACTAACTGTATTGTATTGTTATGGCACAACAATAACAGATTTAGATGTTAGCAAAAACATAGATCTGGCTAAATTAAATTGCAGTAACACAGGGATAAACAGCTTAAATATCAGCCAGAATACAAAGTTGACCCACTTGTCTTGCCATAATACAAAAATAGAGAGCTTGAATGTCAGCCAGAATACGATTTTGGAAGAGTTGAATTGCTCGGATACATTGATAGAAGACCTGGATGTCAGCAAGAACACGTCTCTGAAAGTGTTGGGGTGCTTTAATACAAAAATAGAGAGCTTGGATGTGAGCGAGAATACGGCTCTGAAGGAGTTATATTGCGATAACACAGGGATAAAGAACCTGGATGTCAGCACAAATATGGATCTGATTACTTTGTGGTGTGCTAACACAGGAATAAAGTGCTTAGATGTTAGCCGGAATACGAAACTTACTACGCTGTATTGCTATAGCACTCCGCTTGCCTATCTGAATATTGGAACAAACGACAATTTAGCTTCTGTAGACAAAGGCAATCTTAAGGATGTGGATTTAGAAATATCAGGAGATAGCTTCAACATAGCGGATAAATTCACTGATATAGATAAGAGAAAGATTACAATTACAAGTGGTGCAACTTATAATAAAGATACTGGTGTTATGAGCAATTACAAAGCAGGGACACCGATTAGGTATACCTATGATTGCGGTACATCATCTGGCGGAACAAAGCAGTTAATAGATGTAACGCTGAACCTTACAGATATAAGAGCAGACAGCACCGTATCTATTACAGCCAATTTAAATAAGACCTATGACAAAACTGCTGTCACTGCTACACCAGCAGTCAACAAGTCAGGAAGCACAGGTGCAGTAACTTACAAGTGGGAACGAAAAAAGAATGCTACAGAATGGGAAGAGATTGCTTCTGCCCCAAAAGAAGCAGGTATCTATCGGGTCACAGCAAGTGTAGCAGCAGATAACAATTACAAAGGCGCAACATCTACGTCAGAATTTACCATTGCACAGGCAGAGCCAAGCTATACTGTGCCAAAGGATTTGAAAGCCACTTACGGGCAGACCCTGGCAGATGTAACGCTTCCAGATGGCTTTAGCTGGTCGGACGCTACGCAAGCCGTTGGAAATGCAGGAACAAATACCTTTACAGCAGTATTTACGCCAAAGGATACGAAGAACTATAAGACTATGGAAGATATTTTGATTAGGGTAACTGTTGATAAAGCCGATAATGCGCAAACAGCCGCGTTATCAATTGCAGGCTGGACATATGGCAGTACTCCTGACATAGCTTCTGTAGGCTTTAGATACGGTAAGCCACGCTTCCTTTATTCTAACAGGTTAAATGGCATCTATACGGATACTCTGCCAATCAGTGCGGGGACATGGTATGTAAAGGCAGTGGTTGATGATACCGTTAATTATGAGGGGGCAGAAAGTGAACCTGTTTCCTTTGTCATAGAACCAAGGAGTGCTGTAGACACAGAAGGCCAGATAAAAGTACCGGAGATCACTGCCGCTACAAGCCTTGATAAACTGGTATTAAAGGATGGTGATAAGGTTCTGGTACAGGGGAAGGATTATGTTGTTACAAAGGTACAGAATGGAGATGTGGTTACGGTTACGATCACATTCAAAGGTAACTATTCAGGTGTAATTACGAAAACTGCTGCGGTAAAAGGTACGGAAGCATCCTTATCTGAAGGAAAGGACGATGTGGCAACAGGGGATGCATCTGTCACTGGATTCTGGGGATTGCTTACAGTATGTGCGGCAGGGCTGCTTGGTTTCCTGAAAAAACGAATGTACAGAAAGGGAGAATAAAGCTTTTGGCTTGTCAGATAAATGACGAAGAGATTTGTAGGAAGAAGTTAACAAATGGATAAGAAAAGCAGTTTGCATCAGTCAAAGCTGCTTGATAATGAATCTGAAAACGGATGCTTATGTTTCTAAGAACATGGAAGCATCCGTTTTTATGTATGTTCATTCTTCATGCAGAGGAAGCTGTATCGTAAAGCAGGTACCATGTTTATTTTCAGATTGAACCTGAATTGTTCCATGATGAAGAATCACGATGGTATGGACAATGAACAGCCCAAGACCGGAGCCTTCCTTCTGACGTGTTGTAAACCCGCGTTCAAATATGTGTTGAAGCTTATCTTCGGGGATGCTGTCTCCTTGATTGGTAAACTGAAGAATGGCAAGGTGATTTCTCTTTTCCAGAGTCATGGTTATAACGCTATGTGCAGGTGCATAGGATACTGCATTGAAAAACAGATTCTGAATCATACGCTTCAGCTGGGTACTGTCTGCGCACAGCATACAGCTTTTACAATCGGTGGAAAACCGAAAATCAACATCGTATGCCAGAGCGTCAGGAGCATACAATGCCTGTATCTGTAATAAAAACTGACAGAAATCCAGCGGTTTTTTTATAAGAGGAATATGATCCTGCTCATTGAAGGACTGCAGCATCTGCAGTTGTTCGCTCATAAAACGGTAATTTTCCTGTAATCGTGACAGATCCTGTTTCAGCTGCTGTTCTGTTTTTTCATCTCTCATCATCTCCAGATAGGACATTGCGGATGCGACCGGTTTCTTTACATCGTGCAATAGCTCTGACAGCAATGAGCGCCGTTCGTTCAGCAGGCTGCTGATCTGCAGGGTCTGCCGGTCCACTTCTTCCTGCAGCTGTGTTGATAAAAGCCGGTCATGCTTCTGTAGTGCGGCAGTGCGTGTGATCATCATCCATGCAAAGAAGAATATCAGAAGATAAACACCGTATTCTTCAAACCAGGCACCATCCAGAGGCTCAAAGCGATTCATGGTTAGGATGTGTATAACCAGCAGTGCGGTATAAATAAGCAGACCACAGAGTACCGCTTTTCCTTCTTTCTGCTGTTTTATTACTGCTGTGCATTGCACTAGCATATAGCAGGCCATGAGCAGCCTGGAGAAAGATAACATCCATCCGTAGGGCTGAATAAAGGCTGGAAGATAGGGAAGGAGAAACGGTACCAGAAAACTGATGGGAATTAAGGAAAAGGGAAGAACCAACTTTTTGAGAGAAACTGTGTGTGTCTGAAGATGAAAAATACTGAGGCAGGCAAAATATAGAATTGCCGACATGCAGGTGTCCTGCAGAGCATAGAGAAATTTAGTAACTGGAAGGTGGAAAAAGGGAAAGAAGGGATAACAAGCATATATACCAAAGCAAAATGCCATCATACCAAAATAGAATGGAAGACGATTATGACTGATTTTACGTTCTCTGATCCAAAGAACGGCGGTATAGCCTGCCAGTGTCAGTGAGCTGATTGCAAATAAAGCATAGAGCAGCAGTCTTTTTCCCAGCAGCTGTGTGACTGCTGTTTCTTTGCCTAGGATAGCTGGATACTGGATGCCTGTGTAATAATGGGAACGGTTTTCACATTGTATGAGAATACTATTTTCTTTTTCCTCCTGAAATGTGATGAGAAAATCCTGAATGCTTTCACTATATGGTGTAAAGCTTCCGCTTTGTGCAACGAGTCTTCCATTAATATAGATTTTTGCGGCACTGAACACCTCCTGTATGTACAGCTGCTTGATTTCCGGCTGGTCCGTAGTATAGGTGAATACCATACTCATTTTTCCAAATCCCGTTTTGTCTGCATGAAATGCGGAAAGATTTTGTATAGTGCCAGTGGCTACCGGGATTCCCTCATAGCGGTTCATATCCTTCGGTGAAAGCAGTATATCAGGATACAGGAGCCCTTCACTGAGACATATGATATCCGTATATTGTGCATCCTGATATTTGTTGTGAAACAGATACAGATGGCGGACTGTCAGATAACCGAATGGTAAAAGGGTCAAAAGCAGCATAGCTGTACGCCGTCGCATAAAACCACCTCATTTCAGATATTGTACCACAGGAAGCAACCAGGATGCTGCATCCGGGTAGAAAAAAAGCAGAAATGATCTGCTTAGATGTAAAAAGAATCACTGCTTGCGGTATGCATTTATTCCATCTCCGGGGCGAAAAGATAGCCTTTTCCACGGACAGTGCGGATGAATTGCTGTCCGCTTAGCTCCTGCAGCTTGATACGTACCTCAGCAACTCTTGCCTGCAGGGTGTGTCTGCTTTCATTCAGAGGCTCCTTCCAGACGGCATCGTAAATTTGTTCATATGTATAGATTCTGCCGGGCTGACTGGCAAGAAAAGAAAGAATTTCAAACTCTGTACGGTTGAAAAAAACAGTGCTGCCTTTATAGCTCACCTTCTGAGTACCGGTATCGATTTGGAGATCGCCATACTGAAAGACAACAGCACTCCGTTTGTAGCTGTCCTGTATTCGCAGCTGCACGCGAAGAAAGAGCTCATCGAAAGAGAAGGGCTTACACACATAATCATCAGCACCCATACGCAGTCCCTGAACACGGTTTTCAAACTCTGCATAATTCGAGAGAATGATGACCGGGGTTGATGTGTGCAGGCGCATCTGTCGCAAAACCTCGTAACCGTCAAGATCTGGCAGCTTTAAATCCAGAATAATACAGTCATAGCTTCGCGATTGCATTCTTTTTAGACCATCTTGTGCAGTACTTGCTTTATCCAGCTGATAGTTCTTATTATGAAAATACCTGCATGCGCTTTCCAGCAGCATTTCATCATCATCAATCAGTAATATATGATACATGTCACCACTCCTCCTGCTTTAACATTATATCATGAATTTTTATACATATTGAATGCTATTATCCGCTGATGTTCCATTTTTTATAGCTTCTTCGAACGGTATGGACGTGGAAGTATACAGCCTGTATACACATTTGATATCCTCATATGTAAAAATTACGGGCCTAATGTCCGTTGTTATTACTTTTTACCGGAACTGTTGGAAGGTGTACAAAGTGTCTGTTATAATTTGGATGTCATAAATCCTATAAATGTAAGGTTATATGGAATAAAGGCTTGTGAAGCAAGTGAATTCCTTCCTGATTTATAGGGGATCAAAAAGAAAGGAATTGCTATATATGAAATGGTATGAAAAACAGAAGAAGATGTATGCTCAGAATCAGGGGGAACAAAGTGACGATGGAGAAAAAGCAGTAGCTGACCAGGGAGTGAAAGAAAAACAGCAAAAAAATCAGACTTCTACACAACAGGAAGTAAAACAAAGTGATAAACCTGTAAAAAAGCCTCCAGTAAATAAAGAAACATCTGTGATTCAGCGGGAAACTACAATTCAGGGAGATATTAATAGTGAAGACAATATAACGATACACGGCATTTTGAACGGTAATGTCCGCTGCGGTGGAAATCTAATTGTGAGCGGAAGCATTAAAGGAAATGTGGCATGCCTGAATGCTGTATTACAGAAGGCACACATTGAGGGCGATATGCAGTGTGAACAGCATCTGGAAATCAGTGAGGAAACAACAATAAAAGGGAATATTCGTGTACGTGACATCCTGTGTTCAGGTACAATTCAAGGAGATACGATCATGTCTGAAAATGCAAAATTCTTATCCACCTCTTGTATCATCGGAGATGTTCAGACAAAGCTTCTGGAAATAGAGTCCGGAGCGATTCTGCAGGGGAATCTGATTGTGGAGCCGGATGTGCAGAAATAAGAATGACTTTCAATAAGTTCTATCATAGTTTCAGGTAATCATGATTAAACAAAATAACATTGCATAAAAGACACCGTACGGGTGTCTTTTATTGACGTGATAACAAGTTCGCATATAGGGGAAAATCATAAGAGGTGCGTGCTTTTGTTATGAACCTGTGTTCTCTCATGCATGTAAGCTACAGTCTATGAAGTCTCTTCATACGAATAGATAATATTCCTTTATGCAGATGGGAAATTTCCTGTAAAAAGGGAAAAATTCCTAGTTCTGCGACCTTGGAACGAAACGAACCGGATTGCTTGTGGATGGTAAGCCTTTTACGATACAATAACGGTGTTAATGAAAACCTTTACATGTAATTGGGAGAATTGGAGGATGTTATGAAACAGAAGATTCAAAAATTTGGAGGGGCCATGTTTACACCGGTGCT
>SKEY01002639.1_pt1 | contig 18161 bp, 15 predicted proteins | sample 4843871 | NCBI WGS metagenome assembly SKEY01 (sample SAMN11008797, study PRJNA524170) | human gut metagenome | biome: Human fecal sample; material: Feces; isolation source: fecal sample from pouch patient p36 | host: Homo sapiens | place: Israel: Tel-Aviv | collected 2016-12-04 | reverse complement strand
TGTTAAAACACCTCTTTCGCTTATAGTTTATACATGTCTGACAAAAAAAGGCAACGATTTAGACTGTTTGTCTAAAAATTAGATGACCAATTCAAATAGATATATGTAAAATATTTTTATAAATAAAAGAAAAAAATGGAATGTTTTACGTTATAATGGAACAGATAATAAGAGAGAATATGAACAAGGATGATGAATCATGCGAAAAATGAAAACAATGGATGGCAATACGGCAGCCGCATATATATCTTATGCATTTACCGAGATTGCTGCAATATATCCAATAACACCCAGTTCGACCATGGCTGAATTAGTAGATCAATGGTCAGCAGCAGGAAAAGAAAATGTATTCGGTCAACCAGTAAAAGTAGTAGAAATGCAATCCGAAGCAGGAGCAGCTGGTGTGGTCCATGGATCATTGAAAACTGGTGCACTGACAACTACATATACCGCTTCACAAGGGCTGCTTTTGATGGTACCGAATATGTACAAGATTGCTGGGGAACTACTGCCAAGTGTTTTCCACGTTGCTAGTCGGGCAGTGACGACAAATGCGTTGAATATTTTCGGAGATCACGGAGACGTGATGGCTGCAAGACAAACAGGATTTGCTATGTTAGCTGAAAGCAGTGTACAAGAAGTGATGGATTTAGCACCTGTTGCCCATCTTGCTTCTATTGAAGGAGAAGTCCCTTTTTTGAATTTCTTTGATGGATTCCGTACGAGTCATGAGATTCAAAAAATCGAAGTTTTGGAATATGAAGAATTAGCTCCTCTGATCAATCAGGAGAAATTAGCTTCATTTCGTAAACGAGGGATGAATCCCAATCATCCGACAGTTAGTGGCACGAACCAGAATCCAGATATTCATTTTCAACAACGGGAAACAATCAATCCGTATTATGATAAGTTACCTGCAATCGTACAAAAATATATGAAAGAGATCAATCGATTACGAGGTACTTCTTATGATCTGGTGACTTATTACGGAGCAGCTGATGCAGAAGAGGTCATTGTTTCAATGGGATCAGTTGCACAGACGATTGAGCAAACAGTTGATTATTTGAATGCAAACGGACGGAAAACAGGTTTTTTGAATATCCATCTTTATCGACCTTTTCCAGTGGAAACATTTGTGCAAAAGTTACCTCATACAGTAAAAGCAATCGCTGTTCTTGATCGAAGTAAAGAGCCAGGAGCAGGGGGAGAACCCCTTTTATTAGACGTTCAAAGTGCGTTATATGATTCTGAATTTCGCCCGGCTATTATTGGTGGTCGCTACGGATTAGGTTCGAAAGATGTGACGCCCGATCAAATATCGGCAGTTTTTGATGAATTGCAAAAAGATCCAAGTATACGCAAAAAACGGTTCACCATAGGGATCGTGGATGATGTGACTTATCAATCTTTGGAAACAAAAGAAAGTCTAGATTTAACAGAACCGCAAACATTCCAGGCAAAGTTTTGGGGATTTGGATCTGACGGAACAGTTGGTGCAAATAAATCAGCCATCAAGATTATCGGGGATCACACAGACAAATATGCTCAAGGCTATTTTTATTATGACTCGAAAAAATCTGGCGGTCTAACTGTCTCTCATCTTCGTTTTGGAGATAAGCCGATACGTTCAGCGTATCTTGTCGAGCATGCGGACCTTGTTGCTTGTCACACACCAGCTTACTTGCATAGCTATGACTTGGTCAAAGGATTGAAGCCAGGTGGAATCTTTTTACTGAATACTCTTTGGAGTGACGAACAATTAGAAACGCATCTGCCGATAAAATTAAAACGTTACTTGGCTGAAAATAACATTCGGTTTTATACGATCAATGCCATGAGATTGGCCCAAGAAGTTGGTTTGGGACGCCGAATCAATACGGCGATGGAAACAGCTTTTTTTAAATTAGCTGACATCATTCCATTTGATGAAGTGATCCCGTTGCTAAAAGAAGAAGCGCTAAAAAGCTACGGGCATAAATCAATGGCTATCGTAGAAAAAAACATACAGGCAATCGATCGGACAATCGAACTGCTTCATGAAGTTGTGATTCCAGAAAATTGGAAAACATTGGTGATGCCTGAAAAAATCAATAAAAGAAACAGGGGGTATGTACAAGAAATCCTTGAGCCGGTGAATGCACAGGAAGGGAATCATCTCTCTGTTGGTACGCTTGTAGCAAATGGAATGACAACTGGCGAAATGCCTTTAGGAACGGCTTCTGTTGAAAAGCGAGGTGTCGCTTTAGAAGTACCTGAGTGGATTAGTGATCGCTGTACGATGTGTAATGAATGTGCCTTTGTTTGTCCTCATGCTGCCATCCGTCCATTTTTAGCAGATGAAGAGGAAATGGAAGAAGCGCCAGAAGGATTTATCGTGAGAGAAATGCGAGGCGCAGACGGCGTAAAATACCGTATCCAAGTTTCAGTGGAAGACTGTACAGGTTGTGGTCTGTGTGTAGAGGCTTGTCCCGCAAAAGGCAAAGCTTTAGTGATGAAACCTTATGAAGAACAGAAAGAACAAGCTATGAATTGGGCTTTTGCAATGACGCTAAGACAAAAAGAAAATCCATTGAAAGGGAAAAATACGGTTTTATCGACACAATTCAACCAACCGCTTCTTGAATTCTCAGGCGCTTGCTCAGGCTGTGGCGAAACACCTTATGTAAAATTATTGACACAAATGTTCGGTGATCGAATGATGATCGCGAATGCGACAGGCTGTTCTTCTATTTGGGGCGGTGCTTCTCCTGCTTCTCCTTATACGACAAATGAATGTGGTCAAGGGCCTGCATGGTCAAATTCTTTATTGGAAGATAATGCTGAATTTGGTTATGGTATGCTTCTGGCGGCACAGACTCGTCGTGAGGCTTTGGCAAATTCAATCAAAGAAGTATTGCCAAAAGTGTCAGAAGAACTGCGAGAATTGATGGAAGACTGGTTGGAACATCTCTTTGAGAGTGAAGGAACGCAACAAAGAGCAGCAAAACTGCAAGCAGCGATCGAAAATGAACGATCAATTGTCCCTGAACTGGAAGATATATACAAGAGAAGAGATCTATTCGTAAAAAACAGCCAATGGATGATTGGCGGAGACGGATGGGCTTATGACATTGGTTTTGGCGGGATCGATCATGTACTTGCTAGCGGAGCAGACGTAAATATCCTTGTTTTGGATAACGAAGTCTATTCCAATACTGGCGGTCAAACATCAAAAGCAACACCAGCTTCAGCAATCGCTAAATTTTCAGCTAGTGGAAAATATGCTTCAAAGAAAGACTTAGGGATGATGGCGATCACATATGGGAATGTCTATGTAGCACAAATCGCTTCAGGTGCCAATCAAATGCAGACAATCAAAGCATTTGAAGAAGCAGAAAAGTATCCTGGTCCTTCTCTGATTATTGCCTATACACCTTGTATCACACATGGTTTGCTTGGTGGAATGAAAGAATCGCTTAAAGAAGCAAAAGAAGCTGTTTCTTCTGGTTATTGGTCATTATATCGATATAACCCTACAATGGTCGAAAAAAACAAAAAACCAATGACTTTGGACTACAAAAAACCTGATTTCTCTGCTATGCCTGATTTCATGAGGAAACAAGTTCGCTTTTCCTCGCTAGAGAACGCAAATCCAAATCTTGCAAAAGCTTTATTTGAAAAGACTGTCCAAGATGCTAAAACACGTTTTTACAACTATGCTGCACTGTCAGGAGAATTAGAAAAAATCAAGAAAAGACTTGAACCAGAAGAGTCTATTGATGTAGTCGTTAAGACGAGAAAAGAAAAAACGACGGATCTTGAAGCGGAAGAAAGAAGAGCAGCCCGAAGAGCCACCAGAGCAGAACGACGTAAAAAAATGGAACAAGCTACAAAAGAAAAAAAGGAAAAATAACAGAAAAAATATAATGAATAATTCTCTGAAGTTTAAAAATATTTATTGCAGAGAAAAATAAAACGCATACTTGCAATTTTCTTGAAAATTATGCGTTTTTCTCAAGAAAAATACGAGCAGATCAGCCTCTAAAATTAAAACATATGATATACTAGAGAGGAAATCTCAAAAGAGAAGAGAGGCTTTTTATGTCATTTCAAATCGGGGAACTTTTTAATTTGGACTATTGGCAGCAAATGTTTTCCGGTGACTTGTTCTCTCTGAATTTTTTGGTGAACATACTTGATATTCTGGTTGTCTGGTATCTTGTATACAAACTGATCCAACTGCTGCGAGGCACAAAAGCGATTCAGCTTCTGAAAGGTGTAGCTATTTTTATTGTTATCCGAATCGTAGCGGAAATCATTGGTCTGCACACCTTGTCTTGGTTGATGAACCAAGTCATCACGTACGGGGTGATAGCTGCTATCGTGATTTTTCAGCCGGAAATCCGGAGAGGACTGGAACATCTTGGACGCAGTTCGCTTTTCAAACAATCAAAAAGCGAACAGCAGGAAGATGAGAAGATGATCTTGTCTTTTGACAAAGCCATCCAATATATGTCCAAGCGAAAAATCGGTGCGCTGATCACTATCGAACGTCATACTGGATTAGATGAGTATATTGAGACAGGGATTGATTTAGATGCAGATATCACTGGGGAGTTGCTGATCAATATCTTTATTCCTAATACACCGCTGCATGATGGTGCAGTTATTGTAAAAGAAGGAAAGATCGCAGTAGCAAGCGCCTATCTTCCACTATCAGAAAGTATGTTGATTCCTAAAGAATTCGGGACTCGACACCGGGCAGCTGTCGGTATAAGCGAAGTCAGCGACGCGATCACCATCGTTGTCTCTGAAGAAACCGGGGACGTCAGCATCACGTTAGACAATGAACTGATGGCTGGCTTATCCCAGCAAGAATATTTGGCAATCTTGCGTAGAGAACTAATTGCTGAAGAGAAAACAAAAAATAAGAAAAACGTGATTCAATCTTTCCTAGACGGTATGACTAAGGGAGGGGATCGCAAATGATCTCAAAAGAGAAACGGACAAGTATTCTTTACAGTTTTATTGCATTGCTGTTCAGTATTGCACTGTACTTCAATGCAAATGGACAGTCCGTTCAAAACACGCTTTCTGGAAATGAAGCGTATAATCAAACAGTCACTGGTGTACCAATCAAAATTTCTTATGATTCGCAACGCTATTATATCCATGGATATGAAAACACAGTGACGGTCAAACTTTCCAGTGCCAACCGAGTCCAGTTGAATGCAGAAGCAAACGAAGATACACGGATGTTTCGCATCACTGCAGATATCACTAAGCTTGGCGAAGGAACACATGAAGTTCCGCTGAAAATTCAGAACTTGAGCAGTGCTGTCACAGCAAAGATGGAACCATCGACTATTACAGTAACGGTTGAGAAAAAGGTGACAAAAGATTTCGATGTGGAAACATTGATCCCTTCAACGATCACACCATCTGGATATGAACTAGATGATACTTCCGTTAGTCCTAAAAAAGTCTCTATCACTACAGGTGACAAAACGTTGGCCGAAATCAAACGAGTAGTAGCTGATGTGGATGCTTCGATGGTCACGGATGATGGCATCAATAGTAAAGTGCCGATACAAGCGCTGAATGCAGCAGGAGAAATATTAAGTACCATTTCCGATCCAGTGCAAGTAACTGTGAAAGCTGATGCAATCAAACCAAGCAAAACGGTACGACTTTATGGGACGCAACAAGGAACACCGGCTGCTGGGGTTGAAAGCTATGATTTCAGTTTTTCAGACTTGGAAGCAGAAGTAAGCGGATCTAGCGATTTGCTTGCATCAATCGGCGACAGTATCGCTGTACCGATCAATGTCTCAGGAATCAGTCATCGAACAACTCGTAAAATCGAAATACCAGTAGAAGAAGGACTAAGTATCAAACCTAAATCAGTCAGTGTGGAGATTACACGCGTAATGCAAACGTCAAGCAGCAGTTCCGCTTCGACAAGCAGTCGGACACAAGAAGATACAAATACAAGTACAAGCACTTCATCTGCTGATTCAGTAACGGTACCTTCAACAACAACGTCCATTTCTTCTAGTTCGGGACCTGCAACAAGCAGTTCATCCACGAGTACAGAAGAAACATCGCAAACAAGCGAATCAACACAAATGAGCAGAACAAATTCCTCGGAAAATTAAGTTAAAGGAGTAATTTTACAACTATGGGTAAATATTTTGGAACAGACGGCGTCCGCGGTGAAGCCAACAAGGAACTTACGCCAGAACTTGCATTTAAGCTGGGACGATGCGGAGGTTATGTCCTAAGCCAGCATGAAGAAGAAGGAAAACGCCCACGCGTACTAGTGGGGCGGGATACAAGAATCTCAGGTCAAATGTTAGAAGAAGCGCTGATTTCAGGACTTTTATCGGTGGGTATCGAAGTGTTCCAACTAGGTGTGATTTCTACGCCAGGTGTTGCTTATCTGACACGATTACAAAAAGCAAGTGCAGGAGTCATGATCTCTGCTTCTCACAATCCAGCGCAGGATAATGGAATCAAATTTTTTGGTGCAGACGGTTTTAAATTAGTAGATGATCAAGAACTAGAAATCGAAGCGTTATTGGACGCAGAAGTAGATGAATTGCCTCGTCCATCAGCTGATGGTTTGGGAACTGTAGAAGAATTTCCAGAAGGTTTATTAAAATATTCTCAATTCCTTGTACAAACGATCAATGGCGATCTTTCCGGTTTGACGATTTGTGTCGATGCAGCAAACGGAGCAACTTCAACAAGTGTCAATCGTTTGTTCGCTGATCTTGAAACAGACTTCTATACAATGGGCACAAATCCAGATGGTTTAAACATCAATGATGGGGTAGGTTCTACACATCCAGAACGTTTAGCTGAGATGGTCGTTGAAAAAGGAGCAGACGCTGGTCTAGCTTTCGATGGCGATGGCGATCGCATCATCGCGGTAGATGAACTTGGGAATATCGTCGATGGTGATAAAATCATGTTTATCTGTGCTAAATACTTAGCAGAAAAAAATCGCTTGAAAAAAGACACTATCGTTACAACTGTGATGAGCAACTTAGGCTTCCACAAAGCGGTAGAAGGAATCGGTCTGAAAGATGTCGTTACACAAGTCGGTGATCGTTATGTTGTAGAAGAAATGCGTAAAAACGATTATAATTTTGGTGGCGAGCAGTCTGGACACATGATTTTCTTAGATTTCAACACAACTGGTGATGGGATGCTTTCAGGAATTCAGTTGTTGAATATTATGAAACAGACGGGTAAAAAATTATCTGAGCTTGCAGCAGAGGTAACGATTTATCCGCAAAAATTAGTGAATATCCGCGTAAGTGATAAAAATGGTGCGATGGATGTTCCAGCAATTAAAAAAGTGATCGAAGAAGCAGAAGCTGAAATGGGATCAGAAGGTAGAATCCTAGTTCGTCCTTCCGGCACAGAACCATTACTTCGTGTGATGGCAGAAGCGCCTACCGATGAGAAAGTTAATTACTATGTCGATAAAATCGCGGCAGTAGTCAAAGAAGAAATCGGTCTAGATTAAGAACCTAAGATAGAAGAGAAAAAGCAAAGACTAGTGACGGTTATTCGTCGCTGGTCTTTGCTTTTTCTTTTATTTAAAAACATATTGTGTAAGAAATATTATACCAATGTAAGAGATGAAAAAAATCAACATCACTAGTAAAATAGCACGTTTGGGCGCTCTATCTGCTTTTATTCCTATTTTTTTGTGGATATGATCAAGAATAATATAACTAGGAATTTGAGCCAATAGATAGACGTAATAATAGTTTTGCCCGTCCGCAATAAGGAAGTACAAAACAAGAGAAGCAACTATACTATCAAAAAAGAGAATAGACCAGCGTAAGAGCGTTAATTTTGTTACCATCGAAAATCATAGGTAGAACTCCAGCGTGCTTCAGTCAAGGTTATTCTACCAGTCCCTCTATTGCCGTTAGTATCTATATAACTATCATTTTTGTAAACATCAGCCTTGATAGTGGTAGTATCTAATTCAGAAGCAAGGGAGACGATTGCAGTAGAAGTCAGGACGAGTGAGGAAACAACAATTGTAGTGACAAAAATAATAAGCATTTTTCTTATCATAGGACAACCTCCATTTTGTTTTTGTTATAATATGAGTATAATAGTTTCTTTGTTACCCTTATATTTTATAATCATCGAATTGTTTTTGGTAGATTTGTTGCATAAGCTCACAAAAACTTTGGAGGGAGAAAAAATTGAGGTTTGGCGAAATGTATCGATATATAAGGAAAGGGAAAGGAATGACTCAAAAAGAAGTTTGTAATGATTTTTTAGATAGGACAACTCTTTCGCGGATTGAAAAAAATGAGACGGAGCCAAGGTTTGAAAATGCTTGTTATTTATTAGAGAGGATAGATGTATCTTTAGATGAATTTAGATATTTGGCAAATATAGAGAATAGAGATAATCGTACAAGGCTTATTGAGGATTTTTATTCTATTATTTCAAATACAGAAAGTGCACAGATAAGAAAGTTGTATAGACGATGTTTAGAATTTACATTTACTTGTTCAGATAAAAAAATAGAAGAAATCCTGTTGATTTTACGCTTGTATTTATCTGCTGATCCTATAGACTTTGATAAAACAGAATGCAAAGGGTTGGTGACTCCGATTTGGCAGCGGCTTTCAAAAATAGAGGTGTGGACATTAAGAGATATTCAAATATTTGCGATCATTTCATTTCATCTAGAAATCAGCACGTTAGAAATAATGTATCCGATTCTATTAGCTACGCTTGATAGATATAATCGATTGGATGTTGTCGATACAGTAAGGCTGACACTTTTGATGAATATCTCTCAAATATATATACAAAAAAATCTTGTAGAAGATGGCCGATACATGTTGAATCTAGCAAAAGATATTGCGAAACGAGCAAAACGAGCTGATTTTCTAGGCACGATCTTCGTAAGATTGGGGTACTGCCAAAACGATACAAAATTAATGCAAAAAGGGTTTGATTTACTTGAAGTAGTTGAAGAAACGGAATTAAAAGTCAAATTATTAAAGGAACTCCAATATTATAGACAGAGAAAGTGAACGATTTATTGAAACGAGGTTTTAAAAAGTAAACGGGAAATAAAGTAAAAATACCGAACACTAAAAATCAAATTTTTTGGTGTTCGGTACATACTATGCTTTTATTTTTTTACAAAAGACTGCAAAAATCAAATGATTTCCCGTACAGAAACGTTACTCAACTGTCACTGATTTCGCCAGATTACGTGGCTTGTCAACGTCAAACCCTCGTAACAGTGTAGCGTAATAGGCAAGTAATTGAGTCGGTACGACTGTGGCAAGAGTAGACAGATAAGGGTGGACTGCTGGCAGTACTAGTTGGTCATTTTCCTTTTCTAATCCTTCTGAGACGATAACTAATGTTTTAGCACCACGGCTTTCGACTTCTTTCAGATTACCTCGAGTATGCGCGCCAGTCACTTCTTCACTGATGATTCCGATCACGGGTGTTCCTTCTTCAATCAAAGCAATTGTTCCGTGTTTCAATTCACCAGCAGCAAAACCTTCTGCCTGGATGTAACTGATTTCTTTCAATTTCAAAGCGGCTTCAAGAGAAACGTTGTAGTCTGCCCCGCGTCCGATATAAAAAGCATTTCTTGTGTCACTGAGGTATTCTGCAGCTAGCTCCTCTAAATAATCTTTCTGGGCAATGACCGATTCCATCGCATTTGCGACTAAACTCAATTCATGAGTGATATCGAACGAAAGAGAAGTTTCTACTTCTTTTTTGTCACCGATAGCTTTGGCTAATAAAGTCAATACTGCTATTTGTGCAGTATAAGCTTTCGTTGATGCTACTGCAATCTCAGGTCCGGCATGCAACAATAGGGTGAAGGATGCTTCTCGCGAAAGAGTAGAGCCAGCAACATTTGTAATCGTAAGCGAAGGATAGCCAAGACGGTTGATTTTTACCAGCACTTGCCGACTGTCCGCTGTTTCGCCACTTTGACTCAAGAAAATAAAGAATGGTTTTTTTGAAAGAAGAGGTGTGTTATAGCCGAATTCACTAGCTAAATGAACCTCGACAGGAATCTGTGTCAATTCTTCCAAAGTCTGTTTACCAGCTAATCCCGCATGGTAACTAGTTCCGCAAGCAACGATGTAGATTCGATCGCTGTCAGATAATGTACCGATCAGTTTTGGATCAAGAGGGACCCGATTGTCTTCTGTTACGTATTTTTGAGCAATACGGCGCATGATAATAGGCTGTTCGTCGATTTCTTTCAGCATATAAAAAGGATAGGTGCCTTTCTCGATATCTGAAGCATCTACTTGCGCTTCAAATGAAGAACGTTCCATAATGTCGCCCGCAAAATTTTGGATAATAATTTTGTCTGATGTAACGGTAACCATCTCTTCATCTTCAATCTCAACGAATTCCTTCGTATGAGCAAGCATAGCCATTGCATCGCTGGCAATCACATTGAATCCATCGCCGAGTCCGATTAATAGTGGACTTTTATTTTTAGCGACGTAAATAACATCAGGTGCTGTCCGATCAATCAAAGCGAAAGCGTAAGAACCTTTGATGACCCGCAAAGCTTTTAAAAACGCCTCTTGCGTTGTAGTATCCTTCGCGAAAGTTTCAATTAGATGAGCGATAATCTCAGTATCTGTCTCACCGATAAAGTGATCATCTGTTAAATAAGCATTTTTAAGTTCTTCGAAGTTTTCGATCACGCCATTATGGACGAGCACGAAACGTCCGCTTTGTGAAGTATGTGGATGGGCATTTTCCTCAGATGGTTGTCCGTGGGTTGCCCAACGTGTATGGCCGATGCCTATATTTCCTGTAGTATCAGAAGTTATTCTATCTTTTAAATTTTGGATTCTGCCTTGTGCTTTGACTAAATGATCTGTCGTGCCATCTGAGACAAAGATGCCAGCTGAATCATAACCGCGGTATTCCAATTTTTCTAGCCCGCCAATCAATCCTGGTGTTACATTTTTTAATCCAATCATTCCAACAATTCCGCACATAAAAAACATCCTACTTTCTATAATGAATTCGTATGAATGCTTCCAGCTGCAGGAAAATCCTTTTGTTTTATCTTTGCAGATACTTTTTGTGGATCTTCTGTAGAGTGCAGTCCCTAGGGTCATCCGCCGAATCTTTCGATAAACCCTCTCCTCGTCATCTGTTTACACAGACCAGGCGCTATCCTAAAAGGTATAACTATCCTCCTTTTTTGTTTTTTATCTGGAAACATTTAAAATCATACCCTTTTGCGAATGTTTTTGTCAACAAAAAAAGAATAAAAATAAATTGGTATATATCGAATTGCCTTTTGGGTGTGCGTTTTGTATCAAAAAATAATCGGTTTTTATCTATCATCTTTTTCAGGAGTTCGGTACAATAGAAAGTAATCGGATAGAGGAGGAGTAAAAATGGATTCAAAAATTGAGATCATGACACTGGGAATGTTAAAAAAACAATTGTCCAAATTCGAAGCATCAGCTGGTGTATCAGATGATACAAAAATATTTTTAGATACTGGTTGGGATAGCATCCAGGAAATCGCACCTGATGCCTTGGAAGTTGTCCAAGCGCGAGAGTTTACGGTAGAAGATGAATGGACAAAAGAATCATTTTCCGGGTATGCGCGTGAAGAAAAAGCAGAGCGGTTCGACGCTTCCGAGCAGTCAGAAACTGTAATTGTCATAAAAAACTTGTATTAGAAAGGAGAAAGAATGAATAAAAAACGTTGGGCAGCAGTTCTGATTGCTGCGGGATTATTTGTGGTTTCGTTAGTTTCGGCGAGTTTGACTAAGCCTCAGGAAAACAATCAAGTCGAAGGGTTGAACAGTTGGTTATACGGGGATGAAGAGTTAGTACCAAATGTGTTGGAAGAGGGAGACAGTACGCAAAAAATCGTAAAACTAACAGTAGATGGAACGATTGCTGCAGGAGGATCTTCTGGTTTATTTGCTTCTGAAGGTTATAACCATGAAAATTTCATGGAACAACTGAAAGCTGTGGAAGAAGATCCAACAGTCAAAGGAATCTTTTTAGAAGTAAACTCTCCTGGTGGCGGTGTCTATGAAAGTGCGGAAATCGCTAAGAAATTAGATACGATCCGTAAAGAACATGATATCCCGATGTATGTCAGTATGAAAAACATGGCAGCTAGCGGTGGTTACTATATTTCTGCTCAAGCAGATAAAATCTTTGCAACCGAAGAAACAGTGACCGGTTCAATTGGTGTGATCATGTCAGGATTGAATTATTCAGGGCTTTTAGAAAAACTGGGTGTGGAAGACACAACAGTGAAAAGTGGCGCATTGAAAGATATGGGTTCAGGAACACGCCCAGAGACAAAAGAAGAGGAAGCAGTGCTTCAAGCGTATATTGACAGTGCGTATCAACGATTTGTAAGAATCGTTAGCGAGGGACGGAATAAATCTGAAGAAGCAGTCAAAAAAATAGCAGATGGAAGGATTTATGATGGTGTCCAAGCAAAAGAAGTAGGTTTAGTCGATGAATTGGGATTCCCTGAAGACGCCTTACAAGCTATGCGAAAGGAACAAAAACTTGAAGATGCTGAATTAGTAGAATATTCCTCCGCATCATCTGGATTTGCCAGCACATGGTTAGGGAGCAAACTGGCAGAGTTCCAAGGATTGAAATCTTCTGAAACTAGTCAGATCTTATCAATACTTGAGAATCTCGGAACTGCAGAATCACCAAAAGCAATGTATTATTACGGAGGTGAGTAAGCATGACGGAACTTCCAAACGAAAATAAGGAACAAGGAAGAGAGAGGCAACAGCAGCCTGCTGTGGGACCTGATCCAAGCTTTTCCCAAAAGGTGCTGAGCTCTTTTGAAAGAGAACCGATGACGTCAGAAGAAATCAAAAAGAAACAACGGAAATGGAAAAAGTATACTGACACAAAAAATGAACCACCAAAAGCAAATGATTTTCCTCATTATTTCTATGCAGGTTTTTTGATCCGAATGTTTGCCTTCTTGATCGATCTTTTGTGTATCGGAGCTATTACACGTTTAACACTTGGTATTGCCAAAAATCTAGGTTGGCTGAATTTTTCAGATTCGTATTTGAGTCTCTATGGATTCACAGCATTACTCATTTATTTAGCGTATTTTGTTTTATTGACGAAACTCAATCATGGCCAAACGATTGGGAAAATGATCTTCGGTATTCGAGTCATCAGTTTTGATGAAGAAGAACTTAGCTGGTCAACTGTTTTAGTTAGAGAAGGTGCTTGTCGGTTCATTCTAAAGTTTCCTTTGCTGATGTTAGGGTATATTCCAGCAATCTTTAATCAGAAAAAGCAGCATCTGGGAGATCTTTTCACTAATACAAGTGTCGTTACGATTAATCTGATCAAAGCATTCAACCAAGAAGTTAACAGCTGATGATCCATAAAAAACAGTAGTTTGAAGCATCTTCTAAAAGTCAGATCAAAAATCTAGCTTTTAGAGGATGCTTCGATTATTTTTAATTGTCATGCTTTTTTTGTTTTGCTACTATTGAACATGAGCTGAACATGAGCAAGAGGAGGACACTGCGTGAAGCCGATTGATTTTCCAGAAAAATATGAGAATTTAATGCGAGTGGCCCAACAAGCACTAGCAAACCAGCAATATCAGCAGGCAAAAGAACTATTTCAACGTGCTTACGAGTTGAAAGAAAGCTTTGAGGCTAATAGCCTGCTTGTTTTTTGTCTTTATGAGTTAGACGAGAAAAAAGAAGCGTTGAAACAAGCACTCTTACATGAAAAACAGTATCTTCAAAACGAGGAGTTTGCTGAATTTTATTTTGACTTGTTAATCAGTGCACAAGATTTTTTATATGCTAGAAAATTGATAGCAAGTACAGATTTTTATGAATCTTTTGAGCAGCGTATCATTGAAAAAATCCAATTTGCAGAAGAATTGTCCGGACAAATGGAGAGGCAAAAAGTCAAGGCACTCCATAAAAAATCGGAGGAACTTCCTTCATTGGAACCAGCACGTCAGCTGTCGTCTATCGAGGAGATCGAACAGCTTCCTTACCATGAGTTTATCCAAACAGCGAGTAAACTGATTGTATTACCAGAGGTCCATATTTTAGCGAGGGCAAAATTGCTGGAGACACTCAGGCAATTGAATGAATGCAACCCTGTTTTCTATTTGACGATTGAAGAAAAACTAGTCAAAGTCATACCCAAAGATTTGCCTAAGCCACAGCAACAGTCAAGTTATCGACAATTGTGTGTGTTTTCAGATCATTACGGGAATGAAGATGCGCTACTTAGTTCGGTGCTGAAAGAAGAATTTACGTTGCAATCTGCAATCGTTTATCCTGTCTATGATACATACATTGAAGACCCGAGGCGTTGGTTTCAACTGACTGTAGAGGCATGTACAGGAAAAACAATGTATGATGGTACGGAAGATGAAAAACAAGATTTTTTTAAAAAACGAGAGAAAATTTTGCAGCAAATGATCTTCTTCCATTAGATTTTATCAGTGAAAAAGATAAAAATGTTATGAAAAACAAGGATTCTACCCATTCAATATGTTTACAATTTGAAAGGGTTAGTGTACTATTTAAAGGTATGCATGAAACGTTTTTGATGTATAAAATGAATTTCTAAACTCGGAGGGAATTAAATGACTGCAACATTTGAAAAAAAAGGCACGAATGATGGTGTTTTAAAATTTACGATTGCGCAAGACGAAATCCAAAAAGGATTAACAACTGCGTTTAATAAAGTGAAAAAAAGCTTGAACGTACCTGGATTCCGTAAAGGGAAAGTTTCTCGTCAAGTATTCAACCGTATGTACGGTGAAGAAGCTTTATATGAAGATGCATTGAATGCTGTATTACCAGAAGCTTATGAAGCTGCTGTCAAAGAAGCTGGCATCGATCCTGTTTCTCAACCAAAAATCGATGTTGAAAGCATGGAAAAAGGTCAAGACTGGGTAATCACTGCTGAAGTAACAGTGAAACCAGAAGTAAAATTAGGACAATATAAAGATCTAGTTGTTGAAAAACAAGACCGTGAAGTAACAGATGCTGACGTGGATGCACGTATCAAACGTGAACAAGAAGCACAAGCTGAATTAGTTATCAAAGAAGATGCTGCAGCTGAAAATGGCGATACAGTAGTAATCGACTTCGAAGGCTTTGTAGATGGCGAAGCGTTTGATGGCGGAAAAGGCGAAAATTACTCACTTGAATTAGGTTCAGGTTCATTCATTCCAGGATTTGAAGATCAATTAGTTGGTCATAAATCAGGTGAAAGTCTAGATGTAAATGTAACTTTCCCAGAAGATTATCAAGCAGAAGATCTTGCTGGAAAAGAAGCAGTTTTCAAAGTGACAATCCATGAAGTAAAAGCAAAAGAAGTGCCTGAATTAGATGACGAATTCGCAAAAGATGTGGATGACGAAGTATCAACATTAGACGAATTGAAAGAAAAATATCGCAAAGAATTAGTAGAAACAAAAGAAAAAGCAGCGGACGATGCAAAAGATGAAGCAGCAATCCGTATGGCTGTTGAAAACGCAGAAATCGTTGAATTGCCACACGTGATGGTTCATGATGAAGTACATCGTTCAATGGACGAATTCTTGAACAACATGCAACGTCAAGGTATCTCTCCTGAAATGTACTATCAATTAACTGGTTCTACAGAAGAAGACTTGCATAAACAATTCGAAGGTGAAGCAGAAATGCGCACAAGAACAAATCTTGTGATCGAAGCAATTGCAGCTGCTGAAAATCTTCAAGCAACAGAAGAAGAAATCAATGCAGAAATCCAAGAATTATCAGAAACATACAACATGCCAATCGAACAAATCAAACGCGTGTTGACAGAAGATATGCTGGAACATGATGTGACAATGAAAAAAGCAATCGAATTGATCACGGGTACAGCGACAGAAGCAAAAGAATAGAAATTAAGTAATAGAGGTTATGAAATAAGGGACTGTGACATGTTTGTTGTCACAGTCCCTTATTTTTTGCTAAGCGTGAAAATATACAAAGATATAGGTCAATCGATCCTTTGTTAAACACTTTTTCTTTTTACTAAACTATGTTATGATAGTAAAAGACTGTAAAGTCTCTGATAGTTTCTTGCATACTTTTTGCAAGTTAAGGGGTGAAGACCATGTATGACAATCCAAGTAGCAATGAGACCGTACGCTGTTCTTTTTGTGGGAAAACCCAAGAAGAAGTGAAAAAAATCGTAGCTGGTCCAGGGGTCTACATCTGTAATGAATGTATCGACCTATGTAAAGAGATCATTGATGAAGAATTTTATGAAGAAGCTGTACGCGAATTCACTGAAGTCCCTAAACCACTAGAAATTCTTGAAGTATTGAATAACTACGTGATTGGACAAGATCGCGCAAAACGCTCGTTAGCTGTCGCTGTATACAATCACTACAAACGTGTCAATCAGCAAGCACAAGAGAACACAGATGATGTTGAACTACAAAAAAGCAATATCTGCTTGATCGGACCTACAGGGTCAGGGAAAACATTTTTGGCACAAACATTAGCAAAAACGTTGAATGTACCTTTTGCAATCGCAGATGCGACAAGTTTGACAGAAGCTGGTTATGTGGGTGAAGATGTAGAAAACATTTTGCTTAAATTGCTCCAGTCTGCTGATTACAATGTGGAACGTGCAGAAAAAGGGATCATCTATATTGATGAGATCGATAAAATTGCGCGTAAAAGCGAAAATGTATCTATTACTCGTGACGTTTCCGGCGAAGGTGTCCAACAAGCCTTGCTGAAAATTCTAGAAGGAACTGTTGCAAGCGTGCCACCTCAGGGAGGACGTAAACATCCACATCAAGAATTTATCCAGATCGATACGACGAATATCTTGTTCATCGTAGGTGGGGCGTTTGATGGTATCGAAACAATCGTGAAGAACCGTATGGGCGAAAAAACGATTGGATTTGGTACGCAGAACCAAAAACTTTCTGAAGACGAAAGCGTCATGCAGCATATCATTCCTGAAGATTTGCTGAAATTCGGATTGATTCCTGAGTTTATCGGACGATTACCTGTTATGGCAGCTTTAGAAAAATTGACAACAGATGATCTGGTACGGATCTTGACTGAGCCAAAAAATGCGTTAGTCAAACAATATCAAAAACTTCTTTCTCTAGATGATACTGAACTTGAATTCGAACCTGAAGCGTTGAGAGCTATTGCGAAAAAAGCAATCGAACGCAACACTGGTGCTCGAGGTCTTCGTTCTATCATCGAAGAAATCATGATGGATGTGATGTTTGATATTCCTTCAAATGAAAACATCGAAAAAGTGATTATCACCAAAGAAGCAGCTGAATTGTCTGGTGAGCCAACAGTGATCTATAAAGATTCAGAGAAAAAAGCGGGTTGATGAGAAGAGGCTGCCGTAAAAGTCATTTTGGCTTTTACGACAGCCGCTTGCTTTATTCATCACCTTTTTAAGGAGAGAGACCATGAAAGTCCATCAAGCTGAAATCATCATAAGTGCAGTGTCCCCAAAACAATATCCAGAGACACAATTGCCGGAAATAGCTCTGGCAGGGCGATCAAATGTAGGGAAATCTTCTTTTATCAACACATTGATTGATCGAAAGAATTTAGCGCGTATTTCCGGTAAGCCTGGAAAGACCCAGACCTTGAATTTTTATTTGATTGAGAATGCATTGCATTTTGTCGATGTTCCAGGATACGGGTATGCAAAAGTATCCAAAACTGAACGAGCAAAATGGGGAAAGATGATCGAGACATATTTAACGACCAGAGAACAACTACGTGCGGTCGTTTCTTTAGTAGATCTGCGCCATAAGCCTTCTCAAGAAGATATCCAGATGTATCAATTTTTGAAGTATTATGATATCCCTGTGATCGTTGTTGCTACTAAGGCAGATAAGATTCCTCGCGGTAAATGGAACAAGCATGAAAGCGAGATCAAAAAAGCATTGGATTTTGATCATAATGACACATTTATTCTTTTTTCTTCCGTTACAAAACAAGGAAAAGAAGAAGCTTGGGCAGCAATCGAACAAGCAATCGAATCATAAAAAGAATAAAAAAGACTTACCAGTCAAACTCTTTCATAAAAGTTTGGCTGGTAAGTCTTTTTTTGAGCTTAACTTACTT
>SKEY01002614.1_pt1 | contig 18299 bp, 9 predicted proteins | sample 4843871 | NCBI WGS metagenome assembly SKEY01 (sample SAMN11008797, study PRJNA524170) | human gut metagenome | biome: Human fecal sample; material: Feces; isolation source: fecal sample from pouch patient p36 | host: Homo sapiens | place: Israel: Tel-Aviv | collected 2016-12-04 | reverse complement strand
GTTGATGGCGGCCGCGATGGTGGCGATCGACATCAGATAGTTGAATGCGAATTCCGGCCATACGAACACCACCACCACGGCGATGGCGATGATGATGGCGGAGGTGATCACGCCGCCGACCGGCACACCACGTTTGCTGAGCTTGCCGAGATATGCCGGCGCGTTGCCTTGCCTCGCCAGCGAGTAGAGCATGCGGGAATTGGCGTACAGACCTGAGTTGTACACGCTCATTACGGCGGTCAGGCATACGAAGTTGAGGATTCCGGCGGCCGCGTGCACGCCCACGGAATCGAAGATCTGCACGAACGGGCTGGAGTCGCCGTCGATCTTGCTCCACGGCACTACGGCCATGATCACACCGAGCGCCACGATGTAGAACACGAGGATTCGCCAGATGATGCCGTTCGTGGCCTTCGGGATGGTGGTGCGCGGATTCTCGGTCTCGCCCGCGGTGATGCCGATTAGCTCGGTGCCGCCGAAACTGAACATCACCACGACCAGCGCCATCATCAGGCCGGTCCAAGTGCCGTCGGCGTTACGGCTCATCAACCCGTGCGGGAGGAAGCCGCCGTCGATGGTGAACCAGTTGGCGAATGATGCACGAATGCCTGATGCGGTCGGCACGTTCGCAATGATGACGTACAGGCCGCCGAGGATCATGGCGATCACGGCCACGATTTTGATGATGGCGAACCAGAACTCGAATTCGCCGAACTTGTTTACGCCCATCAGGTTCAGTGCGGCGATGGCCACGAGGAACACGACCGCCGAGACCCATTTCGGGATGTTCGGGAACCAGTAGTTCACGAACGAACCGACTACGGAAAGTTCCACCATGGCCACGAGTACATAGTTGAACCAGTAGTTCCAGCCGGAGATGAATCCGGCGCGCTTCGACCAGTAGCGGGTGGCGTAGTAGCTGAATGCGCCTGCTTTCGGATCTTCTACCGCCATCTCGCTCAGCGCACGCACGATCAGGAAGATCGCAAGGCCGCCGATCAGGTAGGCGAGCAGAATGGATGGGCCGGCGAGTCCGATGGATTCGCTGGAACCGTAGAATAGGCCGGTGCCGATTGCACCGCCCAATGCGATCAGTTGGATGTGACGATTTTTCAGTGACTTGCGTAGCGTCGGCGGAACCGGCACGTCGTCGGTTTCGCGCGGCTTATTCACGGCATTGACGTCGCTCATGAATGGCCTCTTCTTCTCTTGGCTTTGGAACACCACTGATTGTATCCAAGCGCACACATATCCGTACGTCACCGTTCACGGCGAACCAGGGTTCTTGTCTGCGGGGTCTGACGGATGCGGGGGAGAAGATGGAGTTCGTGGCGCCATGTGGGTGTTGTGGGTGCCCTATGCCTATAGCGAACGGCAGGATGATGGCCGTGGTGTCAGACGGTCATGGCGATGGCGAGCATTGTGGATCCGAAACACTGGAATCGTTTCCAAAAGCATGTCCTATGATGGTAGGACCGGTATGCGGTTGCCGGCGGTACCGCTATGGACTCGATGAAGGAAACGTTCAGGTAAGGGAATTTACGATGGGGTGGTTCCGGTGGCTTCTGACGAGGCGGCAGGGCGTATAAGGCCAACGAGAGGTGGGCAGCGATTATGGAACAGCAGGAAGGCAAGACCGTCGTCACCATACGTGATGTGGCGCAGCGCGCCGGCGTCGCCGTTTCGACCGCGTCTCGTGCCCTGAGTGGCGGCTCGGCGTCCGAAGCGACCCGGCGGAAGGTTCAGGAGGCTGCCGAGGCGCTGCATTTCGTGCCGAATCCTGCGGCGAGGCGTCTGACCGGTGGGCATAGCAACGTAGTGGCATTGGTGGTGGACGAGCCCACGGACTTCCTGTTCCGTGATGACTTCCTGGCCGGCATTCTCGGCCAGTTGAGTATGTCGCTCGCTCGGGAGAACCTGCTGCCGTTCCTGATTCTGGCCGAGCCCGATAACGCCCAGGGGTTCGAGCAGCTGCTGCATCGCTCCGGCGCTGAAGGCGTGGTGGTGGCGAGTTTTCATGAAGGCCGTAAGTTCGCCGATATGCTCAAACGGTTCGATAAGCCCACCGTGTTCATCGGCAGTCCACCGAAGGGCTTCAAATGCCCATATGTGGATGTCGACAATTACGACGGTGGCTATCAGGCCGGCAAATTGCTGGTGGAACGCGGCTGCAGGCACATTGCCCTTATCGAGGGGCCGCGCGATATGCCCACGCCGAAGGAACGCACGGCCGGATTCCGTGCCGCGTTGAAGGAGCAGGGGCTTGAGCCGATCGCTTCGTATGCGGGTAGTTATGAGATGGATAACGGTCTCAAATCCATGGAGCGGATTATTGCCGAGTATCCGCGGGTGGATGGTGTTTTCGCGCATTCCGACAAGATTGCGGCTGGCGCGTTGCATGTGCTTGACCGGTTCGACAAGCAGGTGCCGCAGGATGTCGCCGTCGTAGGATTCGACGATCTGCAGGCCGCACGTCTGCTCAATCCGCAGTTGACGACGCTCGCCCAACCGCTGGATGATATGGCGGAGGCGGCTACGCGCATGCTTGCGCATCGTTTGGAAAACGGTACGTGGCGCGTTTCGTTCCAGCGTTTTCCGGTGCGTCTGGTCCGTCGCGAATCCGCCTGACGGAAGTGTTTTCCTATCGTCGTACGTGCCGTCTTCATGTTACGGGAACGGTACGGCGGTTGTTGCATTTCCTGCAGGGATGAGATTCTCACATCGGTGGCTGAGGTGCTTGCAATGCGTGAGATTGCGTGGCACATGTCAAACGTTTTTTGGAACCGCTTGCAAAATAATTTAGTGAATTGACGATATTCGTTAGTCGATGAAACTATATCAGGGGGCAAGATAGAGTGGCGGTCAACATGGTCGAATATGTCTAAAAGCATTGGAATATCAGCGATTTGTATCGGCATGTGCAACACGCCGAGATGATGGCGTTACCCCTTGAAAGGGTGTATCTTTGGAGTCACTTGATGGAAACGGTTCCATCAAACGTGAGAAAACATCGAGGTTTTCTCACAAGATCGTTGCACACGGCAGTGCGACGAACAAGGGAGAGTGACGTACATCGCAGTGCGTTGCAAGGAAAAGAGGACGAGATGAACAAGTTCAAGCCGGCACTGGTATCCGTCACGGCCCTGGCCATGATCGTTGGCCTAGGTGCGTGTGGAAGTTCCAATAGTTCCAGTGACAGTTCAAGTGCGGACGGCAAGATCACCATCAAGGTGCAGACTTTCAACAATCCGGGTTTCGGCAAGCCGACTTCGGAACGCCCGGGTGCAGACCTCTGGGCCAAGTATGAGAAGGCCCATCCGAACGTCAAGATCGAAGAGACCGCGGCCGCATCTTCCGATGATGCGCGTGCAGCCTTCAACACCGCAATTTCCACCGGTTCCAACGCCTATGACGTATACGTGGCCGAAGTTGACTGGATGCCCTCATTGCTCGCCATGCCCGACAAGTTCGTTGATCTGAGCTCCTACACCAAAGACAACGACTGGGTGGCGTGGAAGTCCGAAAGCGCTACCGTCGACGGCAAGTTGATCGGTGCGGGTACCGACATCGGCCCTGAAGGCATCTGCTACCGCGCGGACCTGCTCGAGAAGGCGGGTTTCCCGTCCGACCGTGAATCCGTGGCCGAATGGCTCGGCGGCGATGATGCCACTTGGGACTCCTTCTTCAAGGCGGGCAAGGAATACACCGAGAAGACCGGCTAGCCATGGTATGACTCCATGGCCAGCAATTGGCAGTCCATGATCAATCAGGTCGAGGAATCCTACGTATCCAAGGACGACAAGATTATTGCCGCCGACAATGCCAAGATCAAGAATCTGTACGACCAGCTGACCGCCACCAAGGATATGTCCGCCCACCTGACCCAGTGGAGCGACGACTGGAACGCGGCCTTCAAGTCCGACACGGGCTTCGCCACCATCCAGTGCCCGGCATGGCTGATCAACAACATCAAGGGCAACACCGGTGAGGATTTCCAAGGCTGGGATATCGCCGACGTCTTCCCGGGTGGTGGCGGTAATTGGGGCGGCTCCTATCTGGTCGTTCCGGAATCCTCCCCGGTTAAGGACGAGGCCGCCAAGCTCGTGGCATGGCTGACCGAAGCCGATCAGCAGGTCTCCGTGTTCACCACCGCCAACAACTATCCGAGCTCCGAAGGTGCGCAGGCCTCCTCCGATGTGTCCAGCAAGACCGACGCCTACCTGAACGATGCTCCGACCGGTAAGATCTTCGCCAACCGGGCGAAGGCCTACGACATCGTCCCGTACAAGGGCAGCCAGTACTTCGACATTCAGACCAAGATGGTCGACGCCCTGAATCGCGTCGATGCGACCCAGGAACAAACTCCTGACCAGGCTTGGAAGCAGTGGTTGGAAGACGTGAAGGCCCTAAGCTGACAGACACCCCATGAAGGACCCGGTCCCGGCCGAACCCATCATCCATAGGCCGGGTCGGGTCCTTTCTTCTGAGCGCATCGCACTCAACGCAACCGGCATCCTCTGCAATCATAACGACGTGAACTAGGAGCAATCATGTCACGATCAACCAAGCAGCCGACCCCATGGCGCACCCGGCTGGGACAGTTTGAATGGAAGGCGTCTCCATACCTCTATATCGCCCCGTGCTTCCTGCTGTTCGCAGTGGTGGGCCTGTTCCCGCTGCTGTTCACCGTATATATCGCAACGCGCCAATACAACACCCTGACCGGCGATGGCGGCGTAGCCATCTGCGGCGCAACCTGCAATAGCGACGAGCCCAGCATCTGGGCCAACTTCAACTGGGTACTGCACCAGCAATCCTTCTGGGACGCGCTGCGCAATTCCTTCTCCATCTTCATTCTCAGCTCGGTTCCGCAAATCATTCTGGCGCTGTTCCTGGCATGGATCCTCAACGCGAATCTCAAAGCGAAAACCTTCTGGCGCATGGGAGTGCTGTTGCCATACATCGTGGCACCGAGCGCGGCCGGCATCATCTTCTCGCAGATCTTCTCCGACAAGATGGGGGCCATCAACGTGCTACTGACCGATATCGGACTGAACCCCATCATGTGGCACGGCAACGCCTTCTGGTCGCATGTGGCCATCGCCACCATCGTGAACTTCCGCTGGACCGGCTATAACACGCTGATCTTCCTCGCCGCCATGCAGGCCATCCCGAACGATGTACTCGAGGCGGCCGTAGTCGATGGCGCCGGTAAATGGCGCACCTTCCGTTCGGTGGTGTTGCCGATGCTGCGGCCCACATTGATCTTCGTGATCATCACCTCCACCATCGGCGGACTGCAGATCTTCGACGAGCCACAGATGTTCCACAACGGCACTTCCGGGTACGGCGGACCGAACCGGCAGTACCTCACGCTCTCGCTGTACCTGTGGGATATGGGCTTCAACAAGGTCACGATCGGGCAGCCGAACCTAGGTCGCGCGGCGGCCGTGGCGTGGATCCTGTTCCTGATCATCGTGCTGTTGGCCGTGCTGAACTTCTGGCTGACGCAACGACTCGCCTCGGGCGGACAGCCGAAGATCGACAAAATCAAACTGGCCGAACTCAACGCACGGCAGGAAGCCGAATATGAGCTGGCAAAGCGATCGGGAGTCGAAGCCCGTCGTGCAGCCTCGGCAACGGCCGCTTCGACCGACGCCGCCGAAAGGAAGTGACCCAAGATGACCGATATCACCAACGAAGGCAACAAGCGCGATCTGGGCACTCCGGCACTTGAGCAGATGTACGGCAAGGGCGTGGCCCGTTCCGCAGCGAAACAACGCCGTCGTAAGACGTTGGAAGTGACCAGCGAAGGCCGCCGCGCGGGGTGGGGCACGTATGCGATTCTCGTCGTGACGATCCTGATTTTCGTGTTCCCGCTGTATGTGGCGCTTTCGATTGCGTCGCAAAGCAGCTCCAGCACGCAGTACGGCGTGCAGGCGCTGATTTTCGGCAGCGGACTGATCAAGAACATCTCGCGCGCATTCGGCGCCATGAAATTCTGGCAGGCGTTGAGCGGCACCCTGTTCGTGGCAATCGTCACGTCGGTATCGACGGTGTTCTTCTCCACGCTGGCAGGCTACTCATTTTCCAAACTGCGGTTCCGCGGCCGTGGCGTGCTGTTCACCATCGTGATCGGCACCATGACCATCCCACAGCAGCTGAGCATCGTACCGCTGTACATCATGGCCAACAAGGCCGGATTGTTCGGTTCGATCTGGGCCGTGATCATTCCGGGTCTGGTCAGTGCGTTCGGCGTGTTCTGGATGACGCAATACCTGCAGGACGCCCTGCCTTACGAGCTGATCGAAGCGGCGCGCGTGGACGGCTGTTCCATGTTCCGCACCTTCATCTCTGTGGCGGTGCCCGCAGCCCGGCCGGCGGCCGCGATGCTGTTCCTGTTTACGTTCATCGCGCAGTGGACCAACTACTTCTGGCCCATGCTTATTCTCGGCCCGAACAAGAACAGCATGCTCACCGTTGCCGCGGCAACCCTGAAGGGCGCGTACTTCACCGACTACACCATCGTGATGGCCGGCGTGGTGCTCACCACCTTCCCGCTCATCCTTCTCTTCGCTGTCGCCGGCAAGCAACTGGTTTCCGGCATCATGGCCGGTGCGGTGAAGGGCTGATGCGGATTTGGCCTCCGCCGTCGGGCCATATACATGTACCCTTGTGACGAGGGTGCCGGCTACAGGGGTTGCGCTCGCTCTGGCGCAACCCCTGTTTCATGCGTGTTGATGCGTGTCACAGACATATGTTCTCCAGTTTCGTAGTGTTCAATAAGAAGTAGGTTTTTCTTAAGGGGCACGCGTCTGGAGGAGCACAATGGCGTTCGTCAAAGACATGATTCGCGTGTGGCTGCGATCGTGGAAGCGATTCGTCTCGATCGCCATGATTACTCTGCTCGGCGTGGCCGTACTCACCGGCATCTACGCGGGATGTCGCGATGCGTTCCTCGCGTCGGACCGGTTCTTCGACGCCCAGGGCATGCATGATATTCAGGTGTTATCGACGGCTGGGCTGAGCGATGCCGATGTCACCGCGCTGCGACGGGTCACTGGCATACGGAAGGTGCAGGCCGAGCGCTCGCAAAGCGTAACCATCGATGTGGGCGGCGACAAGTCCGTAACCATGCAGGAAATCGGCACGAACGGCATCGACCAGCCATACTTGCAGGAAGGTCGCATGCCGACCAAATCCGGTGAGGTCGCAGTCACCAAGCAATTCATCAAGGATTCCGGCCATACGATCGGCGACCGCATCACCGTCACACCTGAAGCATCCCAAGTGTCCGATTCTGGAGAATCGGACAATCAGGCAGGTACATCCGGTTCCCAGATGTCCGATTCTGGAGAATCGGACACTTCAGTGGTGTCGGATGAACAGTCGCCAGAATTCCCGACGGAACTGCGAATCGTGGGCGTGGTGCTTGATCCTCAGAACCTGAGCAATCCTGACGGATATTCGGCCATGACCTCGTTCCGCTCGACTGCGACGAGCGATTACACGTTTTTCGCGCCATCCGATGGCGTGACCGGCACCATCTATACGTCGGTCACTCTGCTGGTCGACGGTGCGGCAGACGAAAGCACGTTCGACGAATCCTACGAAACCATCGTCGGCAAAGTCATGAACCGCATCAAAGGCAAAACGAAAACCAATCGTCAGAAAGCACGACGGCAGGAACTCATCGATGCGGGACAGAAGAAAATCGACGAAGCGCGAGACAAAGCCAATCGGCAATTCGCGGATGCGCAGAAACAGATAGACGAGAATCGCAGTCAATTCAATCAACAGATCGATCAGATTGTGGCACAGCAAAGCGCAATGCTGGGCACAGGCGCGACCATGGACGAATCCACCCGTGAAACCATGCGTGAAACAGTGATCTCCAGCAGTCCGCAGCTCCAAGAAGCCAAGGCGCAGTTGGACGCGGCGCAATCGCAATTGGACGAGCAGAGGAACAGTGCCGAACAAACCTTCCAGGATAAGGAAGATGAGCTCGAAAGCAGCGTGCCGAACGTGCGCTGGTACGTGCAGGATCGTTCATCCCTCGGCGGATACAGTGCGCTCAAATCCGACCTGAGTTCGATCCGATCCATCGGCAACGCATTCCCGGTCGTGTTCCTACTGGTCGCGGTGATGATGAGCCTGACCGCCATGGCGCGCATGGTCGAAGAGGACCGTGGCCTTATCGGCACCTACATCGGCCTCGGTTACGGACGATTGCAGGTCGCCGCGCGCTACATGCTGTTCGCACTGCTTGCCTGCCTGATTGGCGGCGGCCTTGGGCTATTGCTTGGATTCCTTGGCATTCCAGCGTTTTTGCTGATTGTGATACAAGGCATGTATGTGCTGCCGGGCGTGCGATTCGAGTATGACTGGCTGTATGGATCGCTTGGTATCGCGCTGTTCGTGGTCGGCGTACTCGGTGCGACGATCTACGCGTGCGTCGAAGAGATGCGGCAGACGCCCGCCGGCCTGATGCGTCCGAAAGCCCCGCGCGCAGGTTCGCGCATTCTATTGGAGCGGATTACGCCGATTTGGAGTCGTTTGGGATTCCTGAGCAAGGTTACTGCGCGCAATATCTTCCGTTTCAAGTCGCGCCTGGTCATGACGGTCGGAGGCGTTGCCGGATGCACGGCGTTGATCATATGCGGGCTCGCGATCAACGACACCGTGGCGGAACTTGGCGTCAAACAGTATCGCGATATCTACCGATACGATGTGATGGTCGTTGCGAACGATACCGATGCGGATGCAATGCGGGCGAAGTTGCGAGCGGACGGGCGTACGACTTCGACCATGGACATACGTGTCGAATCCGGTGATCTGGCGAACGATGAGGGAAGCGAGAGCATCCAACTTGTGGTGGTGCCCGAGGAGCATTTGGATGAACTGGGTGAGATGGTTACGCTCAAGCCGGTCGCGTCCGGATGGGATGGTGTGCGCAAGTTCTTCGGAATGTCCGATTCTGGAGAATCGGACAATAAAGCAGTCGAAACCACGTTGCGAATGTCCGATTCTGGTGAATCGGACAAACAGGGTGGCGAATCCGAGGTGCGAATGGCTGATTCTGGAGAATCGGACAGTCAGAACGTCAAAACCGGGGCGCAGTTGTCCGATTCTGGAGAATCGGACAAACGAAGCGGCTCGAAGGCGGTGTTGGGCGACAGTGGGGTGATCGTGTCGCAGTCGGCGGCCAACGCTCTGGGCGTTAAGGCCGGCGATACGGTGAATCTCACCAACGGCGATGGCATTCAGGCCAAGGCCAAGGTGAGCGAGGTGACGCGTAACCTCATAGGTTCCGACATCTACGTGAGTGAGTCGTATTATGGCAAGCTGTTCGGTTCAGGGTCCGGAATGTCCGATTCTCCAGAATCGGACAAATCGGATTCCGGCAGCTCCCTGACTTGGAACGCCGTATACGCCAAGCTCACCGGATCCGACGATGCGCAGATCGCATACGCCAACACCCTCGAAAAGGATGATTCGGTGATGAAGACGGTGTGCTGCGCGGACATGGCCGCCAGCTTCAAATTTGACCTCATGGGCGCGGTGGTCGCCTTGATCGTTGCGCTTGCGGGCGGGCTGGCACTTGTGGTGCTGTTCACGCTTGCCAATACGAATGTGTCGGAACGCGTGCGCGAGATGGCCACGTTGAAAGTGCTGGGATTCTTCGATCGCGAAGTGCATCGGTATGTGAATCGAGAGATGATGATTCTGACGGCCATGGGAGTGGTGATCGGTTTGCCGATAGGTCGATGGGTCGGTGGTCTGCTCACGGCTGCGCTGAATATGCCGGCATTGTATTTCGAGGTGGAGGTCAAGCCGATGAGTTACGTGATTGCGGCGTCGGCGACCATGGCGTTTGCGCTGTTGGTGCAACTGTTCGTGAATCCGGTGCTTGATCGGATCGAGCCGGTCAGTTCGTTGAAGTCGGTGGAGTAATACGACTCAGGGGAGCATACCCCGCCATTTTCCTCCTTTCTCATGTGTGTCACGTGTTGTGTGGCTCATGAAACCATTGAAGATACGGGGGTGTATGGAGCGTGTGTTTGGCGTGAGGCCGCACGCTTCGGTTGGCGTGTCTTGACCGTTGTGTCCGAGTGTTGCGGGTTTCAGCCGCGTGACTCGTTTTTCGTGGGATTTGCCCGCATTGATTCGTTCCGCTGTAAGCAAGGTACGGTGCCGTGAATGTTGAGAGCGGCGAGAATATTTTGCGGGGGTCTTAGGGGGGGTATCGGAACAAATCCCCCGATACGATTCGGCGTATCGCAGTTATATGAGGGGGTCGCCATATGAAAATACTTTCGCTGGGGGGGGGGCTTCTTTTCTGCCCACATGTAATTTACAGGCGATTTTGCGGGGCTTGCGATGATGCCGGACCGTACGATGACGCTCGAGCAGGGGCGGCAATGATGATCGACGGTAAGTTCACTGCCAAGGAACGCTCCTATCTGGCCAGTCTGCCCGCGGTCAAAAGCGTCAGTGCATCCCATATTCGCTATACCGACCAATTCCGTGTCGAATGCATGTGCCGTTACCGTGCGGGGGAGTCGCCTGCGGCTATCTTCCGTGAGGCAGGTCTTGATCCGAAACTTATCGGGTACAAGCGCGTGGAACGTTGCATCGCCAGATGGAAACGTCGGCAAGATAGGGAGGCGAAGTCCGGTAAGCGGACGAGTCCGTATGCGCTCGATGCCGATGATTTGCGGATATTGGAACACGGCAATCTTACGCAATCGGAATGGGGGTCGCCGAATGCCGGCGATTCCGAGGAGGGGCTGTCGCAGCTGGCGAGGGCTCAGCTGGTCATCAATGAGCGTGATCTGCTGATTGCGCGGCAGGCGTTGCGCATCGACGAACTGGAGCGTGTATTGCGGCAGTTCGTCGAAAGGTAGCGGGATTGCCGAAATGCTGCAGTCAACAGCGTTCGGGCTGGATTTGGCGGGATCGGAGAGTCGCTAATGCGGGAGTCACGGTGCGAAACGGTGCGTGCTGAGGATTGGATGGAATCGGAAACGGCGGGAATGGGCTGGCGGCAGCCTGCGTTTGATGAGGTGATCGACGTTTCCGATGAGATGCGTGAACGCCGCAGGAATCGCCGTAGTATGCGCATGATGTATGCGATTGGTGCGTTGCTGATCGTCGCCGCAATCTGCATTGGTGGGTTTCCGGCGGCATTGCAGTACCGTGCCGCAGTGGAGTTGTCGCGTACGTCGGCGCAATCCGCACGAACGATTGCGGGCTGGCCGTATCCGCAGGCGGATGATGCGTTCGCTGCCGCGAAATCATATAACGAACGTCTTGCGGTTTCGGGGCAACCGATTTTGGGTGAGGCGAAGGATCCGTTCGCTGCGGTTCAGGGCGGTTCGCGGGCCAGCGAGACGGATGATGACGATGGCAGTGCGAGTTCCAAAGACGAGGAATATCAGGGATTGTTGGATTCCGGTGGCGGAGTGATGGGCACCATTCGCATTCCTAAGATTTCGGTGAATCTGCCAATCTACCACGGCACGTCGCAGTCGGCGCTGGCCTCCGGCGCAGGGCATCTGTACGGCAGCAGCCTGCCGGTCGGTGGCAAGAACACGCATGCCGTGATCACCGGGCATCGCGGATTGGTGAACGCCACCATGTTCACGCGGCTCGACGAGATGCGCGTTGGCGACTACTTCTATCTTGACGTGATGGGTCATACGCTCGGCTATCAGGTGGACCGCATTTCCGTGATCGAACCGAACGATACATCAAAGCTGAAGATCGTGCCCGGCGAGGATCGCGTGACGCTGATGACATGCACGCCATACGGCGTGAACACCCACCGTCTGCTGGTTTCCGCGGTACGCTCGTCGATTCCCGACGTGATTCCCGACGAATCGGACGCGGCGAAGGATGCGCGGTTGATTGCGATCGTGGCCGCTGTAATCACATTGCTGCTCGGATTGGTTCTGTTGTGGTTGCGCAGAAAGCCGTGGCATATTCGCAGGCATGCGGCTTGGTGGCCGAAACGTGGCTGATCGACGTGCCGTAGGTTATTCGGCGGCTGTCTCGTGCTGACCGGGTCATGAGTGGATTGGTTTTCGGGCGGTCGATGGTGGGTGATTAGGTTGCCGGAAGGTAAATAAATCGGAGATTCGACGATGGAAGTTCGGGTACCGAAAACGATGGATTAATGCCATGCTGACGCGATTTATGAGGTGTGGCATCCCCCGACTTTCCCGCATTTAGGGTGTATGACGTCCTCTTTCTTTTCCTTTAGTTTTCAGGCTTGAAGCAGTGTCGAGCCGCGCACATGCCATGCGCGCGATGCCGGCATGAGAGGAAAGGCCTAGCGCCACAAGAAGGCGCTATGTAAGGGGACGAGGCATATGAGAGATGCACGCGAACACCAGGTAGGGGCAAAGGGGCGTTTTGTCAAGCGAATCATTGCCGCAATTGCGGCGGTGGCCATGCTCGGTGGCGTCGGTTACGCCACCGCCACCACCGCCGTGGCGGAGGAGGAAGCAGGCACCTTGGCGACGGAGTCGTTTATGGGTACCACCGTTGGAAGTGAATGGACCCTTCTCAATGATGCATGTTTGACGGCTGGCGGAGATCTGGGATGCGAGACCAAAGGGAAAACCAATGGTGATCGCGGAATCTACGGCCAATCGAATGGTTTGCTCCAGCTGACAGGAGATGAGAACAGTACCACCGGCGGTGCGGTGTTTAACCACCAGCTTGATACTTCTCTCGGCTTGGACGTCACCTTCTACCAATATCAGACTAAAGGTTCGAAAGCTGATGGTATAGGTTTCTTCTTGGCTGACGGCAATCAGAATCTGACGACAACCGGCGCTAGTGGTGCAGGTCTGGGATACGCCAATACCCATGGAGACGGTAATCCTCACGATGGCCTCTCTGAGGGCGTGCTCGGTCTTGGACTGGATGTTTACGGTAATTTCGCAAATGATCGGCATTGGGTGGGCGGATCGGATCGCACGAAATATCTATCTGATCAAACTCCGAATAGCGTCGTTCTGCGTGGTGCAGGTAATGGCTCTACGGGTTACTGCAAAGTGACGGATGCAGTAACGTATAACGGGCTTACGACGACCAAGGCGCCGCTGGTCGGCAATAGCTATACGGAAGGGACTGACGGCGTTAAAGTTCGGATCATCATCTCTCCTCAGCAAACGAAGGATGACGGTACCGTGACGGAATACTCCAAGGTTACCGTCATCGTCGGCGATACAACGATTTATGACAAAGTTGAGTTGAACTACGCTCTGCCAGCCACTGTCAAGATAGGTTTCTCCGCAGCTACCGGTGCTTCCAGGCAACCGCACTATATTCGCGGTGTCCAAGTAAAGACCGTAAAAGCGAGCAGCGGCATCATGCTCAGCAAGTACCATGACACGAAGAGCGAGCAGTACAAGGCCGCATATGCCGAGGGTGACAAGGTCCCATACTCCTTCCTCATTACGAATAGCGGCACGCAGAATCTGAGCAATGTGACTTTGACGGATGCCAATGCCGATACGGGCTCTTTGACTTGTGAGCCTTCTCTGCCGGCGACCTTGGCGCCTACAGCGACCATTCAATGCACTGCGACCCATACATTGACGGCGACAGAGGCTGCTCAAGGTTCGTTCACGAATAAAGCTTCTGCAAGTGGTGTCGCCAATGGTTCCACACTGACCGCGGAGGATTCGGCAACGGTTCCCACGATTAAGCCACTTGCGGACCCCGATCACACGAAGTGGATAGTCAAAGACGCCTCTTCCGAGGGCGACGGTGATCAATACACGTTGAATCTCAACGTGACCGGGAACAACTCCGAAACCCCAATCGTTTCCGCTACACCGGCTGATGTCATTCTGGTGATGGATAAATCCGGCAGTATGACGGGTGAGCGGGATAAAAATTCGCAGGCTGCCGCAAAGGCACTCGCTGAAAAGTTGCTGACTACGGCGAATTCTGAGCTTGATCCGAGCCTACAGGCTCAGATGGCTGTGGTCACCTTCAGTGACAAGGCTACGGCACAACTGGACGGGAAGTTTACTACTTCAGCTAATGACATTGCGTCCGCCATCACAGGTACCCCTGATGGTGGCACCAACTGGGAGGATGCGCTAAGGGAGGCCAATGGTCTTTCTTCCAATCGTGCAGGAGTGAAGAAGTACATCATCTTCCTGTCTGATGGTGACCCGACCTTTCGCATAACTTCGTATGGAGGATGCTTCCATCGTCATAATCAGTATGAGCCACAATATACAACGCAAGAAGCGTGTGAGGCTGCTTTAACGCAGCAGGATACCTATAGTTGGAGGATAAATCCGGATGGTAAAGGTACTGACGGCGTATATGGTCGGGGTGGTTCGGATGAATATGGATTTAACTATAAGGCTGCTTTAGCTGAGGCAAACAAGCGTGGCGAAGCGGCACTATATGTGGTGAAGACCTCGAAAGACGCTAAGAAGATGACTAATCTTGCGTCTGACGCCAAGGCCGTCACGGGTAAGGAGCTTGATGGCACTACTGCCGCAAATCTGACAAACGCATTCGAGCAGATTTACTCCAGCATCACCTCAACATCAAAGGTCAAGGTCTACTCCATCACGGATACATTGACGCAATGGGTCGATCCGGTTGATTTAACTGAGGGAGATGTCACTGACCAAGTGACGGTGACTGCACCTCAAGGCAAGGCCGTACCTGACTATACAGCTACGTATGTTGAATCAACCAAGACCTTGACGGTAAATTTCACTAACGGTGTTGAAGCTGGAGCGGCTGATACGTATGTGGTGTCATTCAAAGTCAAGCCAAGCGCACAAGCGTATGCGGGTTATGCGAATAAACAAACATATCCGGATGTCGCTGATGATGGTACCAGTGATGAGTCGGAGACTGTCACCAACGAAGAAGGTAAACATGTTGGCTACTATTCCAATACGGATGCAAGGCTGACCTATTGCATCGTCACTAAAGTCGGGGATCAGGAATCTACTTGTACGCAAAAGACCGTTGACTATGGCAAGCCAGTCGTAAATGTCAAGCTTGGCAAGATCAACATCACCAAGCAGTGGTCGGACGGTAACGGCAAGCATACTGGCGATTCCGTGACGGTCCAGCTTCAACGTACGGCAACCGGTGTTGAAAATGCAGCGGCTGAGAACGTTGGAGGCGCATTGACTCTCAACGCGGAAAATAAGTGGACCGCTGAGGTTGGCAACCTGCAACCGGGCTACACGTATTCCGTGGTGGAAACTTCGGGCGACGATCGTTATGACGTCACTGTCACTTATAGCGACGGCCAGAATTTGACCAAGAATATGGTGTGGTCCTCCGGCGCTGATGCGGGAACGCTGAATGCGACCGTCACCAACACGTTGAAGAACGTCAAGTTGGAGAACCTCGTTTCAGTGAAGAAGAATCTGGTTGGGCGCGCATGGGCTTCATCCGATGAGTTCGTCTTCACGTTGGAAACAACGGACGGGACGCCTTCGCCGGATGCATGCAAAAACCAGCAATCATGTGAGGTGTCGGTGAAATCCGATGCCGATAGCCATACTGCGGCGTTCGGCAACATCACCTACGACGCGGGCAATGCTTTCTACACGTACTATGTGACGGAAAACGAAGGCTCTGTCTCCGCAATGCACTATTCGAAGGCGAAGTATGAAGTCGTGGTGACCGTTGCGAAGAGCGCTGATGGCGAGTGGAAAGCTTCCGTATCATCCGTGAAGAAGGTGTCTGACGATAACGGTAATTCGACTTCCGAGGATCAGAGTGGTGCTGAGCCTGTCACCTTCACCAACCGCTACATCGCGGTGGCTTCGTTGCCGCTGACCGGTGGCACGACGGATCGTCAGTGGTTGCTGATCGGTGGCGGAATCGCCGGAATGGCGATGCTGATGATCGGCGCGGCCGGAATCTGGCGCGGCAGGAAACGCCTCGTCTGAGATGTCGTACGGCTGGGCCGCTCGCCAACATTCCGGGCGGCCCGGCAATTATCAATCAGGATTTGCGGATCGCGGGAGCAAGCCAAGTTTCCGCCTCCCGCGATTGCAGAAAACAGTAGTTAGAACATAAGGAAGAGGGAATTCTCATGAAGTTGAGGAAACTTTTCGCCGGCATCGCCGCCGCGGCGACGCTGCTGGGTGGTATGGCCCTAGGCGCTACCAGTGCTCAGGCGGTACAGCTCGCGGATGCGACGTTTACTTTCACGGCTGAAACCGCCGAGCAGCTGACACACGCCAACCTGACGGCGTACAGGATCGGTGATTACTATCAATTATCTGCGGGCTGCTACGGCGTCATCACGAATGATGCCAATAAGAATGCGGTTGACTCCGCTTTGGCGAGTGCTCTCGGCGCAGACGCGGTAAAGACGGATCAGGATAATCTGGCTGCCGCCTTGAGCATCGGTACTTTGGACATTTCCGCCACTCGCCCGTGGACCACGACCGCTGACGGTGCGGCCAGTGCCACCCGTGCGTTTGCCAATACGCTTGAGTCTGAAGGTAAGTTGACGAGTGGCCAACAGGTCACGCTTACCACTCCGACCGGTTCCGACGAGAACGGCTGGTCCGCCACCGTGGACCTTTTCCCAGGTATCTACGTGTTCGTGGATAATTCGACTGAGGGAGCCGTCACCAAGGCCGTTCCGATGATCGTTGCTTCCGGTACCGTCGATGCGGAGAAGAAGCAGTTGGTCGATCCGAATCATGGCGATAACACCGTCAACATGAAGAACACCAAGAATACTGAGAAGAACAAGACCGTCGACAAGGCTTACGCCGCTATTGGTGACACTCTGACCTACACCCTGACCGGTACCGTTGCCAACCCGGCTCCGGCTGCCTTCGCATTCACCGATACCCCGGGCGTTGGCCTGACCGTCAAGGCTGGAACCTACAAGTTCTACACGGTCGGAGCCGATGGAGACATCGAGGCTCCGTCCACCGATTTCACTTTCCCTAAAGCGGATGTGACCGGCGATGGTGAGACTTCCTTCGATATCACCGTGAACGATCCGTCCAAGTACGCTGGTCAGACCATCAAGGTCGTGTTCCAAGCTCTGGTGAATGACAAAGCCGTTGTTGAAGATGGTGTTGTGAACGATCTCGACAACTATGGCACCCCTATTGAGGTCACCACCAAGTTCGTCGGCTTCGACTTCAAGAAGATTGATTCCGACAACAAGGGCATCGAAGGTGCCGAATTCCAGATTCTGGATGGACGCGTTGCGCTGTACTTCGTCAAGCAGGATGACGGCTCCTACAAGAAGGCCGCTTCCAAGGACACCGAGGGCGCCACTGATACCCTCGTATCTGCGGCTGATGGCACCGTGAAGGTCACCGGTGTTGACGCAACGAAGGCCTACACCGTGAGCGAAACCAAGGTCGCCACCGGACAGTATCTGGACCTCAAGCCGTCGTTCACCGTCAACTTCAACAATGATCACGAGGCTGTTCTGAGCAGGACCATCGATCCGTGGGGCCTGGTCAACACCGCCGACAAGACCGTGAAGAACGTGAAGTCCGTCGATCAGCTGCCGCTCACCGGTGCTGCCGGAACCATCCTGTTCACCGTCATGGCCCTGCTGCTGGCCGGTGCCGGCGCGACCGTGGTGCTCAAGGCCCGTTCCAAGAACGCCAAGGCTTGATTCTCATCAGACTGAATCGATAGGCTGAACCCTCGAAGGGTGACTGCGAGAACATCATCGCAGTCACCCTTCGTTTTTTGGGATAAGAAGGGTTTTGAGACGCGAAAGCCTCCCATGGGCGATGCTCTTTTTCGGGGATTATGGAGTGCGATTTACGGGGGCTTGGGTCGGCGAAATGGCGAGGGTATGCGGAAGGAAGGGTTTACGGGGGTTGCCGGGGAGGGGAGGAAAACGAGGGTATTGCGCGGAAAGCGAGCCATACAATCGCTAGCGAATTCACCAAGCAGATATGTGAAGGGCAATGCAGCGAGAAAGGCGGAACGACGATGGCACGGGGCGGCGGATCGTTCAGTAGCGAGGAAATCCAACTATTGCGAGGATTGCCGGCGGTCGCCAACGTCACGCAGGATCGCATCACCTACTCCGATACCTTCAAACAGGTATGCACCATTCGTTACCTGGCGGGGGAGTCGCCGACCAAAATCTTTCGAGAAGCGGGCCTGCCGCCGGACCTCGTCGGCTACAAGCGCATCGAACGTAGCGTGGCGCGCTGGAAAGCGGCCGCCATCAAATCCGTGAACGGCAGCGACAGCATGAGCGATGGTGAGATCATTGCTCAGCTCGTTGATCGGTACAGGCG
>SKEY01002613.1_pt1 | contig 18300 bp, 18 predicted proteins | sample 4843871 | NCBI WGS metagenome assembly SKEY01 (sample SAMN11008797, study PRJNA524170) | human gut metagenome | biome: Human fecal sample; material: Feces; isolation source: fecal sample from pouch patient p36 | host: Homo sapiens | place: Israel: Tel-Aviv | collected 2016-12-04 | reverse complement strand
TTACAGGACCTTCCTATCGAATGAAAAGTTATAGTGAAACGAAAGGAAAAGAAACGAAACGATAAAGAGAAAACTACCTACAATTTCAATGGCCCAAAACCAACATTTTATTATGGCCCTTGACATCTTTCCCGTAAACAACGCCGTTTATCATGACTTTTGTAGCTTCTTTGGCGTCTAATTTTGGCTCACCACCGCCACCACAACCTGTTAATAATAAAATGCCTGTTAAAATTGGTACTACTACTTTTTTCATAGTTTTCTCCTTTTATACTTTTTCTCCGAGGGTTTCGTCATCGATATCCTCTTTTGATTTATCGTTTAACATCTCGGTCACTTTTTTATCCACGTCATCTGCCATTTTTTCTTGATCTTTATACCCACAGAGAAAGGCTAACTCTGCTTGGGATAACGCATCATCGGATTCATCCATCAGCTCCCATTTTCCGTCACTAATTTGAAAATCGAGTTTGACTTGTTGGGGTTTTTCCGTGATGCCGGACGACGGGATGCTTTCGCTGTATTGCATCATCATAAATTGTGCCAGTTGAGCCTCGTCATCTGCCATCGTGGGCTCTGCTAAAAGCTGATTGAATAATTTATCATAGGCTTGTTCCACTGCTTTTAAGTAGTTCAATCCGTAAATATCAAGGGTTACGTGATAAGTATTCCCACTTTTTTTGCTATCTGTGATTTCGTATTTGGCTTGTTTTTTCGCCTCTTTCATCATTGTTCGTGTGATGGACAAGGCTTGTTCTGTCGATATCTCGCCTGATTCTTTAAGTCCTAGCGCGATACTTTTCATCAGGAACGTATCGTCGCCTTCTTCACCCAACAGCACCACTGTCGGCATGGAAAATGTCTCTTTGAATTTCTCGATGTCTTTCTGATAAATATAGGCATTGATGAATAATTTCGCTGCGTCTTTGGCATCTTTTGCAGTTTGTTCTTTGGTGCTTTGTGTGATCTCACTCGAAGTATCTTGCGTGTCTTTGAAGACAAGCCCCTGACTACCGCAACCTGTAAGCAAGACTAATCCAATCAAACAACCGATTATCTTGTTCATTTTGACCTCCTTTTGTTCAAGATTTGTATCACACGACGGGAACCAATCGTATGTGAGAGGGTATAGGTTATATAATACCTGAAAGGTTAGGAGAAAAGAAAGCGATTTACTAACCGATGTCTATTTGTTTAAATATTAATAAAAAATCGTAAAAATCCAGAATTAATTCCAGATTTTTGCGATCAATTAGGTTGTATCAAAATCAAATTTCGCTATCTATTTAGTTGTCTTTATCAAGTTCCCACCATCTTGATTTACTTCAACTCTATACTTGTCCCCCTGGAAATTTACATTAAACGAAATCTTACGGATTTCTTTTGGTAAATGAGGCCGCAGAACCAATTCATTGTCTTGCACTTTCAGGTTACAAAAGCCATAAAGAATGTTCATGAACGTTCCACCCATTGAGGCACTATGGATACCGTCTTTTGTATTGTGGTGAAGATTATCCAGATCAGTTCGGGCATTCTTTAAAAAATACTCGTATGATTTTTCTGGTTCATTCAGTCGTGCGTACACAGTTCCATACGCTGAAAAGGATAGCGATGAATCGTGGGTGGTGATTGTATCGTAATACGTCGTGGTGCTATTGACTAGTTCGTCCGAATAATCTTCTGGAAAGAGCATCAGCGCCAAGACAGTATCTGCTTGTTTCAGAACTTGATAGCGATAAATAACCAAAGGATGATAGTTCAATAATAACGGGTATTTCGTTTCTTCTTTAGTATAAGGCCAAAAATCCTTGTTCAAGAAGTCGCGGTCTTGCGCAATCACGTTCTTTTCTTCATCAATGACTATTGCCATTTTTTGAGCCGCCTCGGTCATCGTAGCTAGCTCCTCCACAGATATATTTAAGCGGTGAGAAAGTTCTTGCCATTCATTTATATCTTGATCTGCCAAAATATCCGCAAGCCTAACGACCCATTCAAATTGGTGTTTCACCATACGATTCGTGTAATAATTATCATTGACCAAGACCGTATACTCATCCGGTCCAGTCACTTTATCAATATGGAACGCATCTTCCTTAAAATACCCTATCTCCAAAAAGACTCGCGCAGTTTCTAATAACACCTCAAAGCCACCGGAAAACATAAACTTGTAATCATTTGTTTGAATGAAATAATTGATAAAGGCATATGCAATATCCGAGTTGATGTGATGCTGCGCTGAACCCGCTTCAAAAAAAGCAGAGGATTCGGTTCCTGAAATCGTGCGCCACGGGTATAGTGCCCCTGTTTGGTAACCAAATATTTTACGATTTTCTTTGGCCTTTTCAAGTGTGTTGATTCGGTATTGTAGGATACTTTTTGCTAAATCAGGTCTCATCGTCAAAAATAATGGAAAAATATACATCTCTGTATCCCAGAAATAATGCCCTTCATAGCCACTTCCACTCAACCCTTTAGCGGCAATGCTTGTTGTACCATTAGTTCCTAGAGACTGTAGCAAAGCATACGTTCCATAGTTGACACTTTCTTCTAAATCCAAATCACTCTCGATTTCAATGCGAGCATCCTCCCAGAAATCTCGTAAATAGTCAGTTTGCTCATTTAGAAGTTGTTCGTAGGATTTATCCAATCCCTCATGTTCATAATTCGCAAATCGATAGCTAAGCATCTTTGTGAACGACTTACCAGTAAGTTCTGACGAAATCACGATTCGAGTAGGTTCCTCTGAAATGGTTGAAGAAACTCCGTTAAATTGCCATTTAATTTCTCCGTGCAAATTTGAATTCTCCGTGTGGAACCCACACGTACGCTCAGCTAAATCCACTTTTTCCTTTATGACTGAATGGATTTCGTGACCCATTCTTGGATCGTCTTTATCTATCGTTTTTATTGGAGTGAAATTAAGGTGTGTCTCTAATTTGATTGGTTCGTCATGATTTAATTTTTCAAAATCAAAATTGGCAACGAACAGATTTTTATCAGTAAATGATGCAAAGCGTGTGATTTTTATTTTGGTTTCACGACCTTTTGGAGAAGTCCAAATCAGTTTACGAACCGTCATACCACGATCCAAATCGACGTATCGCTCAGACCGACTGATTTCTCCGGTTAAAATCGAAAATCGTTCATCGCCAATAGTAATCAATGTCGTCTGACCATCGACTACGCTAATCATAGTTTCACCTGTAGGGGTGAATCCGTGCATTTTTTCGGGATATTGAATGGATTTTGTTTCGTAAAATCCATTGATATACGTCTCACGATTTGTAGAGAAGAAATCATAGTATTCTTCTTCCAAGTTTGCTCTGAAGCCGATGTGCCCATTTCCGTTGAAAAGTAACGTTTCGGCTTTTTCTAATGTCTCTTTATCATAATCATTGAAGTAAATTTTCAAAGCTACTCCTCCATTTCATATATTTTCAAGCTAACACGATTATTTTACTTAAAAGGAAACCGTAACGCGACTTTGGCACGTTACGGCTTGAATAATTTATTCAGAAACTAATTGGCTAGCTTCCTGAACAACGATATTGGCATCTTCATTTTCTTTTTCTTTTAACTCTTTTTCATATTCAACTAAATCAACTTTTTTGAAGAATGGGTAATAGATGACTACTGAGAGAGCCACACTGATGATTCCCCAAATTGCTGCCCCAACATTCCCATTAGTAGACAGATAATGACTTAATACCGGTGGCAGAGTCCATGGAACATCCACTACCATTTTACCAATAACACCAAATTTCATTAAGAAGTAGGTCCCCGTTAATAGAATTGTTGGTGTCGCAATAAACGGAATGATCATAATTGGGTTTAAAACAATTGGAACCCCAAATATAACCGGTTCGTTGATTCCAAAAATTCCTGGCAACGCACAAACTTTCCCTAACGAACGATACATTTTACTTTTTGCAAATAGCATATTAATAACTAGCCCTAACGTAGCCCCTGTTCCTCCAACACACATGAAGATGGTGAACATACCCCCAGTGATTTCATTGGGAATGGGTTGCCCCATTTGAAAGGCTTTAGCATTTGCAGCCATCAAGCTAATGAAGATCGGTGATGAAATTGGTGACAACACATTGTCACCATGAATACCCACACCCCATAATAACAAAGCAACAATTGTATAAACGAGCATTCCTGGCAAACTATTTAAACCGAAAACTAGCGGACCAAAAACAAATTGAACGAGTTCGTTGATATTGACACCAAGTAGGATACGTAAAACCCATACTGCAAGAATTGACATAAATCCAGGAATCAAACTTGCAAAGGACTCAAATACTGCAGGTGGCACCCCACCAGGTAATGCAATCATCAAGCGCTTGTTGACACAGAATTTGTGAATAAACGTCACTAAGAAGACAATTAAAATACCAGTAAACATTCCAGTTGAGCTAAATGCTTCCACGTTGATTGCATAGTCATCTGTCATAGTGGCCAGTAAGAAACAAACCACGCTGATTGCGATATTTGATAATGTATTCAACTCAAACTCTTTCGCTATATAGTAACTAATACCAACAACTGATAACAATCCCAACATACCAAAAGTAACATCGACTACGGCATTCAACATTGGTGCATAGGGTTCAATAATCTTATCCCAACCATTAAACGGCAGGTTTCCAATGATTAGAAATAAGCTACCTATAATGGTAAATGGACTGATTATCACAATCCCGTTTCGCAATGCATTCAGGGTTTTGTTACTACTGATTTTCATCAAAGCTGGTAATAATCGTTCTTGAATTGTATTCATCAAATTTCGCCTCCTAAAACTTTTTTATCAATAATCAACGTTGCTTTATCATGTTGCCAAATACTAGTCACTGGCCATTGCTCATCTTGATTTCCTTTAATAACTTGGGTGATTGCCGCTTTTTTTGTTTTTCCGCTAGCAATAACAACCATTTGTTGTGAATTTAGTAAATGACTAATTCCTAGTGTGATTCCCTTTTCGAAAGTACCGCCATCTTGGAAATACTTTTTCCCAACAGTCTGTGTACTCTCTGTCAAAGGAACGATGTGTGTCTTGTTTTTCAACGAACAATTAGGTTCGTTGAATCCTAGATGTCCATTTACACCAACTCCTAAAAGACTCAGTGTAATTCCACCGTGTTTCTCAATAAATTGATCCGCTGCCAAACATTCATTTTCCATATTCTCTGCTTGGGGATCAAATAGATGAATATGAGTCTCTTCAATATCGATTTTATCGAAGAGATTCTTTCGCAAATAGCTCGCACAACTGCCCTCGTTCATAGGATCAATCCCAATCCACTCGTCTAATTCTATAAAGTGTGCGTGAGATAAATCAACGACTCCTTCCAAATGAGCTTCTGCTATGAGATTGATTGTTCTCACTGGTGTATCACCACCAGCGAAACAATACAACCCATCAGGTTTTTGTAGTAACTGTTCGATAATCAAATCCGCAGTTTTTCTAGATAGCGCTTCGCGATCTTGTTCAACGGAATAGTGAATCATTTATACCCCCACTTTCTTCAATGCATCCTCAAATTGTGGTAAATGACGTGCATGAGCTTCAAGCATTTCATCAAGTATTTTTTTCGCTTCGATATCACTTGGTACCAGTGGATTCACGGTCATCGCTAGTAATGCTTTTTGATAATCCCCCGTGATTGCAGCTTCACAAGTAAGACGTTCGAATGTTTTAATCTGTTGTACTAAACCTTTGATTTGTAGTGGTAATTCACCAGTTGTGATTGGTAAAGGTCCTTGTTTTGTGATAACACAGTTGACTTCCACCGCAGAATCTTTATCAATGTCTAAAATTGCACCATTATTACGAGTATTTACGGTTTGAATGTCACGTTTATCGTTGTAAATCGAATTGATTAAATTACAAGCAGCTTCGCTATAATACGCTCCGCCACGCTCTTCAAGTTGTTTTGGTTTCACTACTAGATGACTATCTTTGTATAGCTCTAACAATTCGTCTTCAACACGTTGAACAACTTCAGCGCGAGTTCCTTCATTTTTCAAAGATTCATATTGTTCTTGCAACAATTTTGAAGTTTGATAGTAATAGTGTAAATATCCAATTGGAATCATGCCTAAAGCTTGTAAGAATTCTGGTTCCCACTCAACTTCTTGGATGTTCTTCAAGGAGATCCCGTCTTTTTCCGAGACTGTCATCTTCTTGATAACTTCGGCTGTAACATCCTTACCATCCAAATAGATTTTCTTAGCAAAAACCATATGGTTTAATCCTGTAAATTCTACATAGACTTGATCTGAAGTAACATTCAATAGATTAGCAATTCCTTTTTGAATCCCAATAGGACCATTACATAGTCCAACAACTTTTTTGATATTACTATACCGTAAAACAGCCTCAGTAATCATACCTGCTGGATTCGTGAAATTGATCAACCATGCATCAGGACAAAGTCTCTCAATGTCTTTACAGATGTCCAGGATTACAGGAATTGTCCGCATCCCTTTGAATTGTCCACCTGGTCCGTTCGTTTCTTGACCAATCGTCCCATATTTCAATGGGATTCTTTCATCTAAAGCTCGTGCTGGTAACAACCCAACCCGAAATTGCGTGGTAACAAAATCCGCGTCTTTTAAAGCTTCTTCTCTATTCAAAGTTGGCACAATCTTGATTGGGACACCCGCACTCTCCACCATTCTTTTTGCCAAATCACTTACGATTTCTAATTTATGTTTTCCTTCTTCAATATCTACTAACCAAATTTCGCTAACTGGTAGTTCGTCATAGCGTTTGATAAACCCTTCAATCAATTCTGGAGTATACGTTGAACCTCCACCGATAGTTGCAATTTTAATTCCTTTTTTCATAAGTCATTTTCCTTTCTTGTTTTCTACGTTGTCAGTATATTTCATAATTTAAGCAAAAAACAGATGATTCGAGTAAACGGTTACAAGAAAACACTTTTTGACATTCGTGACAATTGTGTTACAATTTGTGACAGGTAACTAGGAGGGATTTTATGTTATTTCTTGAAAAAAAACCAGACTTAAACGAAACGGATTTAATTATCTATAAATATGTTGTTGCAAACATGTCAGATATTCCAAAAATGAGTATTCGCGAGCTTGCAGACTCGACTCATACCAGCACAGCCAGCGTTCTGCGCTTTTGTAAAAAATTTAACTCCTCCGGTTTTTCAGAATTCAAAATCCATCTAAATACCTATCTAGATTCTTTAAACCGAGAGGAAAATTTCAAAAGTCGAGATCTTGAAAATGAGTTACTTAGTTTTCTGGCTCGGGCAAAAGATCACTATTTTGAAGATAAAATAGAAGAATCAGTTCATCTGTTGATGGAGAAAGAACTTATCGTATTTATAGGCTTAGGTTCCTCAAACATCGTTGCCGAATATGGGGCGCTATATTTTTCATCACTTTTTACTATGGCGATTCGTATTGAGGATCCTAATAACTATCCAATTAATTATCTACCGTCTGATCTTGCAAAAAGAATGTGCGTAGTTGTGCTCTCTGTCTCTGGAGAAACTTCAGAAATCATTAATTATATTAATCATCTAAATCTTTCTGAAAGTTCAATCATTGTAATTACCAGCAGTGAGAGTTCCCCTCTAGGAAGATTAGCAGATATCGCGATTTCCTATAATGTTCTTTCTGAAAAAATCGATGATGCTGACGTCACGACTCAAATACCAGCAATCTATATCATCGAAAAATTAGCTAAATCTGTGCGACAAATGATGATACAAGATTCAGAAATAAATAGAGAAGAATAAATAAAGAGAACTTCTAGTGGGGTTGCACTCACTAAAAGTTCTCTTTATTTGTTCATAATGCACATTTACTTTACATTCCTATTTCATCCGACTTTCTTTCAATCGCTCTTCCAACCATGTATACACTTCTTTTGGACGTTGGTGATCCAGTACATCGAAGATCCTACCGTCTTCAATCAAATCGACGAATTCTGAGATTGCTTTCAAATGGCGATTTTGATCCACAGCAGCTAGAGTAAAGATGTATTTTACGCGTTTATCAAAAATCTGAATTGGGTAGCGCAACGAGGTGATCCCCATGCCCAGTTTGTTGACACCGTCTTCTGGTCGCGCATGTGGCAACGCTACGTTATCGGTGACAATCATATAGGCGCCTTCTTTGTGGGTGGTTTGGATAATCTTTTCGATATATCTGTGACTGATATTCCCTGCATCCACTAGTGGTTTTGCCTCCATGTAGAAGGCATCTTCCCAATTTCTCGCTACGAGGTCAGTTTGGATGAAAGAAGGTTGAACCATATTCATCAAGGAAATTCTATCTGATTTAGTGACAGGCGTTGAATTTTGTTCTTCGATTTCTTCCGGTATCTCTGACAGCGAACTGCACAAGCTTTTCAGTTCATTTTTCAACATGACTCGGTCGTTGATGGTGGCATATTTTTCGACAATACCGAGGATTGTCTCAACGTCGTACTCGGTGGTACCGCCTGAACGGGTTCCACCATAGACATCTCGTACCAAATTGTATTTTTCTTCGACAGTCATGATTGGATCCACCACGAAGACGGGCTTGTTATAGAGATATAGCTCAACACTTGCTACCGTCGTGAAAATCAGGTCAAAGTCTTGTTGGCTTTCTCGTAGCGACGCCACGTCCACCGGTCCCAATAAAAGCAACTCCGGAAAGACACTTTTTAGTTCGTTATAAATAATGGCCGAACTTCCAACACCATTTGGACAGACTACCATACCGATTTTACGATTAATGGCGTACTCATCAAAATCATCCATCAATGACGCAAAATGTAGCGTCAAAAAGGAGATTTCCTCTTCTGGGATTGAATAATCGAACAGATTGCCGATAGGTTTCATCGTTTCATTTACGATACTGTATAGGTCGTAGTATTCATTCTTGATTTTTTGATGCATCACATTGACGATTGGCAAACGGAAAAATATCCGATAATACGCTGGTCGAAAATGGGCATACAACTGATCTACAGCCTGTTCTGGATTACTGAAGCGAATCCCCGCCAAATGCTCAAATCGGGAGATGATGCGATGGATTAACTCGTTGATAATGGAAAAATCAGGGGTCTTTTTCAAGTAATCTCCAATGGAAAGCCCTAGTGTCCAACCACAAACATATAAAATCGCATGTTGATTTTTAATCCCCAAATATTCTAGTAACGCTTCCGCAAAAAAGTATTCCGGCATCTTGAAAAGTGTTTGAAAATTAAAGTGGTCGAAGAAATCAGGCCAATCCGCATCTAATCGTGGCGCTAGAAGAATCAAAGTATAAGAAAACTCTTGGAATCGATTTCCCACCAATGAAACGTGGAATTGTTCCAATAATTCTTTGACTTTTTCTTCTAAGGGTTCCAGTTTCTCGATTTTCTCGTTAAACACAAAATACTGATAGAAGAAAATATTTTCAGAATCTGCGAAGTCTTCTATCACTGTGCGCATCAAGTGATACCGGATATCGGCTTCATTGCCTTCTAAGTGATAGCCATCTTTGCGATTGTAGGCAATCCGGATGCCATCGGGGATGATTTGCGTTTCGGCCTTTTTCAAATCGTTCATAAATGTGGTTTTGCTGACTTTTAATGTATCCAGAAAATGATTGACGGATAGATAGTTGTCGTAGTTGTAGAGCAACATCAGAAAGATATATTTTAAGCGCTAGTCTGCGTTTAATTCATATAATTCAAAGAAATCGCCATTTAGATAGGCATCCAATAAGTGGTCTCGGGATTTCTTCGTAATTCGGATTCTTTCCCCGTCAAACTTGATTAATGGAAGTTGGAGTTCATCCAGTGTCTGATTGATTTTTTCAAGGGAATACTCGATTTGATTTTTTAAAATCCCTGTTGTCCGGGTAAGCGTATTTACTTGGATTGTCGGTTGATCAAATAATTTCTCAATGATAATCCGCCCTCTTTTATCAATCATGATGAACTCCTCCACTCTTATTTTTCTGTCGTATACTTCTCGATTTCGGCTCTTAGTTTTTTCGCGTTTTCACCGATTTGTTCTTTACTGCCTTTAGTCAATAGGGTTCCGATGCCAATACAGTCCACACCAGCAGCTAGCCAGTCTTTGACGTTTTCGACATTGGCCCCTCCTGATGAAAGGATTGGCACGAATGGCATTGGGGTTTTAATGGTTTTAACTACAGATGGACCGTGGAAACTTGACGTTGGGAATGCTTTGATCATATCAGCACCCGCTTCCAATGCCTCTACTAATTCTGACATGGACGTGCACCCAGGCATATAAGGAATTTGGTATCTGTTACACAAACGTGCAACTTCCTCTTTAAAGTTTGGCGCAATCACAAATTCAGCGCCATTCAAAATTGCCAAACGAGCTGTCTCACTGTCCAAAACAGTTCCAGCTCCTACCAGTAGTTTTTCACCATATTTATCTTTTAAGTACTTAATGATTTCGCCTGCATTACTGTTAGTATAACTTATTTCGAGACAAGAGATACCCCCTTCGAGGCATCCTTCGACAATTTCATCGGCGCGTTGTTCAGTTTCCACCCGCACGATTGCCATGATTTTCTCGTTTTCGATTCTGCTTAACGTTTTAATTTTTTGCATAATATCCTCCAAAGTTCTCGATTTCTTGATAGCTTTTAAGCGCTTCTTGCATCTGGGCCAATTTTTCATGATCGTTCACTGGCATCACAGGCAATCTTGCTGCACCTACTTCATAACCTATGATAGATAACGCGTATTTCAACATGCTTGGCACGGAACCCAGTTTGTTGGCCATACGGAATGTGTCGATGCTTTTTTGTAATTCTTCGGCTTTTTCTAGGTTGTTGTCTTGATAATTTTGGTAGATGCCAACATCGGTTTTCGTCAATACGTTTGATGTTGCCGCAACCGCACCGGTGGCTCCCATTTTCAATGCGGGTAGAATTTTAGAATCAGATCCCACCAATACGCTGAAAGCTTCATTTTTGGCTACATCTAGGTATCCTTGCAGGTTCTCCAAATCACCACTACTGTCTTTGATTCCGATGATTTTATCTAATTTAGCCAGTTCGGCTACAACTTCCTTGCTTAAGTTGATTTTCGTATTCGCTGGAATGTTGTAGAGAATAATTGGCAAGTTAACGTTTTTTGCAATGGTTTGATAATGATTCAACAATTCGTCATCTGTCAAACTGATTAAAAATGGGGTGATAATGGAAACGGCGCTAACCCCAACTTCGGCTAAACGATTAGACAATTCGATGACTTGGTTAGTAGGGATTCCACCAGAACCAGCATAAACTGGCACTCGTCCATCTGCTAATTCCACTACCCATTTGCTGTATTCCACCTTTTCATCGTCCGTAAATGAGAAAAATTCCCCGTTTGTTCCTAAAATGAAGAGTCCTGAAACACCTTCGTTGATTAATTTGTTTACGAGTCCGGCTGTTCGTTCTTTGCAGATGTTTCCTTTGTCGTCTAGCGGTGTCACCATCGCTGTAATAATACCTGCTAATTTCATTGCATTTCCTCCTATACAGTTAAAATGCCTAGTGAGTTACCCTCACTAGGCATTTCTTATCCATCTTAGAAACTGAATAAACCTAGTAGTTTATCAAGTAAGATTCCCATTACGTTGTAGTCGATGTTCGGGAAGGTAGACCCTTCGATCCCTAGGCTTCCGTATACTGGATACAGAACTGTTGGCAAGAAGGCTAATAACAAACCTGCCACAAATGAACCGGCAACGGCACCCCGCCAACCACCTGTTGAGTTACCAAACACCCCTGCTGTACCACCTGAGAAGAAACAGATATGAGCGGCTGGAATGATAACCACTGGAAACTTAAAGACAACCATGATTACAACTGCTAACAAACCTGCTGCATAAGCTGAGATAAATCCAACGATTACCGCAGTTGGTGCAAATGGGAAAACAGTTGGCACGTCCAATGCTGGACGAGAATTTGGAATGAATTTTTCAGAGATTGATACGAACGCTGCTGTAATTTCAGCCAAGAACATACGAACCCCTGTCATCAAGATGGACATCCCTGCAGTAAAGGTAAATGCTTGTACAAATGGGAAGACCAACCAGTGAGTTGAACCTGCTAATTCTTGGGTCACATCGCGACCAGCTTTTAAAGCAGATAGATAGAACAAGAACAACATAACGACTGCTACACCCATTAAGAAGTCACGGAAGAATGACAACCATTTCGGGAAGTTGATATGTTCCGTTGTTTTGTCTTTGTGTTTGCCAAACAACATGCCAATGTATCCTGACAAAGCATACCCAATCATATTAAAGTGACCGATGGCTGTTGCATCACTACCTGTGATTTTACGCATGAATGGTTGACACAATTGTGGTAGAGCTGCTGAGAAGAACCCTAACAAAATACCACCGATAATAATTGCTGGAACATCCGCAATTTTGTGTGCTTTCAAAATCAAGGAAAGAACACATGCGAAGAATAAACTATGTCCGGTTGTAAAGAAAATATTTTTGAACGGTGTGATACGTGCGATTACCAAGTTCATTACAAATCCTAAAATCAAGGTACAACTTGTAACAAATGCATACTCGGTTTGTGCCAAGGCCGTTGCTGCTTCTGGTGAAGCCACCACCCCTTGAATGTTGAACCCTGTTTGGAACAATGTGTTAAAGTTTTGCAACGCGCCAGTCATGATCGAGCCACCGGTACCAAACACCATAAATCCGATGATAGTTTTAAACGTACCGGTCATAACTTCGGTACCAGATTTCTTCTGAGCGATTAGCCCGATCATGGCTACCATTCCCAACATAACCGCTGGGGTACTTAAGAAACTAATAATTAAATCCATTTTTTGCTCTCCTTACCCTTTTATTTTAATTTTTTATTTCACCTCTACTTTTGCCAAAGCTTCTTCAAGTTTTGCTTTGATTTCATTTTTGTCTACGATATTTACCACACCTACGATTTCTTGTGGAACATTTTTTTCTCTTAATTCGTCTGCTACGTCTGTCAAAGTAATGATCATATCTCCTGGGAAGCCTACCACGCCATCTAATGAAGAATGTTCCACTTCGATTGGGAAGTCGTTTTCTTTGATAACCTCATTTACTTTGATCTTTAACATTAAACTTGAACCTACTCCTTCGCGACATGCTACTAGTGCTTTATGCATTTTTCATCTCTCCTTCGAATTTTTTTAATAAGCTGATTAAATCAGTTGTTTCCTTAATTTCATCCAATCCTGATATAAAATCGGGATTTCCCAAAAGTTCAGCGAGTTCAGATAATAACTCGATGTGGGAATTATTGTCCGGTGCACTTAATGGAAATAAATATTTGACTGGGTCATTCATGTCATTTCCTGATTTGACCGGTTTGGCTAGTTTGGTAAAACCAACCCCTAACTTCTTGGCCCCTTTGTCGGTTGGAGCGTGTGGTAAAGCGATATTCTTGGTGATTACGATGTATGGCCCTAAGTCTTTTGAAATCTTTACAATTTCCTCTGTATATGCCGGCGTCACGATTTCTTCTTTCTCGAAAGGTTTCATCGAAATCCGGATTGCATCTTCAAAATCTTCAGGCACGATATCCAATTGAATATAACTTTCTTTAATTGCGTCACTAAGCAATTGGTTGCCCTCCTTCCTCTCTATGAATCAACTACAGCTGACACCGTTTTCATTATCAAATTGGTTTAGTTCACATTTTTTGGTCACTCAGGATAAAAACTACACTTTATCCTGCTTTTTCAATCAATACATAATGAAATACGTCAGCGTTTTCATTTTTTGGTATAGTTCAGCTCACTTTTTTTTACCTCACAGAAAAAATGTGAACTGAAATCTCGATTAAAAAAACATTTTTTTCTACTTGATTTCAAATTTATTCTTTTAAAATGGTACTTTTTCAATTGTTCGTCTCGTTATAAAAACATCCTATTGGTGGTCATTTTCTAGTTTTGCTCCTAATGCTCCACCTGGGTGAAACACATGAAAATCTTCTTTGCCAAAATCCATCGATTCTGATAATGCTACGCCAAGTGCATCTCCTACTGAAATCATCAATAGTGCACTGGTTGTTGGTGCTAAGTTATTGGGATCTGCTTCTGTATCGTAACTATATGGCAATAATAGGTCACATTCTCGTGCCAATGTGGATTCTGGTTTTGACGTAAACGCAACGGTGGTTACGCCAATGATTCGTAATGATGGCAGTACATTTAGTACTTCACCGGTTTCCCCACTATTTGACAGTAACAACACCACGTCGCCTTTGGTAATCATTCCTAGATCGCCGTGAGCCGCTTCCGTACTGTGTACGAAAATCGCCGGCGTGCCAAGGCTTGAGAACGTCGCCGCGAGCTTTTCACCGATATGTCCCGATTTGCCGACTCCGGTAAAGACTACCTTACCTTCGCGGTTTTTGATGGCGTCGAAAACACTTTTAAAATTGTCATCTAGCAGACCCACCATCGTCCGCAAGGCATCCGCTTCTTTTTGTATGACTTTTCGCCCATTTTCAATTGTGTCCATTTGATTTCCTCCTTAAGTTCTGGTTTACACTCTCAATGTACCGTGACTTTGAAGCGCCTTCAAATTTGTTGGGTACAGTTTTTTTTTAGAAAATCCATTGAACTATCCTGAAGGAATACAAATTTCCTTATTTAATAGAAGAAAACGGTTTTAAAAGGTACAAAAAACTGTTTTGGATGAGAAAAGTTCCCATAGACTCGTTTCTTCCCTTTCTTTTTATTGCTATAATAAAGAGAGCGAAAACGCTTAACTAAATACCTTTTTAAGGAGAATGTTATCAATGAAACGTTTGATTAGTGCAGATTACAGTGAAGTAGCAAAAATGAATGGGGCCGAATTAAAGCAGTCCATTAAAGCCAGTGAAGGTCGCGTGATTGTCACCGAGACGATTGGCGGGACGATGCCACAAATCGGAGAGTTAACCAATGCAGAAGTGGCCGCAGCATTTGGTGCGGATATGATCCTATTGAATGGGTTTGATTGCTTTTATCCAGTCGTTCTTGGGTTACCTGGGGTTAATGTGGGCATGATTTTCGATCCAGAGGCGAAATTTGAAAATCCTATTCCAACTTTGAAGAAATTGGTGGGGCGTCCGATTGGCATCAATTTGGAACCAATCCCGCCACAAGTGGACACGATGAGTGAACAGGTGAAGATTCCTGAAGGACGCACCAGTTCGGTGGCTACTATCAAAAAAGCGGAAGAAATGGGTGTCGACTTTATTTGCTTCACAGGCAATCCGGGAACAGGTGTCACAAACGAAGAAATCGCCAACGCTGTCAAAACAGCCAAAGAACATTTTTCAGGGCTGATTATTGCTGGGAAAATGCATAGTGCGGGTTCTGATGAGCCAGTGGTGTCGCCAGAAGCGATTCAAGCTTACGCAGAAGCCGGCGCGGATATTTTGTTATTGCCATCTGTGGGCACGATTCAAGGCTTTTTAGAAAGTGACTTGATTGAAGCCGTGAAATTTGCTAAATCAAAAGATCTATTGACGATGTCGGCAATCGGTACTAGCCAAGAGAGTGCGCGTCCAGAGACGTTGCGCCAAATGGCCATCGTCAACAAAATGTGTGGGGTGGATATCCAACATATCGGCGATGCAGGGTATGGCGGTATGGCACCCGCTGAAAATATTTACGAAATGTCGATTGCAATTCGCGGAATGCGTCATACCGTAACCCGGATGGCTCGATCCATCAATCGATAGGTCCAATAGGGTAGAGGGGAAATAAATTCCGCCCCTCCCGTTGCACCGTACGTACGGGTCTCGTATACGGCGCTACATCTGTATTGATTTCACGATTATCTTAGATAGTATTCCAAGGGATTGACTAGACCTGGTCGGTCCCCTTTTCTTATTGCGAGTATTTTAGGACTTAAGATAAAATTAACTACGGACATTCCGCATTGTCGATACCAACCTAATCTTGTGTTGGCTACCTTAAATATATCTTCTTTTAAGAACCCATTTTTGAATAGACGATTTAACTTCTGTAGATTTGTATATATTCGCATTGGACGTTTCCATTGTTTGATAATAATAACTCTGACTTTATGCCTTAGCCATTGTCCAAATTTATTCACAAACCCTTTCATGCTTCCGATTTGGTAGTAATTGATCCAACCACAAATAATCTGATTTACTTTCGTAAATGTTACCTCCAAGGGTCTAGATACTGCATGTTTTCTTTTCAGTATCTCTTTCACCCTTTCGTAGAGTCTTGCTTTACTAGCATTGGTTGGTTTACATTTCCACCCATGACTATCTTGTCTGTTTAGAATCTGGTAAGATTTGCGGGAATCCCTCGGGAGCAACGGACGTACTTTGTTGCAACACCTTCATTGCTCCTTGAAAAAGGCCCTTTTGTGTGGCCGCTTTGATGGTCACATGAGGCTCATCGTATGTCACACTAGTGCTCGTGTTCGATGGATCTAGTTCAAAATTCAACTCTAGTTTTTGCGTCTCGTTCCCCAATCTTTCTTTTAGCTTTTCGATTGCATGGATAAATTGTGTTTCTAGCAAGAGATCCTCCTTAAAATTCTTTGAGCAACCCATCATAGCCACATCAAAGCCATAAGGGGTCACAAGATTCAGCATTTCTTGATGGATAAGCCGACTATTATGGGAAAAATGACTACACGTAAATTGTGTCAAAAAGAGTCAGACCGGAATGGTGTCAACAATGGTGTCAACTCAAAAAAAGACGCTTCGCAAAGTGAATTGCGAAACGCCTGAAAGTACTGATATGAAGCTGTTTTTAACGCTTAGAGAATTGAGAAGCTTTACGGGCTTTTTTAAGACCTGGTTTCGCTTATAAATAACATATATACATTGGTTATCGTTCAACACCAAGGGTTTTATGGACTTTTTTAAAATCAACTCATCAAGTTATTTCAACTGATTTAAAGCAACTCGCACATCAAAACGTACATCAAAAAAATACGCAAACCAGAACACGACTACCCTTGATAAATAACGAATTATAATTGCATAAATTATTGATTGATTCGCCCATACTTTTTAAAAAACAGCCTTTTTTAGGAGCCTTTTCAACACAGTATAGAACTAATGATTTTCTTACATAATTTACATGGTCTCGTAAAAGTTTGGAGTTTAGCGCTTCATTCTCAAACCACACATCAATATCTAGCAACTTTAAGTAATATCTGTCTCTACCTTATCAATAAGTTCTTTATTAGTTATACCTAAATGCTTCTCCAAAACATCGGCACCTAGAATTACATAGGAATCAAACATTTTGTAAGCCCTGGTTACGGCATTTCTCAATAATCGTTTCTAAAGCATCCGCAATTTCAATATTTCCAGCTACATACTCTTCTACTAATTTCATCGCATCATCTGAGGAAGCAGCTGCATCTAATGTTGAGTAGCTTAAGGCAACATCACACAGTTTTTCACGCTCGATTTTTGTGGTGTTTTTTTATTGAATATTTGTAATCAGGCATATATTTCAACCCCTTATACAATATGTTAGTTACTATTATATCATGAGTTCATAACTTTCATACGCGCTAGAATCCGTCCTATCGGAAAACTTAGTGCTATAATCCCCAATACTCCATCCCAGTCTTACATATACAAAAATATTGCGTGAAAATAAATTTAACACAAATCCTAGATATTGTTTTATCAATATATTTAGACTTTTTGTTTATTCTCAGGTACCTTTTTCGTGTCCAACTACCAAAACATCAATAATGTGATACAATTAAGCAAAATTAGTCTTAAAGTAGAAAGGTGGTAACCATACATGCGTCTAACTCAATCACGAATTCGAAATACAACCAAACTTCTTAGTGATATTGAAAAAAATCAAGATTTTTATTTAGGAGTAAACCTAAACGATTCCACTCGTAAAGTCATAGAAGAAAGACTGAACGTATCAAATCTTTATGAAGGTCTAACAATATTTCCAACTCCTTTTAACGGGATTATGTCGGTAAGAAATTCAGTTGGTGAATTTGTACCTCAAAAAGATAAACCTAAGGAAACTGCTTATCGTTCCCAATCTTGGGAAATTAAAGATTGGGGAGGATATTCTCACTCCGGAACAAACTATGTCCCATACAAAAGATATCCCAGGTTATTTATAGAGCCTAAAGAATTAAAATACACCATTCTTTCAAACAATGAAGATAATTTAATTTTTATATTAACTCAAAAATTCACCAATAATCAGAATGATTTTGATAAAATTTTATTCGGTGCTAACCTAACTCTTGAAATTTTTAATGAGTTAGAAACATTTATCAT
>SKEY01002611.1_pt1 | contig 18329 bp, 17 predicted proteins | sample 4843871 | NCBI WGS metagenome assembly SKEY01 (sample SAMN11008797, study PRJNA524170) | human gut metagenome | biome: Human fecal sample; material: Feces; isolation source: fecal sample from pouch patient p36 | host: Homo sapiens | place: Israel: Tel-Aviv | collected 2016-12-04 | reverse complement strand
AGTGGCTTCGCCGCAAATTTTTCTATATTTGTCAAGGATTTTTTACAAAAAAAGAGCAGGGTATATATTTTTATATACCTTGCTCTGCAAGAGGCTGCCGACTCAATGTCTTAACTAAATGACATTGCCGGTTAAGGGGTGCCATTTTCTTTCTTTATATCCTTTATGTAATTTTTTAAATCATCAAGCTGACGTTCATAATCTGCCTTTAGGCGGACTAATGATGTGACTAGTGATTCAACATTGACGTCATCGTAGCGTGTATCAGCATGGCCACGATAGCTATCGCCTTGGATAAAACGATACCAACGGTTATCATCACTGTTATCTAAAGTCATTATACCATCATTGCATTCCAGGCGAAGTTCGTTAATTACTCTCAATGAATCGTGAATCAAGGCACCTTTTTTAATGATAGCTTGCTGGGATGCAGGGATATTTTCAACTGCTTCCAGTCCCATTTTAAATGCACTAATATTTTTGCCGCGTTTTCCGTCATTGGTATCAATCATCAAGCAAGAACCGCCAATGTAAGATTCGAGCTGCATTCCATTTGGAATACACGTGTTCCAAAACATTGTTGAGTAGCATGGTTCGTCTTCGATGGAATGAAAATCAATTTTAATTCGATTATTAGTATAAGTAATATCTTCACGACGAGAATGTGAAGATAAATCATTCCATGCTTCATACAAGTGCATCGATTCAGTTTTTTTATCCCCATTTTTTTCAGTTATATACTGAGCTATCCGGTGAGGTTCGTCAAACAGGTTTGGAAGTTCTGATACCAGATCAAAGTCTTGAATGCCTCTTACCATATAAGCATGATAGTAACCTTTGTTTTCAAAAAGTTTGAAATATGCCATATAACAACTGTTTGGTGAGTTCGGCATAACATAGTAACATCGATAAAGTTTGTTGGTGAATAAACTCATATTGGTTGGAGCAGTTTTGGTTTTGTCTTGTATAAAAGCAGATGCTGGAAATTTTGTTGAAAAAGTATCAGGAGGCAGGTAAAGATCTTCGGCAAAAAGTTTGCGTTTTTCTGGATGAAGTAATAACAACGAAAACGCACTTGCTATTTTCCGGGCAGTTGCATCTGACATGTTGTCTCCGGAACGGATCTTTTTTATTGTTGACAGACCAAGATTACAATGTGGAATAGTGAGGCCTGCTTTATAAGTACTTTGTGTGTAGGTGATATTGCAACATTCTAATAAATAATTGAAATTTTCACTGTAGTTTGGTTTTGAATGATTAGCCATAACAAATGCCCTTTCTAGTTATAATCACTTATATATATAATATTAACCTATAAATAACTGATTGTAAAGAAATATGTAACTTGATGTGACTGGATTAGATAGTTTATCATATATACATAAAAACATGTAAAAACTATTTGTTGCTAAGCTTCGTGCAGAGGGGAGAACGGAATGGAGAAGACAAACGAAATGTGCTTATCTGTTACTGAAACCACAGATAGCATTTATAGAACAGAAGATAAAATTCAGAAAGCCTATTGTAATTACATTAAATTAGGAGATGAGGACTATATTCGTGAGTTGGTCGAGCTTACAAATATCAAGTGGAAGCATAAGGTGATGGAGTATCTTCGTAACCGTGGATGTCTTGATGACGATACACTTGATGACTCATTGTGCAATGCATGGCTGGGTGTCTGGAAAGCTGCTAAGGGGCGTGTGATTACGTCTGATCCTGATTCCAGAGAATTTTGTTTGTATAGTTGTGGTATATATATGAATTCGGCAAAAAGCGTAGTTCGAAAATACTACAGTAAAAAAAACACACCGAATATTAATACAACATCTATAGAACGGTTGTATGAAGTAGGGGTTAATGTTGTTGAAGACCAGGAAGAACAAGGTGATAATTCTAAGCGCATGAGCAATTCTTCAATGAATTATTCTGGCATGCAAACAATTTATGAAAATGATAATGCTGCTTCCCATAAGCATTATGTATATAAAAAATTATTAAAAGAATATATTGATACATTAACGAGTGTAGATGTATCACCACAAAAAGTATTGGCTCACATCTATGCAAGAATTATTCCCCATATACTGGATGAGATTCCGGACACTAAGGCAAGTTCCGTGAAAAATGCCTTGGCAAGAATGGAAGGAAAAACCATACGGGAATTGGCAACAGAAGCAGAGCGATTGCTGAAGGGTAATATGTTTCCGGCGTTTTCTTTTGATCAGACATTCATGGAAAGGATGGAACAGAATATTTGTACAAGTAACTATTCTGGTTGCATTGGAGATCTGATCTACACATCCGTATATGATGAAGATAAAGTCGAACACTGGTGTGATGATCTTCACAAAATTATTATCAGAGAAACCTATAAGAGAATCCAGGAAGAAGCTTCGTTTATGTGTGTCGCAGATAAATATCTAAAACATAGAGACAAGTGTTGCACTTTGATTGGAAAGAAATATATCAAACCCCATAATAACAGTAAATTAAAACAAACAAAAGAAAAGGATAAGAGTAAAGGGCTGCGGAAGTAGCTCTTTTTTTGAAGAATTATTGTATGGAACATGGGGAAATCTGTATTTTATTGCATTGGTTAAGTATAGGCAATAATTCGTATACGGAAAGGATAATTATTAGCATGATTAATTTACAGAAACAAGATGATGACATTGTCAAAGGATTAGGATATGTCAAAAAAGATGGCTGCCCGAATGTGTTTATTTCTGGCAAGTCTTTATCTGCTATGGAAAAGCTTGGAATGCGTATGGTCGAAAAGTTGGAAGAGCAACAGGTGTTACGATTTAAAGGAATTTGTAAACATTTTACCATTCTGATGCCCTATTACAACAATCATCAGGAAGCAATCAGTTTTATGAAGCACTTGCTGAATAGCATTAGTATTGCAAGGGATTGTTACGATTCGTATTGTGGGTTTGTGTTAATTGAAGCTGCTGAGGAATGGGGAGAAGAAGGGAGTAATGAGTTTCTGGAACTTTTTTATGAGTATGTTCGTTCAGAAACACAAATTAAATTTTTTCTATTGTTCCCTGAGTGTGAATCAAATCATGAATTGGATCACATATTTGCTGAGTTTGCAAGCTGTGGAGCATGTATTTGGGTGAAATCAGAACTTCCTACTATTCATCAATGCGTTTCTGAGTTTAAACGAAAAGCTGTTAAAAATGGATACAACGTTACAGAAGATGTAGAACAATATTTATATCAGAGATTAAAAGAAAGATCGGTACAAAAGGTTAGCAATGCAGATGTAATAGACAAGTTAATGGAGCAAATTGTTTTTGAAAAAGATTTCAAAAGAAATAAAGATAAAACAATAGGTGTTGTAGATGTTCAGCAATACTTACCAGGAATAAAGAAAAAAAACAAGATACCGATTGGATTTGCGCGATAAGCACATGTCTATAAGGGAGGAAGAGTTATGTTTCAGGATGGATTAATTTATCAAGAATCGAGAATGGCGACAGAGAAAGAGTTTAGAGAAGACTTGGCACCGTTAGATATGAATGATGAGAATGCAGTTGGTAGAGGAGGTCCGGTGCTTGCTTATGAAAATGGAATCCTTTATACAGACCCTGGTGAAGGTCATAGTATGATTGTCGGCGATACAGGATCTGGAAAAACACAGAAGTTTATTCTTACGCTAATTAATTCTTGTGCATCTGCAGCTGAGTCGATGCTCGTAATTGACCCAAAGGGTGAGTTGATGAAAAGAACCGGATCGTATCTTAAAAAGAAAGGTTACAATGTGCATGGTCTCAGCTTTAGAAAACCCGAAAAATCACCTGATGGATGGAATCCATTAGGAAATATTGAGGCAATGTATGCACAGGGGAAAGATAAGGCAGCACAGCATCTGCAAAACGATTTGATGCAGAGATTGTTTAATGACAGATCATCCTCTGATAAAGATAAATTCTGGAACGAATCTGCAGGAATGCTAGGAGAAGGTAGCCTTGATCTTTCGCATATGATGGGCGAGGAATTGACAGTTGCGAATCTTTTAAAATGGAGATATGAACGTATTCCAGATGGAACTATGGAAGCTTGTTTTCGAAAACTGCCTCATGATAGCAATGCATATAAGAAACTTGCAGGATACTTTAGTCTCACTGCTGAAAATACAAAGACATGTATCTTGTCAACATATGATCAGTTGGTTCGTCTCTTTAATTCATCAGATTCTTTAACTGAAATGCTGTCACAATCATCATTTGATCTTTCTACTGCGGCAACAGAAAAGACAGCTATTTTCTTAATTGTCCCAGATGAAAAGACGACATACCATTTTCTTGCGACGCTTTTTACAAATCAGCAGTATGAGGCACTTATTGATATTGCTGAAGATTTTGGAGGAAAGCTGCCAGTAAGATTTAATTTCATTTTAGAGGAATTTTGTAATATGCCAAAGTTGGGGGAAATTGGTCCTATGTTAACAGCTGCAAGAAGCAGAAATATCAGATTCCATATTGTATGTCAATCTTATAGCCAGCTCTTAGAACGATACGGTGATCGCATGGGAAAAACGCTGATTGACAATTGCGCTAATCTTATATATTTGCATAGCCGCGAGTTGGATTTCCTGGATTATATTAGTCGGCTTGCTGGTCTAAATGAATTTGGTCGTCCTCTATTATCAACCAGTAGATTACAGAGACTCAAAAAAAATGAAACTGTTATTTTTCACGAACGTTGTTATCCATTTATTGCTAAGGACCTTCCTTATATGTACGAATATCCAGTATATAAAAAGTATATGTCTGATGAAGCTCTTGCGAGAGAAGAAGAATTAAATGCAAGGAACACAATTTATACAAAAAGTCGGGCGAAAACAGGAAAGAAGAAAAAAATGGCCGGATAATTTCTGGCTATTTTGGGGAAAAGCAAAATCAACTACATTTACTAATTAAAGGCAGTGACGACAGCCAATATGTGATAGTAAAGGAGAAAAAAGATGTACGAACAGCATATAATCGTTGATTTTGAAATGAATCCAGTAGCAAAAAAGAATGGTGAAGTGAGAAAGCACCTTCGTAATGAAATAATTGAAATTGGCGCAGTAAAACTGGACAGTAACAATCAGATTGTTGATCGTTTCAGCTGTCTGATTAAGCCTAAATATAATGAAGATATCGCCAGCTTTATTACTGGCCTTACAGGAATTAAAACGGGATCTGTTAAAAAAGCTTATGATTTTGAAACAGCACTTAACAAATTTGCTCTTTGGATTGGCGAGGGAAAAACAAGAATCTATAGTTGGAGTGATACAGATTTAAGACAACTTCAGAGTGAATGCTCATTTAAGAATCTAAGCATTCCAGCCAATATGCGTAGATGGATGGATTTTCAGGTGGTGTATCCGAGAGTGATGGATCTTGATAGAAGCAAAAAGATGTCTTTGACAGATGCGGCCCAGTGGTATGGTGTATTTGTGGACAAGAAAAAAGCACACCGTGCATTATATGATGCTGAAATAACGGCTGAATTAGTGATTCTGGTTTTAACAGGAGAATACAAAAGACAGGCGGCTATTCTCAAACCGTCCAGAGAAGTATGCACAAATACCGTTTTCACATTAGGAGATGCCTGTGGGGATGTTTTTCGACAGTTCCTTGCAATGTCAAATAATGAAGTTCAGTTTGCTAGATAAGAGGAGAGATACTATGGATAAGAGTTATTCTGACAATATTTCAGAGGTTATCAGAAATTTCTTGATCAAAAATAAATGGAAATATGTTTTTGATCAGGCAACAGGCATTTATGGATTTGATGTGTTTCTTGCCGATGCCGATAAAACCATAAGATATATGGTTGATGTACGCCGTAACACGTATACCGTAATCGCAAATTTTTCATTCAAAGATAATGAGAACTACTGTAGTGATAATAGACTTTCAGAATTTGCTAATCTTGTAAATGAGGATTTATCGACAGGTAATTTTTACATAAATCATAAGAATAAAGAAATTTGCTATAAATTGACACACGATTTGAGGAAGGTGTCGTTAGAGGTTGATGATGTAGAGCAAAAAATATACTATGCAGCAGCTAAGCTTCAACATTATTCAACCGGTTTCGAAGCGGTATTAAACGGTGCTGAACCGACTGGCTCTTTAGCCGAATGTCGTCAGAAATTGGTTAATCGAGTATTCAATAATATTATTAGAAAAAAAGAGTGATTTATATAGTATTGGTTTTTGAAAACTCTGTGTGTAATAAAAATACGCAGAGTTTTTGTTTTTTCTGGGGAAATGCAAAATCAGTTACATATATTCAGTAAATAAACTTTTAGGAGGATAGAAAGATGAAAAGAATCAAAGCTCAAGTAAGAACGTGTGATCGTGTTATCGCGCGAAAAACAAACAATTGTATCAGTTTATATTATGTTGACACACAGTCAAAGAACGAACAAAACATTTATTTGCATTCTGTGAAGTCTTCACCATCTATCGAGAACTATTTTGGACATAATGGTAAGACTTTATCACAGTTGTATCGTTTTAAAAGATGGGATAATGAAAAACTGGCAAAGTTAATTAGTAGACTTCCGGGATTGATTGACGCTGCTCTGGAGGATTGTTATGGAATCGAAAAACAGTATGAATGTGTTTTTGAACGATAAAGGGGAAGGTATGAATAAAAAGAAAATCATTGTTATCAGTGGTGTTTCAGGTGTTGGAAAAAGTGAAGTGATAAATAAAATCATCAAAATGAACTCCAATATCGTGCAGGCAAGATCTGACACAACGAGAAATTCAAGAAATGATGGTAAAGATCATTATCGCTTTGTGACCAAAGAAGAGTTTATTGCAAATCTTGAGAGTGGAACAAAGTACCTAGAACACAATTATTATGGCGGTAATTACTATGCAATTAATCGTGAAGAACTTCATAGGATATGTGACAGTGGGGAAATAGCTCTGATTGATTGCAATACTTCAGGTATGCAACATCTTTTAGAAGATGAAGAATTCAAGAACTGTATACTATCATTTTACTTGACTGTAACACCTCAAAAAGAATATGAGCGATTACAAAAAAGAAATACAGAAGATCAAGAGATGATACTTATGCGTATGCAAGAAGGGGTCAGAGATTTGGTGAATGCATCAACAGGGATTTATGACTATGTTATAGAGAATCGAGAAGGAGAAATTGATCTTGTGGCCTCACAAATAATCGAACTGATAGAAAAACAACCGAAGAAAAGCACAACTCATGATAAGGCGTTATTGATTCAGCGAAGTTTAGATCAACTTTTATTTTGTGAAAAGCTGGAAAACCAACTGAAAAACAGTGGGGAAAATGCATAAATCGACATTTATATTTTGAGCGCATTAATCTTGATTGCACATACAAGCGGGAGGTGAGGATAAGACATGGGTGCTGTTGAGAGAGGAAGATACACGGTTTCTGTTGATGCTTCATTTCATGAGGACAGACTTTGTTATGACTTCTGTTTGGAGAGTGGAATGAAAATCTATGCAATTACATATTCCAGAAAAGGAAAGACAGAAGTAAAAAATATAAGTGCTGTATTGTTCATAGCCGTTTTGGAAAAGTTAGGTTTTGCACCGAATTTCGTGCAGAGAAAAAGATTAAGCACGGAAGAGAAAAGACGAATCCGTAAAGTTTTTCCTTATATCTCTCAGTATAAAGGGTTAACACAGTTTAACGAACAGTTCTCTAACGCACATTTGAAATATCCATATGATGAATATGACGAGGCGGAAAGACTGGCTCAAGCCGTGATACAAGCAAAAGCCTATGATCATTGTTGGCACATTATGTGGGGAGACAGAGGGACTCTATATCTGACTGCATTATGGGTTGATGAGACGGGAACAGAATGTGTGGCGGTATTTAATGACCGTGTTATATATTCCAATATTTCCTATGCTGATTTATTGTCGAAAGAATTAACAAAGGAAATATCTATAGGAAGCTTGGAAAAGACAAAGGAAATCGGTGTATTGTTTGACAATTTTTATCCTAATCTTCATATGGGGAATTATTTGCTCAGTGGTGGCGTAAATGTTTTTAGGTTATGCCATGGAACTAGAAATGGCGATTCCGTTTTTGAACTTTTAGCAAAGAGTCGACTGGGGATTCTGGCAGATGAATATATTTTTGGCGGTTTTGAAGATTTAAACATTCACGCAAGCACTCCGAGTTCTGTAATGGGTTTGCCTATGAAATTATTACGATATGCTAATGATCATTATTACAGTATTGCTTTATCAACTCTAAGAGAAAGAAAGGCCTTGTTGTATGCATGGAATAAATACCCTGAATTGTTTGATCGAGAATTAGAAGCTGTAGATGTAATGTGGTTGAACTTTTTACAGGCTTCAAAAGAAGACTCTCGGTTTCGTGCGGAATTGTTGGATAAATTGTCATTAAAATCAACAATCAAATATTTGCATGGGATTATCAATGACGGAAAGATGAACGATTATGTTGCTTTTGTTAGTTATGAAAATTATGTCATGTATAGCCAAAGACTGGGCGAGTTTTCTTTCGGGAAATATCCTTCGGATTTGATTGGAGCACTGGAAAAAACGATCGATCTCTTAAATGAAATCAGACAAAAGGATAAAGAACGAAAATTTAGAGAGAAAACAAAGAAAGATGATTATCAGCTATATATGGAAGACTTACCTACTGAAAATTTCTGTATTATTGCACCAGAGAGTAGAAAAGATTTAGTACAGGCTGGCAAAGACCTTCACAATTGTTTGGCAGGTTACGCTAGTAAAATTCTTCATAATACTTCAGTTGTCGGACTTGTTTATCAAAAAAATGAAGTCGGGAAAGTAATCATCGGAGCAATTGAAATAAGGAACAATAAGATATACCAAGCAAAAACATTTTGTAATTGTAAGTTTGAAGGAAGTGCTAAAGCTTACATTTCTGGATATGCAGTGAGAAAAAGAGTGAACACGTCTCTTTGTTACGACTTAAGGGAAAATGAAATCTAAATATTGATTTAAACAACTATCGGAAAGGATAAAAACTATGAAAGATAAGAAAAAGAACGAAAGAAAACAAATTGATTTTCACATGCATTCGTTATTAAGCGATGGACAAAATAGCGTTGAAGAATTGGTTCAGCTTGCATATGAAAATAATATGCGTGCCATAGCCATCACAGATCATAATCATATTTCAATTTGCGAAAAACGTATTGTTGGAAATGAGAATGATTTTTTGGAAATATTGCCAGCGTGTGAATTCTCAACATCATATTGGGTGCCAGAGCAGGAAGAAAATATAGAGGTACACGTAATTGGCTTGTGGCTTGAGTCTGTGGATCCTAATGATTTCGAAGATATTTTTTCGGTATGTAAACTTGGAAAGTTGGAGTATATACAGGAAATACTGAAGATTTTAGATGGATTGAATGTTCATGTGTCCTTGGATGAAGTGTTGGAGGAACAACGAAAAACGGGACATCTTGGACGACATCAGATATGTGATGTATTGATTCGTAAAGGTTATGCAGATAATGTTGATCAGGCCATGGACCGTTTTGTAGGAAATTGGTCTCCATATTATTTGAATCCACTTCGCTTTATAAAATACAAGAAGCTTGACGAAGTAGTTCAAAAGATAAGAGCTACTCATGGTATTCCGATTTTGTGTCATTGTTATGGATACAGTTTAGATGAGAATGAGATTGAAACTTTGGTAAAGACATTTGCTAAAACATCCGATGGCGTGGGTGGAATAGAAGTGTTCTATGAAAATTATCTTGATGATCCGTCTCGAATGCATTTTTTGAAGAAAATGGCATATAGATATCGTCTGTTCTATAGTGTTGCATCGGATCGTCATCGTGTTGATCAGCATTTTGCTACCGGTGGTGATTATACATACTATTTAAAAATGAAAGAAGCCTTAGCAAAAAATAACAAGTAAAAGGAGAAAAAGCATATGGATACTCAAAAGAAAGTAATAATTGCTATGAATGATTCATTTGATGAAGAAGAAACACGACAATACATAAAAACTTATATGTTTATAAAGGGGTTTGCAGTTGCTAGAAACCTCCGTCAAACAAATATTGCTTTACCGTTGGCGAGAAGACTGCATGCAGGACAGTACCGAAAGGATGGAATTCCATACATTCAACATCCATTAAAAGTATGTTCAACATTAATATCTTATGGTGTTTATGATGATGACACTTTGGCTGCAGCTTTATTGCATGATATTTTGGAAGATTGTCATGACAAGCTTCCCCTTAATGGAAAAGAACTGATTACTGAATACAATCTTTCCAAAGAAGTGTTTGATATCATAACTTTATTAACAAAAGAATCAGGGTTAGATCAACATGAATTAAGTTTGTATTTTGATAGGATAAAAGGCAATCCTAAGGCGGCATTAATAAAACTTAGTGACCGATTGCATAACTCATCTACTCTGTATACGTTTTCTTTTGACCGAATGCGTAAGTATATTCAGGAAACTTATACATTCCTGTTACCAATGGCTAGTTTCTGCAAAAACTACTATCCAGAATATACAAATCAGTTTTCAATCTTGAAGAGTAATATTTACTCTTTGAATCATTCAATGAACATTATGATGTGTAAATTTGAAGAATTAACGGAGAAAACATCTTCCGTTAAAAATAAGAAAAGTTGATATTGTTTGGGGAAAACTGAAAAGATGATTATTTATATAGTGAGGGTCGTACGACACTCACTATTTTTTTTTGGTTTGCGCGCCATGGGCGCGCTCTAACGGGTGAAAGTCCTGAATACGCCTAAGCATCGAGGAAGTATATAGCTGAACAGCAAGGGCGTCTATCGCGAGGTAGAATCTGAAGGAAGCTGTAGGCAAACTCTTGGTCCGACGTACAGAAATCACATTTGAGGTTCAGAAATACGGATAAGTCTGCCAAAAGAGATGAAGTCCAAAAGTTGCTGGAAGTATGAGTATATGTGGCGGATAGATGAGAGGAAAGCGCGTGCACCTTAAGCGTGGAGGTCTCACAGCGGTTTCATTAGCCGAGTAACAACGAACTGTGAGAAGTCAGCAGAACCCATAGTGTGCGACTTGAAAGTCGTTACTTTAATTGCAGAAATGCTGCTACTTCTTTCTCGTAGTATCCCTATCGGTAAATGCCTAATAAGAAATGAACGGTGTGAAGCAACCGAGACAAAGTGAGAAAAGTGGAAACCACATCTGCTCTATTGCGAGGGAAAGATGTATATGATTAACAAATGTGAACTGTTGTAAGGGTCGTCACTCATGAACAGGTGAAAGTGGTTGAAACACCTGAGCCAAAAGGCGTGAGGTCAAGGCTGTGGTAATTACTATGGTGCTACAGAGAGAAAGACAGAGAACCTCCGGTCTATAGACAGAATCTAAGTACATCACAATTATTAAAGTAGCGAAACAAGGTAAACCTCATACGTTCCTGTTAAGGGTAGGTCAATCGTGAGAAAGATACAATACGTAGGAGGCAGAGGATGTTGGAAAAAGCGAAAGTTCGTATGTAATGTACGAAATAGGGATTCAAGATTTGTCCTAACCGAAAGGTGGCAGACTTCCAACACGTATTTAATTACATGAAAAATCTGATATTTATGAAAGTATTAGGTTCAATGACACGCAAGTGAGGACGATACTAATGCAGAAAGTCAAATGGAAACAGATAAACTGGGAACAGGCGGAAACATACATTAATAGTAAGTAAGTAATCATCCGTATCTTTTTTTTCATTTTTTATTCTGCTACAATCTCCTTAAAACTCAGGAGGTATTCTATACACTATGAACAAAGAAGAAAAAGCAAAACTCTGGGCTGACCGTATCCAGCAATACAAAACCAGTGGACAAACGTGTAAACAATGGTGTGCAGAAAACGATATCCCTTTATCTACGATGGGATACTGGACCCGCAGACTTGCTAAAGAAGATCCGGCATCTGAACCTGAACAGGATCTGGTCTTTGCCAGACTGCCATCTGAACAGGAAGCTGCCAGAAAGCTTCTCTCTGAAGAAACTGCACCGGTGCGTATTTTTGTCTCAGACAGTATCCGTATTGAAATATCTGATTCCTGCAGACCGGAACTGATGGAATCCATACTGGGATTCCTGCAGTGCCATGCTTGACCTGGCAGGAGGAACAACGGTATATCTTGCCTGCGGAGTCACTGATCTGAGAAAAAGTTACAATGGTCTGGCTGCCATCATCAAATTAAAATTTCACCTCGACCCATACTCACGCTGCATGTTTGCGTTCTGCAACCGTCGGCGTACTTCTATAAAGATCCTCCAATGGGACGGATCCGGATTCTGGATCCTGATGAAACGGCTCGACCGTAATGCCTTCCACTGGCCGGATACTCCGGACGAACTCCGCCAGGTGACTCTGAAAGAGATCCACTGGCTGTGTGACGGACTATCCTTAAATCCCAGAGGTGCATTTGAGGAACACCATCCAAAGATCATTCTGTAAGCATACGACAGCGGAGCTGTCAATCCCGTAAAAATCATGAAAAATACGACATCTTCCTGCATATTTCCTATATCCGGAAACGCAGTTTTCCATAGGAAAACAGCTGGGATCATGGTATACTTTTGATAATGATAAAAGCCGGGAGGACAGGACATGGAACCGATCTTTACAGATAAACAGCTGAATAACATGAGCCGTGAAGATCTGATCTCATTGATGAAGATCGTACAGGAACAGACAAAGAAGAAGGATACGGAGATCCAGCTGCTGAAGGATAAACAGAAGGAACTCGAATTCTTAAATGCCATGCTCTCTGACCGTCTTACCCTTGCACAGAGGAAACAGTTTGGTGCATCCAGCGAAAAGTATGCCGAAGGCTATGAACAGATGAACCTGTTCAATGAGGCAGAAGCCAGTGCGGATGCGGAAACAGAAGAGCTGTTTGAAGAGATCCGGCCATCCTCTTATAAACGTAAAAAGAGAAAAGGAAAGAAGGAAGAAGATCTTTCCAATTTTGAGACTGTTGAGACCAGGACCTATAAACTGGAAGGGGAAGCCCGTTACTGCCCGGAATGCGGAAAAAAATACAGCGTAGTAACAAAGGAAACCGTAAAACGCCTGCGTTTTGTACCTGCAAAGTTTGAGGTTGAAGAAGAGATCACTTATGTATACAGCTGTCCGAAATGCGGGGCCATGAAACGTCCGGAAAAAGAACCTTCCCTGATCCGTGGAAGTATCGCTACGCCTTCCCTTGTCGCCGGTATCATGAACGCTAAATATGTAAATGGGATGCCTCTGGCACGCCAGGAAAGAGAGTTTGCCAGATATGATCTTGATCTTTCCACAAAGACTATGGCAAACTGGATCATAAACTGTGCAGACAGATACCTGAAACCACTGTATCAGCTGATGAAAGAAGAACTTCTGGAAAGCAGATATATCCATTGTGATGAAAGCCGTATCCAGGTACTTGGAGAACCAGAGCAGAAAGGTACGACCCAGAACTGGATGTGGGTATACCTCACGGATGAGTTCAGTGGCTCCCCGCAGATGGTACTCTTCGATTATGAAAGGACCCGTGCGGGATATCATCCTGTAAACTTTTTAGGAAACAGGTTTCATGGGTATCTGACCTGTGATGGATATCAGGCTTATCACAGTTTAGGAGAAGGTATCATAATAAGCGGATGCCTTACCCATGCAAGACGGCGCTTTGATGCAGCCCTCACAGCATTGAAAAAAGACTTCACAAAAGAACAGCTGAAAGAGACAGTTGCATATCAGGCAATGTCAAGGATCGGGATTCTCTATAAGATTGAGGAGATGCTCCATGACAAAACACCGGAAGAAAAATATGAGGAGCGCCAGAAACAGTCCCGTCCGGTTATGGATGCCATGTTTGAATGGCTGCATACGATGGAAGATTCTGTAGACAGGTCTTCCCTTATTGGTGATGCCATTTTGTATACGCTTAATCAGGAAGTATATCTGAGACGGTATCTGGAAGATGGACATCTCAGCATAGACAACAACAGTGCAGAACGTGCATTGAAAAACTTTGCAGTAGGACGCCGCAACTGGCTGTTTGCCAAAAGTGTACGGGGAGCAGATGCCAGTGCCCTTGTTTACAGCATTACAGAAACGGCACTTCTGAACCATCTGAAACCATACGCATATCTGACTTATATATTGGATGAACTCAGAAAAATGGGGGCTTTTCCTAAAGAGGAAGAATTAAAGAAACTGCTTCCATGGTCAGAGAATCTTCCGGAATACTGCCGTACTAAACTAAAAAAATAATAATAAGCCATCTGATAGAGAATCTGGCAGACAGCCAGGAGCAGTATCAGATGGCTTTTATAAAATGTCAATATACGAATGATTACCTACTTACCATTAATAGATTGCAGATTCGGATTGTAAAGGCTGTGCAAGAGAACAAATGGCGTTTAGTCAGAAGATTACAATACTTGATTACACATTCATTCTATGGAAAGGCGTTAGCAGTCAAACGTGTGATTTCAAACAAAGGAAAGAATACGCCAGGTATTGACGGAAAAGTGTGGAAAACAGAAAAAGAAAAAGTGGATGCAATTACAACGTTGCAGACTAATGGATACAGAGCATCAGCATTGCGAAGAATCTACATAGAAAAGTTTGGGAAAAAGGAGAAACGTCCACTAGGAATCCCCACCATGAAAGACAGGGCGATGCAGGCATTGCAGTTACTGGGATTAGAGCCAGTCGCAGAGACGCTTGCGGATACAGTATCATTCGGATTCCGAAAATACAGAGGTGCTCAGGATGCAATGGCGTATGGGTTTAGTATTTTATGCCGAAAAGATTCACCACAATGGATACTTGAGGGAGATATAAAAGGATGTTTTGACAACATCAGTCATCAATGGTTAGAAGAAAACATTCCGATGGATGCAAAAATACTCAAACAATTCATGAAGTGTGGATATGTGTATGATAATGAATTGTATCCAACCACTGACGGAACCCCACAGGGAGGAATCATCTCGCCAACCTTGGCGAATATGACGCTTGACGGAATGGAAAATCTTATTAAACAAAAGTATTGGAGCAATACAAAGGGAACCATTAGTGTTAAGAATAATGAAAAAAAGGTACATCTAATAAAATATGCAGATGATTTCATTGTGACGGCATCGGACAGAGAAACATTGAAGGACATAAAAGAGATGCTGAAGATATTTCTTGGTAAAAGAGGATTGATTCTATCAGAAGAAAAGACAAAATTGACATCAATCCACGAGGGATTCGACTTTCTAGGATGGAACTTTAGAAAATACAATGGGAAGCTAATCATCAAACCATCAAATAAGTCTATTCGCAAGATTAGGAAAACAATCAGTGAAGTAATCAAGGGAAACAAAACCAGTACACAAGAAAGTTTGATTTATCAATTGAATCAGATAATAAGAGGATGGGCTGAGTACCACCATTCAGCATGTTCCAAAAAAACCTTTAGTCAAATAGACCACACTACATGGGAGATGCTGTGGAAATGGGCGAAAAGGAGACATCCAAATAAATGTAAAAGCTGGATTGTCAATAAATACTGGAAGCATCATAAAGGGAGAGATTGGAGTTTTAAATCAGACAAAAATGTACTCTTTTATATGAACGACATGCCAATCATCCGTTATCCTCAGTTGAGATTGAATACTAATCCGTTTCTGGACGCTGAATATTTTGAAAACAGAAAAAAGAATAGGGACAGTAAAAGACGCAAAGCCATACGTTCCAATAAAGCCGCGCAAATAGGGTATTATGCGTTATAAATGCGTGAGCGGAGTGCGGTGAAAGTCGCACGCTCCGTTCTTAGGAGGGAGAAGTGCTGTAAAGCGCTTTTCCTATCCGACAGCGAAGAAGTTTCTGTAATGGAAATGGAGTGAAGGGGTGAACAATCAATCAGTTGAAGTACGTTCCACTTCGTAGTCAGAGCAACGTCTGTCGATAACGTCAAAGGCGGCAAAGACAAAAGGGGCAGAAAGGAAACAACGCATGGACACAAGTAGTCTCATGGAGCAGATATTAAGCAACGAAAACCTCAACGCGGCATATCTGCAAGTCGTCAGAAACAAAGGAGCAGCAGGCGTTGACGGAATGGAATACACCGAGTTGCAGAAACACCTTTCGGAAAACGGCGAAATCATTAAGGAACAGTTGCGGACAAGGAAATACAAGCCGCAACCAGTAAGGCGGGCAGAGATACCCAAATCAGATGGTGGTGTAAGGAAACTGGGAGTGCCTACGGTTAGAGACAGATTTATCCAGCAGGCAATAGCCCAAGTACTGACACCGATATTTGAGGAACAGTTTCATAACCACAGTTATGGCTTTCGTCCAAACAGATGTGCACAGCAAGCGGTCATCAAAGCACGGGAAATGCTGAATGATGGGCACAGCTGGATTGTGGATATCGACTTGGAAAGGTTCTTTGATACTGTAGACCATGACAAGCTGATGACCATTATAGGTCGAACCATCAAAGATGGAGATGTTATATCTATCATCAGAAAGTTTCTGGTCAGCGGAATCATGGTAGATGGGGAGTATGAAGATTCTGTTATCGGAACACCGCAAGGGGGAAATTTATCACCGTTGCTGGCTAATATCATGCTCAATGAACTGGATAAGGAGATGGAAGCAAGGGGGCTTGATTTTGTTCGGTATGCAGACGACTGTATCATCATGGTTGGAAGCAGACAGGCGGCAGAACGAGTAATGAGGAGTATTACCCGATATATAGAGGAGAAACTCGGATTAAAAGTGAATGCGAGCAAGAGCAAAATCGATAAGCCGAAAGGTATAAAGTATCTCGGCTTTGGATTCTACTATGACTCATTTGCCAAGGAATACAGAGCAAAACCACACGCCAAAGCTGTAGAGAGATTCAAGGCAAGAATGAAAGAATTGACTTGTCGAAGTTGGGGAGTAAATAATGCCCACAAAGTAAAGAAGCTCAATGAGCTAATTTGGGGCTGGATTAATTACTTTAAAATCGGAAGCATGAAAGGCTTATGTGAGAAACTTGACGCCAACATCAGATATCGTTTGCGGATGTGTATCTGGAAGCATTGGAAAACCCCACAGAACAGAGCGAAGAACCTTATAAAACTTGGTATCAGCCGAAAATATGCATGGTCAACTGCATACAGTGGGGCAAGAATTGCTTATGTGTGCCAACGGGGAGCCATGAATATCGCTGTTACAAAAGAAAGACTAACCCAATTCGGATTAGTTTCCATGCTAGATTACTACGTCGAAAGACGAAGTTTAATGTTAAGTTGATTGAATCGCCGTGTACTGAACGGTACGCACGGTGGTATGAGAGGTCGGAAATTTCTCGTTACGAGAAATTTCCTCCTACTCGATAATTGAGTAGCTCGGTGATTAAAAGTAAAAAGGAGAAAAGGGAAGATGGAAGAAAAGGAAAGGCTTTCAAAAGAGTTAAGGGAAATTGTTTTCAGACAGGAAAAGAACCTTCAGAACTCATCAGATGCTGAAGAGTTTGATCTTGAATCAGCTTTATATGCTGAGTTTGAAGAACTGTTCGGTGAAGATTCATTTGGTGACAAAGATGAAGATGATTCTTTGCAGTGTGACCAGATAGAAAAACAAAGCGAAAATGATGATGGGGCTTTTATGGACATAGGTCATATTGTGACTTTAAAAAATAGTACAACTGGACGGGAAGAACGTTTTGAATTCCTTGATTCAATTGTACAGGAAGATACAGGACGTGAGTTTGTCCTTCTTTTACCAGTACTAGAAGATGATGGATTAGTTATGGTACTCGAAGTTGAGTTCTCAGATGGTGATGAGGATGAAGAAATTTATGTATCAGTCGAGGATGAGGACCTGCTTTATAACATTTTTTATGAATTTAAAAGAAAGAATTTATCTTATTTTAATCTTGAAGAGTAGGAAAGGGGAAACGATGATAATGGAGATCAATCGGCTTAAAGAAATAATAGAAAAACAAAATAATGACATAGAAATATTGCAGACGGAAATGAAGAAACTGCAGCATGAAATCAGAGTACTTAATTCAATGTAAGTGCAAAATAATTCGACGGATTGTGTTACCCTAAAAATGAATCCATAATAATCATTAGAAAATGCAAGCATTTCACTTCATCTTCTCTTGCTAGAAATGATAGATGCGAGCATTTTACTCTATCCGATTTATGGAGGTGTGCTCATGAGAAGCAAAAGAATACCTGCTAAAGAACAATACCGTCTCATCATGGAATGCCGTCAAAGTGGATTGACAGATCATCAATGGTGTGTGGAAC
>SKEY01002610.1_pt1 | contig 18337 bp, 10 predicted proteins | sample 4843871 | NCBI WGS metagenome assembly SKEY01 (sample SAMN11008797, study PRJNA524170) | human gut metagenome | biome: Human fecal sample; material: Feces; isolation source: fecal sample from pouch patient p36 | host: Homo sapiens | place: Israel: Tel-Aviv | collected 2016-12-04 | reverse complement strand
CCCCCGCCCCCGAGCCAAGGTGGGGGGGTGACTGTCGTGGACAAGCCCGGGCCCATGGTCACCTGGTCTCCCACGTTGAAGTCCATCAGGGCGAGATAGTCGTTCGTTTCCGGGGTGTCATGGTTCTTGTAGCTTCCCGTGGCGAGTGCTCGCAATAGTCTCAACCGTTGGTCGAGCTGTCGGACCTGATGCTGCCGGTATGCCTTCTCGGCGGCTTTCCTGCCCCATGGGGTGGGTGGCAGCATGCCTTTGGGATTGTCTTGCGGAACGAGACGCATGTATGACATCCCATCGGTCACTCCGGCTTGTTTTCTGACGTTTTCTCTGTACTTCGGATCGGTGTCCAGGGATTGTTCGACCAGGTCGAGGATCAGTTCCAGGGAGTTGGTGGAGGTTGCCTTGTCGGCGATGATGTTGACGTCCTCGAACAGCCGTTCCGTGAGACGGTTCAGATCGTATCTGTCGCGCGACATCGACGTTTGTTCGTCTTCGATTTCCGTATGCAGCCGGTTATGCCTGCGCATCTTCATGAAGGACCATGGATGTTCCGGCGTCTCCGACCGCATTTCCTCTTCCAGGTCCTTGATTGTCCGGTCTTGTTCGGCCAGACGGTCGGATAAGTCTTTGATGGTTTCTATCCGTGATCGGATTTCCTCGGCTTCGGCCATTTTGGATGGAAATACCTTTCTGTTCGTTCCATCCGGTTCACGTGCGGGCATGCCGATATCGGAAAAGGACCGGAAGGGATTGGCTCCCTTTCCGGTCCTTCTTCTCTGGATGTCGGTCAAACGGACGTCACATGCACAGTCCCGACATGCCTGTGCCACCGTTGCACGGATCGACGCATGGATCGGGCATCGGAACGTCGGTCGTCTCCACTGTCGCGGGGAAAGAGTCCGACCCGGATGGGCCGGATTCCACGGCCACACGCGCGGCCTGGGGTTCCTGCGGCTCGTCGGAGTGGAACGAGGCTTCAGCGAGATCGGCCTGTCCGTCCTCTTCGGCCGGCGTCGGGCCCTGTCCGTGTTTGATTTCCAGGTTCATTTTTGCGATCTGGTCGGTGAGGTCGTCGTACTCCTTCTGGCCTTCCCATGGCTGGTTCAACGCGTTCCACGCGCTTTCCAGGCTGGCTTTCGCATTGCCGAGTTTGACGCCGAGGCTTTGCGCTGTGTTGGTGTTGTTGGAGATGATCCGGTCGAGCTGTCTGATGACGCTGTCGGCGCTGTTGTTGATGCCCGGCACGCTGGTGCCGGCCCAATGCTCATGCTCGCCTTTCAATCCCACGAACGGGCGGAACACGTTGAGTCCGTTGACGGCCATGTTCCGTGAAGCGACCATGACGGTCAGACCGCAGTATTCGCCCACTTCCCGCGTTTCGCCCCGGTCGAGCCCGCGCGCGATGCCGACGAGGTCGTGGATGGCCTGTCTGCGGTCCGCGATCGGGCCGTTGCCAAGATCGAGGCCGCATATTCCCCGGGTGAGATGCTGGCCGCGGATCTCGACGGCTTCGCGGAATTTCGGCTCGTCGTCCAACGCCTCGTCGTGGAGTCTTTCGAGATTGTCCACGGTCGGCTGCAGTTGCATGTCGATCTTGAACCGGATTGATCTCTGCTGGTCGGCGTGGGCGCGTTTGAGCAGTTTCATCTGGGTGAGCTGGTTCTCGAGTTCCATACGTTTGGCGATGTTCGGGTCTCCTGTGGCGATGGCCTTCATGTCTGCGAGGCTGAGCACCGTGGCGTCCACGTCGGACGCTTCGCGTGATGGCGAGCCGGAGCTCATGATCTGGCTGATGAACCGGGCCTTGCGCTCGACCGTCTGGAACATGTAGCTGTCGAATGTGCCGACGGTGACGTACCGGTAGTCCTGCACGTTGTCGAACATGTTGCCCTGCCGGCGGACTCGGCCCTGGCGTTGTTCGAGTTCGGCGGGCTTCCATGGACAGTCGAGGTCGTGGATGGCGAAGAGCCTGTCCTGCACGTTCGTACCGGTGCCCAGGGTGCCGGTCGAACCGATGAGCACGCGCACCTCGCCTTTGCGGACTTTTTCGAACAGGGCCTGTTTCTTCTGTGGATCCTTTTCCTGCGCGGCGAACATGATCTCGTCTTCCGGAATTCCCAGGTCGACGAGCCGTCGTTTCAGATCGGATTGGATGTTCCACTTGCCGGACGCCGTGGTGCTCGAGTCGCAGAACACGAGCTGTGTGGCCTTCTCCTCGGCATGCTCCCGCCAGATCTCGTGGATCTTCTCGGCGCAGACCTGCACCTTGCCGCCTTCCATGGGCTGGATGTCCGGATCGGACACGTCGAGCAGTTTCGGATCGAGACTGACTTTCCTGCCGTCGTTCGTGATGTTGAGCATGTTATCGTCCGACGGGTCAACGGCTCCGTCGCGCACCAGTTCGGCCCGTTCCACCAGCGCGTCGACGGCCTGTTTCTGCGCTTCGGTGGCTTCGACCGCGACGGACACCACCTCGCAGTCCGGCACGTCGAGGTCGAGCTGGTCGGCGGTCAGCAGGTCCGCGTAGTCGTGGAACGTGCTCATCAGCTCGGGAAGGTTATGGAATTTCGCGAACCGTTGCTTGATCTGGTATCCGCTGCCTTCCGGCTTGACTTCGACGCTTTCGACGATGCTGCCGTACGTGTTGGCCCAGCTGGTGAACGCCTCCACGCCCTGCGCCTTGAGCAGGTCGGGAGCGAGGTAGCGTTGCATGTTGTACAACTCGGCCATGGAGTTGGATACCGGCGTGCCGGTCGCGAACACGATGTTGCTTCCATGTCCTGCCTCGCGCAGGTACTCGCACTTGTCGAACAGGTCCTCGCATTTCTGCGCGGCCGCGACGTCCACGCCGGGCACGCTGATCGTGGTGGCGATGGCGAGGTTCTTGTATTGGTGGGCTTCGTCGACGAACAGCATGTCCACGCCGAGGTCCTCGAAGTCGATCCACTCCTTGCTTTCCCCGCTGTCGCGCAGCGCCTGGAGTTTGCCGTCGACGCGCATGCGGTCCTTCTCGGCCTGTTTGACGGTTTTGCCGAGGTTCTTCTCCATTTTGCCGATCTCGTCCTTCAGCTTCTTCGCGGAGAAGTCGTTGCCGTCCGACTTCGCTGTCTCGATGCTGTCGAGCATCTCCGCCTTACGCCGTTCGAAATACTTCTCACGGCGTTCGGGACTGACGTGCATGCGTTGGAACGTGTCCTGCCGGACGATGACCGCGTCCCAGTCGCCGGCGGCGACTTTGGCCCAGAAGCGTGCCGCGCCCTTGCCGGTGCCGTCGGCCTCCGTCATGGACAGGATGTTCGCGTCCGGGTAGAGCGTCAGATAGTCCTTCGCCCATTGTTCGGTCAGATGGTTCGGTACGACGATCATCGGCTTGGTGGCCCGGCCGAGTCGTTTCGCCTCGTGGCAGGCGGCCACGCCGGTGAAGGTCTTGCCCGCTCCCACGACGTGCGCGACGAGTGTGCCCTCCTCGGATTGCAGTATCCTCGCGACGGCCTTGCGCTGGTGCGGATACAGGTCGATGTCTGCGCTGATGCCGGGGAATGTGAGATAGGAGCCGTCGTATTCGCGCGGGTGGATGCGGTTGAACCGTTCGTTGTACACGTTCTCCAGCATGCGGGTGCGGTCCGGGTCGGTCCACACCCATTCCGCGAACGCCTGTTCGACGGTGTGGCGCTTCTGGTACAGCAGCGCGGTGGCCTGCGGGTCGCGGATCCTTCTCTTCCCGGTCGGGTCGTTCGGGTCGGGTTTGGTGAGGTTGCTGGTGGTCGCGTTGAGCGCTCCGGACACGACCTCGAACGGGTTGCGTCCCGCTCCGGTGCCCAGACCGTATTTCCGGATGGTTTCCTCGTCGAGTTTCGATCCGAGCGACGCGTTGACCTGCCAGTTGCCGGTCGTCTCATCATGGCTGCCCGTAAGGCTCCGCATGCCGCCGTCGGTGATGTTGGGCTGTTGGCCGAGGTCGAATGTGTCGATCATGAAGTCGCGGATCACTCCGGTCGGGATCCACGCGGAGCCGAGTTTCGCGGTGATGTCGTCGTGGGTGAGTCGCGCGGGCAGCGATCGCGCGAGTCGTTCGTGCAGGGATTGCAGGCTCTTGAGACGGTCCGTGTCCGCAGGTTCGGCCGGATGGGAGTCCATCCATGCGTTCCGGCGGCTTCTCCACTGTTCCAGGCCTTCCATGTCGACCATCTCGTCCAATGGTTTGAACGTCTTCTGGTCCCATGAATTGTAGCGTCCGTACCGTTTCTCGATGGTCGGATGGTTCAACCGGTCCACGTCCATCGCGTACAGGTATTCGCAGGTTTCCGGATGGGCGCGCAGGTCCTTGGCCAAGGCGAGGAAATCGCACTTGGTTTCCTTGTAGTAGCCGTGGTCCTCCACCTCCCACAGGCTTGGATCGGTGATTTTTCTCAACGCGTCGCATGCCGGACCTCGTTTGAAGCTGCCGGCGTTGAGGATCGTGGCGATGACCTTGTCGTCGATGGCCTCGGGATCGGCCGAAACGGCCTTGTACAGCATGCGCATGGCACTGTTGGACGCTCCTTCGTCATCGCTTGACCAGCCGTTGTCGAAGACCGTGTCGAACAGGTCGTTGCCCGTGGGTTGTTGCGCGTTCCAGTTTTTCCCGAGCAGTTCCACGCCGGGCTTGCAGCCATCCAGGAACATGGCGGCGAAGGCCCTCTGCTGGCCGTGTCCGTGTTCTTTGAGCACGTTGGAGAACCAGGGGGCTTCGACCACGGACTTGTTCGCGTGGATCGGGTCGGTGGCGCTCTGCCATGCCCCGGTTTGGGTGAGTTCCGTCCGGCATCGTTCGACGGACACGGGCGGTGCCACGTCCTCGAGCCCGTTGTCGGCGAGCCATTCCCTCACGCGCGCATGTTCGGGCTGGTCGACCAGGTCCCGGAGCAGTCCGTCGACGTGGTCGAGTTTTCCTCCCACGTCGCCGGACAGGTATTCGTCCGCGGGCAACGGCATCCCGGTGTCCGGATCCATAACTATGAGGTCGCCGAGTTTTTCAATGGTTTCGATGTCGTCCCGGGTGTCGAGCAGTCGTCCGATGAGGTCGAGATCCACATGTCCCACACGGTCGAGGCTGACGGCCATCGCGTCGACGGGTTCATCCACGTGTTCGGGCATCGGAGGCACCGGCGTGACGACCCTCTTGGAAAGCATGTCTCCTTTGGCTTCGAACCCGTTGGGGCCGATCTTCTCCAGACTGTAGAGCTGGTTGAGGCTCGGATCGGAGTTGTTCGGGTCGAACACGCGCAGGTTCTCTTTGGAATTGAGCCTGCCGTAGGATGCGACGAACCGGTCGTACTCCCCATCGAGGTCCCTGATGCCTTGGTCCACGGCGGTGTCGGTGGCGTCCGGGTCTCGTTCGATGGCGAGCAGGCGTTCCGTCCGGTCGCGTAGGCGCAGCATGGCGGCCATGCGCGCGTCCCCGCCCTTTTTGACGCGGGAGTGCGCGGGAACGAGCTGTCCGTCCATGTCGCCGTACCAGATGTGGTCGTTGCCGTCGACCGTGTACCGCATGGCCTTTTGCACGGTCCTGTCGGGAGCGACGATCGGCTCGTTGACGCGTTCGCCGAGTCCGTCGTGCAGGTCGATGCCGTACTCTTCGAGCTGGCTGGTGAGGATGCGTTCGACCTGTCCGCCCAATTGGGTGATGTCGCTGGTTCCGGTGACGTCGATCTGCGGGCCGAATGGTCCCGAGCCGATGGTCATGGTTCCGGCGACGTATTCGGGATGGTCGACGAACAGTCTGTTGGCGGTGACGCCGTCCCGGAATTCGGTGGTGTCCTCCCATTCGGCGGCCGTGTCGGCCAACGGCTCGTCGCGTTTGCGCAGGATCAGGATGTCGGAGACCACTTCGGTGCCGGCCTGTCTGCCGAACGTCTCCCTGGGCAGACGGCATGCGGCGACGAGTTCGGCCCTGCGGGAGAGTTCGCGGCGCATGTTCGACGTGTTCTTGTCGAGCGTGTACCGGCTGGTGAGCACGGCGACGAGGCCGCCGGGGCGGACCGTGTCGAGACTGTGCCGGATGAACCAGTCGTGGATGACGGTGCCGTCGATCCTGATCGCGTCGCTGTATGGCACGTTGCCTATCGCGAGGTCGAACGCGTCCGTGGGCAGGCCGGTCCGTTCCATCCTGTTGTTGATGATGTCGTCGTCCGGGCACAGGTGGCGTGCGATGCCGGCGCTGATCGGGTCGGCCTCGATGCCGGTGAACGCGTAGGAGGATCCGGCCGGAGTGCTGCGGATGAAGTTGCCGGTTCCGCAGCCGGGCTCCAGCACCATGTCCGGGTGCTTCGGATCCCGGCCGAAACCGGCCTTGCCGAGCGCCTGCCACATCGCGTCCGCGACGGGCCTTGGCGTGTAGAAGGCGGTGAGCGTGCTGCTGCGCGCGTCCGCGTATTCGGCGTCGGTGAGCAATTCGCTAAGACGCGTGTTGATTCCGCTCCATGCCGGATCGGCTCCATCCTCCTCGAACGCCTTCTGGGCGCCGCCCCATCCCGCGTACGCGGCGAGGGCGCGGATGTCGTCCTCGACCGGTTCGCGACCGCTGTCGTCGAGGTCGCGCAGCACCTCGATGGCGTGCACGTTCGCACGCGCCCGTTCGAGACTGGATCCCGTGGCCTGCAGGTCCGGGTCGAGCAGACCGCGGTCGATGTGGGTCAGAGGGCTTCGATCACGTTCCTGATGGCGATCTCCTCGGCCTGATGCTCCGCCATCTTGAGTCCCTTGAGCCACGGATCCCAGTTGCCCGGCTTCTTGAGGTGTTGGTGCGTCTTGTCCCAATGGTTGACGTACTCGGTGATCGTCCGGCCGTAGTCCTTCTGGACCTGGTCCATGTAGGCGTCCAACGCCGGCATCCCCTGCCTCTTGAGCTCCTTGAGCTGTTCCGGCATGTGCTCCGCCATGAACAGGTACCTCATCTTCTTGATCCCGGTGTACGGGCAATGCGTGATGTTCGTCATTTCGGGTCGTCTCCTTCCTCGCATCGTTTTCTTCCGTTTCGTGGGAAGCACGCGAATTAGACACATTGTCTAATTTCGTTTCCCAATTATTTTGCCCCCCAATATGGGGATTGTCAATTTCTTCCGGCATGTCGAAGTCGAAGGCGAGCTGTTCGGCCTCGATGGTGGCCGCGACCACGGGCCGTGAAGTTTCCGGACCGTCCAAGACGTCCTCCACCTCGTCGCCATCGGACATTACCACGCCGGCGTCGGCCTCATCGCGTGCGATCCGGTCGAGATCATCGTCGGTGAACTGCTCGCGGACCTCCTGCCGAGTGCCGCCCTCCTGCATGACAATCTGGGCGGCGAGCTCCCGTTCAGGGGAACCGAAGTCGATATCCGGCTCATCGTCCACGTCTTCGGACCGCGTCGCATCCGCCACCGTCCTGTCCGGCGCGTATCCGTGCTCGCGCTCCGCGGCCAGTCGGGCCTCCCCGCTTTCCATGCCGTTCCGCAGGTTGAGACCGTACGAGTCGGCTATGTCCGCGATCGCTTCGGGTCCGGCTCCACGTCGGATGAGCTGGGCGACCTCGAACCGGCCTACCTTGATGCCGAACAGCTCGATCTTTTTGGCTATGAGCTCCGGCGTGGAAACCGTTCCGGCCTCCATACCGGAAGACGGCGCGTCCTCCGCGCGTTCCGGCTCCGACGCGTCCGTTCGCGCCGGCGTATCCGTGGATGATGCGGCGGCCGTCTCCGGCTCCTCGGCCATGTCCGCGGCATGTTCCGTCCGGTCGGCCATGGCCATGACCTCTTCGGCCGTCACCTGGTGGTTTCCGTCTTTCGTGACCATGGTGACGGGCAGTACGTCCAGCAGTCTGTCGATGTTCTCGCGGCGTCGTTCCCGGTCTTGTCCGGCTGCCCGTTCCGGCCGTCCTCCACTGGTTCCTCCGGCGTCGAGGATGTCCGAGACCTGTCGGGCGGCGTCGTCGGACAGCAGTTCCACCGTTCCTTCCGGCATGCCATGTCCGCCGGCCAGTGACGTGAAGACGATCTGCGGACCGTGGCCCGTCTCATGTCCGGGCTTCGTGCCGGCCGTTCCGGAAGTATCGGCGGCGGTCGTATCGGGCGTGTCCGTCGCCGTGTTGAAGGAGTCCCATGAGTCCGGACTGTCGAAGATGCCTTCGCGGAGACTCCTGAGTTCCGTTTCCGTGGCCTCCGGCCCCTCGTGGACCATGCCTTCATCGTCGAACCAGTCGAGCCGGTAGGCCATGGGCGTTCCGTTCGTGTCGCGTGCGGCCACCTCGTATCCGGCGAACTGGCTCGCGCCGTTCTCGCTGGTTCCCGCGTCCGTGTCGTGCGCGTCGATGTAGCCGATGACCGCATTCTCGAACGCCGCGTATTGGCCTGACAATGCGGCGTCAAGGGCTGTTCCCGTATTGTCGGACGGGGCTTTCATCTCCCGTTCGGCCTGGTCGATCCACTCCGTGGTGAACCATTCGGGACGGTCTTCCGGCCTGATTGTCCCGTCGATCTCGCGGAGTTTCGCGATCTGCGCGTCCACGCTGCCGGCCCATAGGTATTTCTCCGCATGTGATGGGCCGAGGAAATAGTCGACGTCGTCCTTGAGGCGTCCGAGCAGCCGCAGGTTGAACCCGTAGGTTCCGTCCGCTCCGGGAGATGCCGCCAGGGTCCGTTCCGCGTTGGATGCCGCGGCTTTCGGAAATCCCCGTCCGGCGAGGATGGTCCGTGCCTGGGTGTTGCCTTCCGACTGGGCGATGAGGCCAAGCATGTCCTTGCCGAGTTCCCCGGCGTATTCCGTCGCCGCCGTGTCGATGAGCGTGCGCCAGTTCTCATCATCGTCGTCGGGCATGCTGAGGATCATTCCCACGGGAGCGTGCTCCAGCATGGTTCTCGCGGCCTGTCGGACGACTTCCTGCCGGGACTGGTCGAGGCTGTATCTGCGGTTCATCGGATTGGTGTATGCCGTGAGAAGCCCGGGTGAGGTGATGACCCGTCTGATGGCTTCGGCTTCGCTGTCCATGTCGAATTCGCCTGTGCCGATCAGGGCGGAGACCACGTCCGGGTGGTTCTCCGTTTTGATCATGTCGTCCAGGTCCTTGCGGTCGAGCCTGCCGGATTCGACGGCGTTCTTCCTGGATGGCCACCAGTCGCGGCCGCTGAGACGGTGGAGCAGGTCGTCCGAGGCTTTCGTCAGCATGCTTGCCGCCAGTCGGCTGTCCGTCTGGTTCCAGCAGCACAGATCGATGGCGTTCTGGCTGAGTTTGCCTGATTCGACGAGCATCTGCAGCAGTCTCGTGTTGCTTTCGGTGCGGGCCATGTCCTCGAGCAGACGTGCCGGCGTGCCGGCATAGCGGATGATCGCCTGTCGGAGTTCCGGCAGTCCGCTGGCCGCGAGGGTTTCCAGATCGTCCTCGTCGAGGCTGGAAAGGTCCGCATCGTGGGTCATTTCCACGAGTTCGTCCAACGCGTTGTAGTCGCGGTTCCGCCATTGCGGGTCGAGCAGATGCCGTGCGATCTGCTGTGGGGTGGAATGTTCGCGTGCCCAACGCAGTTCGGCCCAATCGTCGGAACGGTAGAGTTCTTCGACCTGCCGGCTGGTGTTTTCGTCGATCATTGTGGCTGTTCCTTCCATTCGGCTCACCGCATGCCTTCCAATGTGGGGCGTGGCTTGTCGTCCGCCGTGTCGGCCGATGCCGGATTCGGGTACGGGAGCATGTTGGAGAGTTGTTTCGGTTTTTTGTTGCTTCCCATGTACGGTTCGTCCGGCAGGCTGTCGCCGTCGAACGCGCGCGCCCAGGGGTTCAGCGATGCGGGTGGACGCCACTCGTCCGTCGCCGGAGGCTCGGGTTCCTTCCTCCTTCGTGTTGGAATGGTTCTCGCCGTGTCGGGTGTGTTCAGTTCCTCGTCCGTTCCGGTCTTGTCGTCACGCATGATGTCCGTCTCCTTTCACATTCCGATCCCGGGTCCGGTGGCTGGCATGGCGCCTTGGTCGATGCCTGGATCCGGGTCGGGCAGGGCGTTCGCGTCTGGGAAGGCCGAAGCCCAGGGATCCCCGACCTGTGCCGGTTGGGTCTGGCTGACGGCATCCGGCATGGTGGTGGAGTGAGCGTCCGGCATGGATGCCCATGGGTCGTCGGCCGCCGTGGTGGAATACCGGTCCTCGATGGCCTGCAATAGGCTTCTGATGGCCGAGAGGCGGTTCGGTTCATGGCCGATGTATTCGGTGATGGGGCCTTCGGCCGGTTCCGTATGGTTCCATTTCTCTCCGGCGAGACGCCAGAGCCATTCGCTGTCCGATGCCATGATGCTGCCGAGGACCTGCCCGTCGGGTAGTTCCGCGTCGGCGCGTCTCGGACCGTTCGCCCAGGCCGGGCCGGATCGCAGTTCCACGTCCTCGATGGTGAAGTCCTTGCCGTCGATGCTGAGTCTTTTCACGTCTTCCATTGGTTGTTCCTTCGTTGGTTTTGTTTGGAGTTCCGGCATGTAGTCGATGGGATTGAGTTGGAATGAGGAGCACAGTTGCGCGAATGCCTCGAGGGTGACGGCCGAGCCTTTTTTGATGCGGGTGAACATCGCCGGGCTCACGCCTGCTTTTTCGGCCAATGCGGCCCAAGGCATGCCGGTTTTGTTCCGATACCGGTTGATGTCATTGCGGAACCGTTCCATATCGATGGATGACATGGTTGGTTCTCACATTCCGATTCCGGGATCCATGGGACCGTTGCCGGAGTTCGGGTCGATGCCGGGATCCGGATCGGGAATGGTCGGCCCGCTGGCTTGGAACAAGGCGTCCAAGTCGACGCCGGTCCACGGGTCCGGCGCTTTCACGCGTGCGGCGGAGGATCGTTCGTCCATTACGCAGACGCGGTCAGTGAGGTCGGCCGGCATGTCGTCCGCGTATGCGCCGACGCTTTTTAGGATCGGCGTACGGTTGTCCCATACGAGCCGGTCCGCGGTGGTCTGGTCCATGCCGACCCAGTCGCCGTCCTTGTTGACCCTCAGATACCGGTCCCTGTCGGGGTTCCATCCGCCGTACATGGTTTTCTCCGCGATCTCGCCATCGATGAGATGCTCTCCGACGGTTTCGCGGGCGGTTTCGGACGGGTAGGCGCGGTAGTATCCGAGGTCGCTTTCACCGTCCATGTCATGGACGGTATCGACGATGTCATGTAGCAGTCCGATGTTCTCCGGCGTGCGTTCGATGAGATTATCGGCGTCCAGTTCAAGGGCGATCTGCGATGCGGCGGTGGCGCGCGCCATGACGGCGTCCGACGGGTCTTCGTCGCGGGTGGTCCAATAGGCGCCGTCGTTGCTGGACCATAAGGCATCGGCCGCGGCATCATGCCAGTATCCGGGGTCGTTCCAGTTCGCGGACCATTCCTTGGCCACGTCGTCGAAGCCGGTCATGTTCGTCATGGCGATGTACCGGTCGTGTTCGATTCCCGGTGGGAGGACCGAGTCGAACTGGTCTTCGGTGACCCAGCGGAATTGGTCGTACCCGTCGGGCTTGTAGCAATCCTCTCCGAGCTGGTAGCATTCCTCGCCGATTCCGATCGGCTCTTCGATGGCGTTGCTTCGCGCGAAGAGCGATAACCGTTCGGTCGCCTGGTCGCGCCATGCTTCCATCCGTTCCAAGGTCGGGTTTTCCATGTTCGTCTCCTTTCCGTCACATTCCGATTCCGGGACCCATGGGACCGTTGCCGGAGTTCGGGTCGATGCCGGGATCCGGCATGGGAAGCCCAGCGTCCGACCGTTGTTCCGGACGGTCCGGCAGTGGGACGGCCCGCATGCGTTCGATGGCGTCGGCGGTGAGTGATTGGTCGAATTCCTTGGACAGTCCGGGATCGGTGGCGATCTTCGCGAGTGTGGACGCGGTGGAGAAGTCGATGCCCGGATATCTCATGCCGAGTTCCCGTTGCGTGTAGAGGATGGTCCAGTCCTGGATCTCCTCATGCCGGTCGAGGATGTTTTCGATGGCGTGCGAGAGAGCGTCATGGTTCATGAAGGACAGTTCCGAACGTTGGGTTACGTCGACCATGATGGTTTCCTTTCCGACGGGGCTTTCCCGTCTTCCTCCTGTCCACATGCCCCCGGTTTTTTCGCCGCCGATATTTTTTTCGAGGATGAAAAACCGATATCGGTTGGGATGCGTGTGGAAGGGACGCACCATTCGATATCGGGAAGGAATTGAAGTGCGTCTTGTGATCGCTGAGAAACGTTCCGTGGCTTTCGCCATCGCGCAGGCGTTGGGCGATGTGCGGCAGGGTGATGGGTATGTTTCGGCCGGAGGGGCGCTCATCTCGTGGGCGCAGGGTCATCTGGTGGAATTGTCGGATCCGGAGGAATACACGGACATGCCCTGGTCCGCGCATAAGTGGACGATGGAGTCCCTTCCCATCGATCCGAAGTCATGGCGTTGGTGTCTGAGCGGTGCGAAGGGCGCGGTGCAACGTTACCGTTCCCTCTCCGAACTGCTTCGTTCCGACAAGGTGACCGAGCTGGTCAACGCGTGCGATCCGGACCGTGAGGGCGAGGCGATATTCCGTCGTATCCTCATGGCCGCGAAGATTTCCAAACCGTCCCTGCGCCTGTGGGTCGCGTCATTGGACGAGCAGGCCATCCGTGACGCGTGGAAAAGGATGCGTCCGGAATCCGATTACGATGGTCTGGCCGACGCGGCGGACGCCAGGGCGAAAGCCGACTGGCTGGTCGGCATGAACGCGTCACGCGCCCATACGCTCGCCTGGCATCGCAGTCTGTCGCTCGGACGAGTGCGCACACCCACGCTGAACATGGTCGTCCAACGTGATCTCGCCATCGAATCACACAAGCCGACTCCGTTCTGGCGACTCATCGTGCCGATGGACGGGTGGACGCTTGAAAGCGGGAAGATCGAGGACCGGGCGATGGCGCGCCGCATACTGGCCGACGCGATGGGGCTTCCCGTGGAGATCCTGGAGGTGAGACGGCGTCGCGAGCATGCGAAGCCGCCGACCCTGTTCGACCTGACCGGATTGCAGAAGGCCATGAGCGACCGGCACGGGCTGACCGCCGAGCAGACGCTGGACTGTCTGCAGCACTTGTACGAGATGAAGGTAGCGACCTATCCCCGCACCGATTCCAAATACGTCACCCATGATGACGTGGACGGGTTGAAGGAACTGCTGCAGCCGAAATACGCGTTGGGTTTCCTGGATCAGAAGCCCGTCGACGCGATCCACGACCTGTATTCCGCCGTCGGCTTCGATCCGATGCGGTGCGTCGCGGACGACAAGGTCCAAGGTCATACCGCAATCCTTCCGACGCGGCGTCTCACATACGACGTGTTCCAGCATGACCTGACGGACATGGAACGCAAGGTCATGACCGTGATCCTGACGCGCATGTGGGCCGCCTGCGCCACGGACCGTGTCCACGACACGGTGAAAGTCGATGCGGCATTGGATGAACGTCATGCCGATGGTTCCACGGAACGGGTTCCGCTGTCCGCGTCGAGCGACGTTACCGTCGAGGCGGGTTGGACCGCCATCGAGGGCACGTCGCGAAAGGACGATGCGGAGAAGAAGCCTGTGAATCGGATACCGGACTCCCTCGGGAAGGGACCTCTCTCCCAGTCCGGCTCACCTTCCCTCGCCGAGGGCGTGTCCGCGCCGCCGAAACCGTTCACGGAGGCCACATTGCTGTCCGCCATGGAGCATGCGAGCCGTTTCGTCGCGGATAGCGATCTGAAAGCCGCCTTGGATGACGACACGAGCCATTCGGGCGGTATCGGCACGCCTGCGACCCGCGCCGGCATTCTCGAGAGCCTGGTCAAAAGCGGCTACCTGCAGCGTAAGGGCAAGCAGATACGCAGCACCGCTGCCGGGCGGATGCTCGTCGGTGTCGCCGTAGACGAGTTGAAGGATGTGAAGCTCACCGCGCAATGGGAGCAGAGCCTTGCCGACATCGAACATGGCAGGGGCGACGAGACGGTCTTTCTGAACGAGATCCGCACGGCCTGCGCGGCGATGCCCGGCCGTGTCATGGAGATGACCCAGCGCGACAGCCTGCGACAGTTGGCGCAGCAGGCCGGCGAACGTGAGTCGTTCGGCCCCTGCCCGCGTTGCGGCAAACCCGTGGTCAAGACCGGCAGCGTCTGGCAGTGTTCGTCGAACAAGAGCGTGAGGGATGATGCCGGTGCCTGGAAGCTCGGCGAGGGTTGCGGCTACAAGATCTTCTCTGAGAAGTTCGGCAAGAAGCTGACCGATAGCATGGTCCGCCGCACGTTGGAGGGCAAACGTCCGAAGGTGTCCGGCCTGAAGTCGAAGGCGGGCAAGACGTTCGACGCGCGTCTCGTGCCGGACAGGCAGTACGGCATCGGATTGTCGTTCGACGATCTGAACAGGAAAAGGAAGTAGATCACCGTATGCGCACTTCTTCACCACCTTCTCTTTCGATCACCTGCGTCGCGATGGACAACGTAGGGAGAATCCTGAAGGACAGGCGCATCAGCGTAAACGGACTTCTGGCCTTGATCCACGACAGGCATCCCGATTGCGGCCTGCCATACAGCATTTTGCGCAGGCTTGTCTCCCATGAGCGAAAGATGAGCATCGATGAGGCGATTCTGATCTGCGACGCCCTCGACATTCCGTTCACGGCATTGTTCGACTTCGCGGGTGAAGTGCCTCACGGGCCGCTCAAGGGCATGACGTCCGCGGATATCTACCGGGCCTGCGACGCCGCCGGAACCTGGCATACGATTGGAAAACGTCCGGGATTGGGAAAACGTCCGGGAACGCGCCGAAGAAGGTCCAAGTGATCGCTTACGAGACCGGGGATATACTCGAATCGTTCGACATACGGTTTCGTCCGCCCGGTATGAAAGGACTCTGGTTTGCTGCCTGAAGACGCATATCATGCATCGACCGGTGAGGGAACCCCGGCGACTCGCTCCAACGCTTGGGACATTGGCTTTGGCCTGCAGGCCGCGGACGGGCTTACCCCGTCAGACTACGCGCTGGAACAGTCCAAGGAACAGATTTCGGGAAAAGTCTCCTACGCCGAAGTCGAGCATCGTTTGTGTGAATACCATTCCAGGAACAGTGGTGAGGTGGAGCATTTCGAGGCTGATATCGTATCCACCAGGATCGGTTCCATTCTCCAGGCCGGATCATTCGCATTCGTACCTTCGACGCTCATGCGGATCCATCGTCATCTTTTCGATGGAGTGTTCACGGATGATTGGGTTGGACGGTGGAGACGGGTCAATCTGATCAAAAAGGAGCCGGTCCTTCGAGGAGATTCAGTCCCCTACGCTCCTTTCCTCTTGATCGGAGAGATGCTGGATTACGAGTTCGACCAGGAGAAAAGGCGCCAGGCCGGGCTTCCACGGACCGACAGACGTGGAATCGCGGTTTCGGCGTTCGATTTCATGTCCCGCTTGTGGCAGATTCATCCGTTCCGTGAGGGAAACACTCGAACGGTTGCCGTGTTCGTGATTCTATATCTCAGAAGGCTTGGATTCACTGTCGGCAGTGAGCCGTTCGCATCGCATGCCCGATATCTTCGTGATGCCCTTGTGTTGGATAACATTCTCAATCCCGCTTTCAAGGATCCGGCTCCTCTGCGTCGTTTCATGGAAAGGACGCTTTTCAATCCATCCATTGAATTGGAGAATCTGCTCAAATCCTCCAGTATGGATTCTCATAGGTTCGGGCAATCCGAAGGCTCAAGAGGAGATATACCGGTTTGATTGGTTTTTCGCAGATTAGGCTCCGCTACGTTCCAAGGTGGCGTCGCTCTACTTCGACGTTTAAACATCACTGATGTACCATCAACAACTTTATAGTGTTTTATATGGCTTTATAAGAGCCTATAATGCTTTATAGATGTTTAGATTGTTTATATTCTAAGGAGACCGGCCATGAACGACATGCCACCAATCCAAGCGCTCAATCCTTTCATGCCAGGCGCGGGGATGCGTCCGCCGGAACTCGTCGGAAGGGAGAAAGACCTCGAGACCATGGACCGTATGGTCGCACGCACCAAACTGCATATGCTCGACAGAGGGATCATCTTCAGCGGACTAAGAGGCGTCGGCAAGACCGTCCTCCTCATTGCATTGCAGGAACTGGCCTCCTCGAAGGACATGGCCACGGCGAGAATCGAAGCGGAAGGGAACACGGAAACCGACTATGACGCGCTCTTCCACGAGATAACACTCGCAGCCACGCGTCTCCCCTCATCATGGTTAAGGGAAAACCTCGCCAAGGCGATAGCAAACGTCAACTCGATATCACTCGACTTCTTCGGAGCAGGCGTGACCGTAAGCGCCGACAAACCGGAACAGGCACGGACGAATTCGTTCAAACTCGAGCTTCTCATCGAATCCGTCACGAAAGAACTGCGGAAAAACAACTCGGGCCTCTACCTGTTCATCGACGAATTGCAGGAAATGTCGGAAGAACCACTGGGAACGCTCATATCCATCCAGCACAGGATGGGACAGGAAGGGCTGCCTTTCTACATCATCGGGGCCGGTCTTCCGAATCTCCCAGGAACACTCAGCAAATCAAGATCATATGCGGAACGACTGTTCGAATACCGCCGCATAGGGCAATTGGACGATGCCGACACCGCCGAAGGATTCCAAAAGCCCGCCCAAAGCAACGGCAGGCCGTTCTCAGACGACGCGCTGAAAGAACTCGTCCGGGTCAGTCATGGATATCCGTATTTCATCCAGGCTTATGGAAAAGCCGCTTGGAATGCGTCGGACTCGAATCCGACGCCGCTGAGTGCGGTGGCGGAAAGCGAACCATACGCGAGGGCGGAACTGGATGAGGGACTGTATTCATCGAGATGGCAGAGGGCCTCGACCCCGGGAAGACGATATCTCACGGCCATGGCGGAAATCGGAGGCGATACGCCGAGTTCGACGTCGGAAATCGCAAGACGACTTGGAAAGACGCCGGGCGAAGTGTCCATGGCACGCGATTCCTTGATCAAACTCGGACTGATCTATTCCCCGGAGCATGGCAAGGTCGCTTTCACCGTCCCGGACATGGGCGAATTCATTCTGCGTGCCGCACCATCCGACGGGCAGGCATACGACGGACGTCGGTCCAATGTCGACTGACGAATGGCGGTGACTTTCCCCGACAATGCCCATCGCCTCCACGCACGCCCATCCTCTGCACTTATTCTGTGACGAGCAGCGGCTTGTGTTGGAGCATGTTCTGGATGAGCGTGCCCATGTCGGCGACCGGCAGGTAGCGGGCGATGATGGTCCAGATGATCGCGACCTCGATCAGGCCGAGGATGACGGTCACCGTGCCCCAGACGAGTTGCATCCATAGTCTCGGCCCGGTGGCCGCCCGCCCGGTCACTCCGGCGATCACCGTGAGGATGATGAGCGCCGGCACCAGTATTGTGATATCCCAATCATTGAACCATTGGCTTACCGAGACAAGCCATTCTACGAGAGTCTCGAGGATTCCTGCCATGTTGCTGTCCTTTCGTTGTTGTTTTCCGTTGTCTGTTCCACGTGCGGTTCATCCATCGGAATCCGATGGAGGGTCTCTCGCATCGTTTCGAGTTCCTTCTGGTCCGCTTCCCGTCCCATGCCGTACATTGACGCGAGCGTGAGTAGACTCCGTTCGACATCCTCGGGGAGACGGCCTTCATGCCTGTCGGACGGATGAGTTTCGTAGTATTCCTCGATGGTCGTCGAGCATTGCCGCAGTTCGTCCCAAGTGGGCATGTCATGGTCCATGGGCTGCATGGTTCTTTTGTTCTGGGTGGCTTCCGTGCCCATGAGGTCCGTGGCGGTTCCTCCATATGTCATGGTGAGCGCGTCGAGGCTTTGCCTGATGGTCGGTGGCAGCAGCGAGTACGTGTCGTGGCTGCGCTCATCCGCGTCCATGACAGCCCGTTCCATGTAGTATTCCTCCAATCGTCGCATGCGGTCCCTGCGGTTCGCGTCGATGATTTCCGCTTCTCCCGTTCCGTGGTCGGCCAATCGGGCGATCCTGCCGTTGATGGGATCGGTCAGCGCGTCAAGTGCCGATTGCGCGGCCTCGTCGATATGGTCGCTGTAATCCTCGCCAAACGTCTCGCGGCATGCTTGGGCGATGCCGCCGACCTCGTCGCGTATCCTGCCGAGGGTGACGTCGGGATCGTATCTGCCATGGATGAAGTCGAGGGCCGCCTCGTCCGCGATGTCGGACATACGGCTGATGAAACCGATGTCCCGGGAGCATCGGCCGAGCAGTCTGTCCCCGTCGGGCGTGGGTTTGGTGTCCATTGGAATGCCGGAGTCCAGAAGCTTTCCCTCCACATGGACGGCTGGCTCCGTCCGTATCGGTGCTGTTTCCTTGATC